>Ga0209048_10002433_pt1 | contig 18471 bp, 10 predicted proteins | sample FrelakmetCRP12CR_FD_187146 | JGI IMG/M metagenome (GOLD analysis project Ga0209048, IMG submission 187146) | Freshwater lake sediment microbial communities from the University of Notre Dame, USA, for methane emissions studies - CRP12 CR (SPAdes)... | ecosystem: Environmental > Aquatic >... | reverse complement strand
TTGCCCGTATACGCGTCGATGTGCTCCCACGGGAAGAAGCTGAGCGACCCGTGGTGGGGAGGGGCGCCCTTGGCTTCCATCGGGTGGGCGGGCTGCGCCCATCCGACGGTCGGAGACAGCCCGACCGACAGGACGAGGGCGGCGACGGCCAGGACACCGCGCGTTCGACCAACAGGCATGGTGACCTCCGGGTATGACGGATATGAGGTGGGACGATACCGCCGGCGACGAGCGCGGACGTTGGAGCCCCCCGCGAGACGCCAGGATGTCTGGAAGCAACGGACCCCACCCGCGGCGCGGACCTCTGGTCCCGGCACCGGCACGGAGGGCGCGAACGGTCTGACTCGACGTCGGCCGCTTGCCTCGCCGCCGATGAGTCCAAGGGTCTTCGAGTCGCCGTCACTGGTGCGCCGACGAGAGCCGCGAGCGCCCACGGGGAAGCTACGCCGATGCTGTACAAGGGTCAAGCGCCTGCACATGAAATCTGTCTGGCCCGACGATGTGTGCAATGCGGATCCGAACCCGGCACGACTCTTGGCGTCGCACCCTGAGGGTGACGAGAGAGAGTCTCATCATCGCCATTGGCGAGGCAGCTTATCTAATCACCGTAAACCCCACGTCGGAGCAGAGAACGAACGAAGATGCTCGTCAGGAGCGGGAGCAGTGCGTCGTGCAGGGTCGGGGTGCCGCTGAGCTTCGCCATGATGTTCAGCAGGCACGCGCGGCGGCTCGCGCGGACCGCGGGGCTTGCCAGCCAGTCGAGCCCTGGTTGGCCCTCGAGCGTGGAGGCCCCGAGCACCCGGCGGACAGCCGGACTTACGCTACTATCTGCGCATGCGCGTGCAGCGGATCCTCGCCATCTTCCTCGTCCTGGCCGTCGGCGCAGCCTCAGCGACCGCTCCCGACCCGGCGGACAGCCGCCTCCCCGGGCCGGAGCTGAACTTGACACTCCAGGCGCCCATCACGAGCTGGGACGAAGCCATTCCGCTCGGGAACGGGCTGCTCGGCGGGCTGCTCTGGGGCGAGGGGAACCAGCTTCGCATCTCTCTCGATCGCGGCGATCTGTGGGACGAGCGTCCGGCCGATGGGATCGAACTCGACAAGTTCAACTACCGCACGGCGCGCCAATTGGTCGCCGCGGGAAAGAACGACGAATTCAACCGCATCTTCGACAAGGCATACGATGACCTCCACCCGACCAAGCTCCCCGCCGGTCGCGTCGAGATCGCACTGCCCGCCGGGTATCGGCTGGCGTCGTTCGAGCTGAATCTGGCGACCGCCGAAGGGCGCGCACGTGCGGCCGACGCCGAGCCGATCTCCGCGTTCTTCAGCGCGACCGATCGCGTGGCGCTCGTGCGCGTGCCGGGGACCGATGCGGTGTCGTTCGAGGTTCGGCGGCCGGCCGGCCTCGCGAAGCTGGGATACCCCGACGCCCGCGCGGGCGAGCAGGACGGCGCGCGATGGTTCGAGCAGGAAACGGCGGGTGGCCGGCGGTTCTGCGTGTTCGTCGCGTCGCGACGCATCGCGGCAGCCACGGTTATCGCGCTCACCGTCACGTCCACGCGCGACGGCGCCGACCCGATCGGCCGCGCCCGACGCCTCACCGGCGCGGCGCTGGACCGCGGCTACAACGGCAGCCTCGAGCCGCACGTCGCCTGGTGGCGCGACTTCTGGCGCAGTTCGCGGGTCGCCATCCCGGATGCCGCCGCGCTCCGCCACTATTACCTGACGCAGTACTTCTACGGCGCCGCGTCCCGCAGGAACGCGCCTCCGATGCCCCTGCAGGGCGTGTGGACGGCGGATGCGGGAGGGTTGCCCCCGTGGAAGGGCGACTACCACAACGACCTCAACACGCAGATGACCTACATGGCCTACCAGGCCGCCGGTCACTTCGAAGAAGGGTCCGCGTTCCTCGATCTGCTCTGGAATCTCCTGCCAAGGTTCCGCCGGTTCGCCAGGGAGTTCTACGACGTGCCCGGCGCCGCAGTCCCGGGCGTGATGACCCTCGAAGGCCAGCCGCTCGGCGGGTGGGGCCAGTACAGCCTGTCGCCCACGATGAGCGCCTGGTGCGGTCACCTGTTCTACCTGCACTGGCGCTACACCATGGACGCGACGTTCCTGCGCGAACGCGCCTACCCGTGGTCGCGCGAGGTCGGCACCTTCGTCCTCAGCCTTCTGAAGCCGGACACCAACGGGGTCCTCGTGCTCCCGTTGTCGTCGTCGCCCGAGATTCACGACAACAGCGCGCGCGCCTGGCTCATGCCCAACTCCAACTTCGACGTCGCGTGCATGCGCATGCTGTTCCTCGGCCTGAGCGAGATGGCCGCGGCGTCGGGCCAGGCCGCCGACGCCCGGCGCTGGACGGAGGCCGCCACCCATCTCGGACCGCTGCACGCGAATGCGAACGGCGTCCTCAAACTGGACGCCGCCAGCGATCTCACCGAAAGCCATCGCCACCTGTCGAACCTGATGAGCATCCATCCGTTCAACCTCGTGACCGTCGAGGGCGGGTCCTCCGACCGCCGGGAGATCGCGGCGTCGCTCGGCGACTGGGACCGGCTGGGCACGCGCGGCTGGGTCGGATACAGCTTCTCGTGGATGGCGTGCCTCCGCGCGAGGGTCGGGGACGGAGACGCAGCCTGGCGCAACCTCGATATCTACCTGCGGGCGTTCATCCTCAGGAACGGCTTCCACGCGAACGGCGACCAGCTCAAGGCCGGCTACACGTCCGCGACCTACCGCCCCTTCACGCTCGAAGGCAACTTCCTGGCCGCGCAGGCTCTGCACGAGATGCTGCTCCAGACCTGGAGCCCGACGCCCGGCGTCCTGGACACCGAGGTGATCCGCATCTTCCCCGCCGTACCGCACGCGTGGGCGGACGCGTCGTTCGACGACTTGCATGCGGAGGGCGGGCACCTCGTCTCGGCGCGCCGCGAGCACGGCAGGACGACGTGGCTGCGAATCACCGCCGGACGCGACGGCGTGCTGCGGCTTCGCGACACCTTCGGTGGGCGGACGATTCGGTGGAGCCGGCCCGGCGTGCAGAAGATCGGCAGCAACTTCGAGGTGACGTTGAAACGCGGTGACGTCATCGAAGGCACGATCGGCGGCCTGTGACCCGGGTCGGAGGTACGTTATCGTAGGCTCACGCTGCCACTGTCGACAGGACACTCCGCGGCCTTGCACAGCCGCATGAAGGGTAGGATGCGGGTCTTCTTCCTGAATCCGAGCGTCGGGGAAGGCAAACGGTACATCCGTGAAGGCCGATGCATGCAGAAGGCGTCCTCATGGGCGACCCTCTGGCCTCCCATCGGTCTCGGGACACTGGCCGCCATCGCACGGAAGACGTCCGAGGTCCGGCTGTTCGACGGCAATGTCGAGTGCCATTCCCTCACGGAACTCATCGACGAGGTCAGGCTTTTCGGTCCCGATCTCGTCGTCGTGAATACGGGTTTCCCGTCGATTGAAGAAGACATGGGCGTCGCCCGAGGGATCAAGAGTGCGATTCCTTCGGTGAAGCTGCTGGCGTTCGGGGTGTATTTCACACTGCTCGGCAAGGCCGGGATGGAACAATACCCGTTCCTCGACGCGTGCCTCGTCGGTGAGCCGGAGCAGACGTTTGCCGAGTATCTCGAGCGCCTCTCGCAGAGCGAACCGGATCTTTCCCGAGTCAATGGACTGGGCTACAGATCCGGCGCCGAAGTCGTCGTCAACCCCGAGAGGGACCTCGTCAAAGATCTGGACGCGATACCGTTTCCCGCGCGAGATCTCCTCAAGAACGATCGGTATAGGCTGCCCCACAACGACAAGACGTTCACGCTCATCAACACAGCAAGGGGTTGCCCCTACCAGTGCACATTCTGCGTCGTCGGCAACTACTACGGTGACAGGCTGCGCAAGCACTCCATCACGCACGTCATCGACGAGATCCGCGAGTGCAGGACGCAGCACGGGATAGAGGAGTTCCTGTTCTGGGAGGAGGTCTTCACCCTCGACCGAGGCTACTGCCTGCAGTTGTGCGAAGCCATCCTCAGCAGCGGGCTCTCGATACGATGGGCGGCGACCACGCGAGTCGACCTCGTGGATCGAGAGCTCTTGCGGCACATGAAGAGGGCCGGCTGCTATCTCCTGGGACTTGGCATCGAGAGTTCCAATCAGGACATCCTGCGGATGACCCGCAAGGGGACGACCGTGGTGGCGATCACCGAGGCCGTCCAGCTCTGCAAACAGGTGGGCGTCAAGACGATGGGACATGTCATCTTCGGCCTTCCCGGGGAGACCAGGGACACGGCCGAGGCGACCATCAGGTTCATCCTCGGACTCGGCCTGGACTACATGCAGGCCTACTGCGCGGTCCCCTATCCCAAGACGGCGCTCGGCGAGCAGGCCCGCGCCTCCGGCTGGATCAGGCCGGGGCCCTGGTCGTCGTACGATTTTGGAGGGGATTCAGTCGTAGACATGCCCGGCCTGCCCGCCGAGGACGTGACGCGTTATCGGGACATGGCCTTCAGGAGGTTCTACCTCCGGCCATCCTACATGGCGAAGACCTTCGTGAGGGATGTCCGCTTCAGGCAGCTGTACAAGGTGTCCACGTTCATCGACTGGATGAAGGCAGGAAGGAACGGATAGGCCGTGACACCGGAATTCAGCGTGATCATTCCGTGCCTCAACGAGGCCAGGACTATCGCGACCTGCGTCACGAAGGCGACGAGCGCGTTTCTGCGGAACGGCATCGCCGCCGAGGTGGTGGTCGTCGACAACGGATCGACGGACGGCTCGGCCGGGATCGCGGCAGATGCGGGAGCGCGCGTCATCTCGCACGACGTCAAGGGGTACGGCAGCGCCCTGAAACGCGGGATAGAAGAGGCGCGGGGCGACTTCATCATCATGGGGGACGGGGACAACACCTACGATTTCTCGGAACTGAACGATTTCGTCCGCCTCTTGCGGGGCGGGGCGGATCTCGTCATGGGCAGCCGTTTCAAGGGCCAGATCCATCCCGGCGCCATGCCGTTCCTGCATCGATGGCTGGGGACGCCGGTCCTGACGGTCATCCTGAACGTGTTCTTCAAGACTCGGATTTCGGACGTCAACTGCGGCATGCGCGGCTTCAGGAAAGAAGCCGTCCGGAAGCTCAGCCTGCGGTCGAGGGGAATGGAGTTCGCGTCGGAGATGATCGTCAAGGCGGCCGCCGACAAGCTCGTCATCCGGGAAACACCCATTCACTACTACCCGGCGCACAAGGACAGGACGTCGAACCTGCGGTCCTTCAGGGACGGGTGGCGGCACCTGCGTTTCATGCTGCTCCTGTGCCCGAAATACCTCTTCTTCTTCCCCGGCATTGCCATCTCGCTGGTCGGGCTCTTCCTGATCACCCTGACACTCGGGTGGACCGTGGTCGTCTTCAACATGCCGCTCGGGCTGTCGACGTTCGTGCTGTCCCACGCGCTGTTCTTCATGGGAATCCAGATCACGTTGTTCGGGATCTACGCGATCATGCTGGGCAGGGCCAAGGGGATCATCATGAACGACCGGATCAGCAATTTCTTCAAGGTGTACTTCACTCTCGAACGCGGTCTGCTAATTGGCTCGGCGATCGTTCTCCTCGGCATGGCGCTGTTCGTGGCCGCCGTCATCGCGTTCATGCACGAGTCGGTGTCGAAGGCGGGCATCAACCTGCCGTTGACGAGGATGGCCATCATGTCCATCTTCATCACGCTGTGCGGCACCCAGATCGTGTTCGTGTCGTTCTATTCGAGCCTGTTCGAGATCGACAAGATTCTCGACTGAGGAGCCCGCCCTATTCCCACCTGAACAACAGCACCGGCGGGACGAGCAGCAGGAAGCTGAGCAGGACCAGGATCACCATCAGGGGCAGGAACCACCTCGCCCACCGTTCCCACGGGATCTTCCCCGCGCCCAGCACGCCCATCGTCACCGCGCTGGTGGGCAGGATCGGGTTGACGAACTCGCAGAGCTGGTAGGCGTAGACCGCGGTCTGCCGCGTGATGCCCACCAGGTCCGCCAGCGGCGACATGACGGGCATCGTCAGCGCCGCCTGTGCGGTGCCCGAGTGGATGAAGAAGTTGATCACGCACTGGATGAGGAACATCACCTGCGCGATCACGCCGCGCGGCAGGAGCGAGATCGTGTTCGAGGCGAAGTAGAGGATCGTGTCGAGGATCTTCGCCTCCTGCGCGATGACGAGGAGCGCCCGCGCGCACGCCACGATGAACACGACGCCGACCATGTCCTTGGCGCCCGTCACGAACGTGCGGGCCACGCGGCTCGGGCCGAGACCGCCGGCAAAGCCGAGCACGATCCCCATGCCGAAGAAGAGGACGGCAATCTGATCGATGTACCACTTCCACTTCAGCACACCGACGACGAGCAGCACCATCGACGCCACGAACAGCGTGAGCGTGGCCACGTGGCGGAAGTCCCAGGGTTCGGCCGAGCCTGCGGAGTGCGGCTCGATCGCGCCCCGCTCGAGATCGATGTCGCGAACCGGGCTGATCTCGGGGTTCCGCTTCACGCGGCGGGCGTACCACATCACGTAGGCGATCATCACCGCCGTCCCGATGACCCACGTGATCAACCGGTACCCCAGGCCGGAGTAGAGCGGCAGCCCCGCGATGCTCTGCGAGATGCCCACCGTGAACGGGTTGAAGAACGCGGCCGCGAACCCGGCGGCGGACCCCAGGAACGGAATCGACGCGCCCACGATCGAGTCGTAGCCAAGACGGCGCGCGAGCGGGATGAAGATGATGACGAACGGGATGGTCTCCTCGGCCATGCCGAAGATCGATCCGCCCAGCGAGAAGACGACCATCAGCGCCGGGATGAGCATCCCTTCGAGGTGAGGGCGCCGGCTGATCGCGTCCGTCAGCCGCCGGATGCCGAACTCGACCGCGCCCGTCTCCTGGAAGATTGCGAAGCTCCCGCCAATCATCAGCAGGAAGCAGATGAGCAGCGCGCCGTCGAGGAATCCCTTGATCGGCGACTCCAGCACCATGTGCGCGCCGAGGTACACCTTGTCCACGACGTGGTACGTGCCGGCCACCGTCACGTTGCGGATGCCCTGGCTCGTCTGGAGTTTGACGCGTTGGTACTCGCCGGATGGAATCAACCACGACACCGCGAGCACGAGGATCACCAGCATCATCACGACGACGAGCGTGTGCGGCATGGTGAGACGCTTGAGGAATGGCTTGGACATCGCGCGCTGCCTGCTGCCTACTGCCTACTATTCGAACGTCCCCTTGACCAGCAGTTCCCCGTCGCGCATCAGCCAGCGGCCCTTGGCGATGACGCCTCGGATCTCGAGCGTCTTCGGGTCGAGCAGGGTGATGTCGGCGTCGGCGCCGGCGGCGAGTTGGCCCTTGCCGCGCAGCTTGAGAATGCGGGCGGGATTCGCCGTCACCACCTGGAGCGCGGTCTCGAGCGGAATCCGTTCGTGGAACACCGCGTCGCGAACCTCGCCGAACAGGCTGGTCACCCTGCCGACGTCGAGGCCCTGCAATCGACCCTGGGCGTCGAACACCGGCAGGCTGCCCTGACCGTCCGAGGTGAAGGTGATCTGCGAAGCCTCGACTCCCTCCTCCAGCATGGCCCGCAACCCCCTGCTGCACTTCACTTCGCCTTCTTCTCGAAATGCCGGCACCGTGGAGGTCGTGAAATCGACGAGGCCGCCGGCCTTCGCGTAGGCGATCCCTTCCTCGAACAAGGTCGGGTTGCGGTTGATGTGGGTCGGCAGGAACTGCGTCGGCGGAATCTCGGTTTCCTCCAGGATGCGCCGCAGCAGCGACAACCCGCGCCGCCCATCTCCCACGTGGACGTTGACCACACCGGCCTTGCCCGACAGGATGCCGCCGCGGCGCGCCTCGGCCGCGAGGCGCGCGAACTCGTCGAAGGTCGGCTGCGTCGAGCGATGGTCGGAGATCGCCACCTCGCCCACCCCGACGACCTTGTCGATCAGCAGCAGGTCCCGCTCGATGCTCCCTGTCAGCGTGCGGACCGGCACCGCGTAGTAGCCCGTGTACAGGAACGCGCTGATGCCCTCCTCGTCCAGGCCGCGCGCCTTTGCCAGCAGGTTGGCCAGGCTGCGGGTGACGCCGTCCGTCCCCAGGCAACCGACCACCGTCGTCACACCGCCGCGGATGGCATCCGACAGACGCAGCTCCGGCGTTCGGGTCGCGTAGCCGCCCTCCCCGCCGCCTCCCGTCATGTGCACGTGGGCGTCGATGAACCCGGGGACCGCCACCAGGGCCGATGCGTCCACGCTCGCGCAGTAGCCCTCGGAAATGCGGATGTCCGGCTCGATGCGGTCGATGCGACCGCCGGCGATCAGGAGGTCGGCGCGACCAGCCGCGGCCGGGGCGAAGATGTCTGCGTTTTTCAGCAAGAACATGGTTTGAATCCAGGCGGAGTCATTCTCCGGCGGGAGTGTATCACGCGGGAATGGGTCTCGGGCGCCGGCGCCGGGGCGGGCGCGTCGGCCTCCTCGCGGGGCGCAACGCTGTTGTCCGGCAGTCGCTCCGGTGAGTACAATCGTGCCCCTCATGAAGAAACGACCGCGGTCGCGGGCGTCGGCCGGGATGAACCGGAGGGCTCCGGCGCCCGTCCCCATCTCGCTGCAGAAGAAACTGCTCTTCTCGGCCGTGATGCTGGTCGTGTCGCTCGGCCTGCTCGAGGGCCTGGCGCGCGTGGTGGTCCGGGTGGTCCCCAACGCGCGGTTCCAGGCCCACAGCCGCCTGGTCGATGCCACCGGGTTCCCGGCGCTCAACGAAGTGCTGGTCCCCGATCCGGTGCTCTTCTGGAGCCTCAAGCCCGACGTTTCGCAGATCGTGCTCGAGGGGCGAATCGCGGCGTCGTCGGGAATGCGCTTCACGCTCTCGACCGACGAGCTCGGATGCCGCCGCCTCCCGCTCGTGGCCCACCCGCGCCAGCGCATCGCCTTCCTCGGCGACTCCTGCACCTTCGGCTTCGGGGTGGATGACAACGAGAGGTTCGCCGCCCTCCTCCAGGCACGATTCCCCGGCGTGCAGGCGGTGGATCTCGGCGTGCCCGGCTACACGGCCTACCAGGGACGACTTCGCCTCGAGCGTTTCCCCTTCCCGTCCTCGCCTTCCGTCGTCGTCGTCACGTTCGGCTTCAACGACCAGGCGCCCTGGGACAACGTCAGCGATCTGGACCAGGCCGCGCACCTCTGGGTGGAGCGATCGTGGATCGGGCACTCGAGCCTGTTGATGGGAATCGCCAGCATGCTTCGGCCGAACCCGGCCACCGCCCCCGAACCGACGACGGCCGGCTCGCAGGCGACCGCCCCGCGGCCCCGCCTGTCCGACGACGAGTTCGCGAACGAGATCCGCGCCATCGCGGCCTGGTGCCGCGACCATCACGCGATGCCGGTGCTGGTCGTCTGGCCGTTCCGAGGACAGCTTGCGCGCGACGAGTTGAGCAGCAAGCAGCAGACGCTCCTGCGCCTGGCCGGTGAATTGCGCGTGCCGTGCGTCAACCTCGTACCGGTATTCCGCACGCAGGGCGGACGAGCGTTGTTCGCCGATGTCGTCCACGCGAGCCGCGCCGGCCACGTCGCGGTCGCCGACGCCCTCGAGCCCGTGCTGCGCGACGTGCTGGAAGGCCGCGTTCCCCCGCCGGTGCCTCCCGGAGGACTGCAGTGACCGCGCGCGCCCGCCGCCAGGCTAAGGAGAGGATCGATCGCCAGCCGCCCGTCGGCCCGGCCCGCCCACGAATCGACGTCATCGCGCTTGCCGTCGTTCTCCTCGCCCTCGTCCTGCGCCTTGCCGTGCTCTGGCAACTGGGAGGCGACCGGCTCCTCCAGCCGCGGGGCCTGCTCGACGACGCGGTCTCGATGAGGCTGGCGCAGCGCGTCGCGGCCGGAGATGTGGCGCTCGGGCCCGAGGTGTACTACCTGTCGCCGCTGTACACCTACTTCCTGGGCCTGGTCTTCGCGCTCTCCGGCGGCTCGATCGCGGCCGCGCGTTTCGTACAGGTCCTGCTGGGAGCGGCGGCGGTGGCGCTGGTGATGCGGACGGCCGACGGGTGGTTCGGCCGGCGTGCAGGGATCGTCGCCGGCTGGGCGGCCGCCTGCACCGGGCTGTTCGCGTTCAACGAGATCCTGATCCTGCAGTCGGCGCTCGATCCGTTCCTGGCCGCACTGTCGGGCTTCACGTTGTCGCGCGCCCTGCGACGGCCTGCGATTTGGAACTCGCTCGCGGCGGGAGTGTCGCTCGGGCTTCTGGCCCTCAATCGACCGAACGCGCTCGTGCTCCCGGCGGCGGTGGCCCTGACATGGGTGCTGCTGGCGCGCACACGCGCCGCTTTCGTTCGAGCCGCGGTGCTGGTGGCCGGCACCGCGCTCGCGCTCGCGCCCGTGGTGGCCCGCAACTGGACGGTCGCCGGCGAGTTCGCGCTCGTTAGTTCGCAAGGTGGACTCAACTTCTACATCGGCAACCACGATCGCGCCGACGGCACGTGGCGGCCGGTACCGGGAGTCAGGCCGACCATCGAGGGTCAGCGGCTGGACGTTCGCACCGTCGCCTCCGCGGCCATGGGCCATGAGGTCACCGCCAGCGAGGCCTCCGGCTACTTCTACGCGAAGGCGTGGGACTGGATCGGCGCTCATCCCGGGGCGTGGGCCGCACTGCTCACCCGCAAGCTGGCGCTCTCGCTCAACAGCGTCGATGTCGCGCTCAACTACAGCTTCACCTACTTTGCCCGGGAGCAGTCCGGACCTCTCTCGGCGCTGGTCGTCGGGCCCTGGCTCATCATCCCTCTCGGTCTGTTCGGGCTCGGCGTCTGGGCATTCCGCGGCCCGGCGGAGTTCGGAGCGTGGGCCATCATGGTGCCGGCCTACCTGGCAACCCTCGTCGCCTTCTTCGTCTCGTCGCGCTACCGCCTGACCTTGCTCGTCCCGCTGGTGGTCGCCTGTGGCGGGGGCGTCACCGCACTTGGCGATCTGCTGGCTGGCGGCTCGAAGCGGAGGACCGCGTCGGCAATCGCGGCGTTGAGCCTGTTGTTCGTTGCGGCGAACTGGCCCATGGCCGCCGACGATGGGCGGCTGTTCCAGCGCGAGGAGCGCATCGCGCAACTCATCACGGACGGGCGCATCGACGAAGGCGAACGGCTCCTGGAATCGACGAAGAACCTCACGCCCGAGCGCACCGCCGCACTGCTCGAACGGATCGGCATGGTGTGCGACGCTCAGGGCGAGCCCGGCCGCGCGGTGACGTACTTCCAGCGCGCAGTCGATCTGAGCCCGGCGAACCGGTCGATGCGCGGACGACTCGGCGAGGCGCTGCTGTCGGCGGGCCAGCCCGCGGCGGCGATCCCGCATCTCGAGGCCGCCGTCGCGACGCCGGTCGCCGCCGACGCAAACGCGTACAACCTCGCCCGGGCCTACGCGGCCGCCGGACGGACGGAGGAGGCCAGGCGAACGCTGGCGTCTCTCACGATCGGCCCGGATGCGGGAGCGCGGCTCCTGACGAGACTCGGCGTGCTGGCGGCCGGGCTGGGCGATCGGCCGCTCGCGCAGCAGTGGCTGACCGAGGCGGTCAGGCGCGACCCGTCCCTGGCCGCGGCGCGCGACGCCCTCGGCGTCGTGCTTGGCCAGGCGGGGCTGCGGCAAGAGGCGATTGACGCGTTCCAGGGGGCCGTCGCGCTGGAACCATCGAATGGCTCGTTTCGGTTTCACCTGGCCATTGCGTTCGCCGAGAACGGCCAGTTCGACCGGGCGCGCGAGGAGGCCCAGGCAGCCGCGCGGCTGCGGCCCGGCACGCCCGAGATCGAGGCGCTGTTGCGCCAGCTCCCACCGCGCCGCTGACGGGCGCCGAGTGGTCTCTCGCCCAACATGCGGTAGACTCGGCGGAGCGCATGCCCAGCCCGGAGCTTCTTTCCATCCTCGTCCCCGTCTATAACGAGGCGCGCACGGTGGCGGCCGTCATCGACCGCCTGCTGACCATCAACCTGCCGATCCCGCGGGAGCTCGTGGTCGTCGATGACGGCTCGAGCGACGGCACGGCGGCGGTCCTCGACGGACTCGTCGGCCGCGGCGACCACCTGCGCATCCTCCATGCGCCCGTGAACAGCGGCAAAGGCGCGGCCATCCGGCTGGGCCTCTCGCACGCGCGCGGCACGATCGTCGCGATCCAGGACGCGGATCTCGAGCTCGACCCTGCGCAGCTGACTTCGCTCACGGCGCCCATCATCGACGGACGCGCGCGCGTCGTCTACGGGTCGCGGTTCATGGCAGGGAGGCCCGACGCGCCGCTCCTCACGATTGTGGCGAACCGCGTGCTCACGGCGTTGACGAACGTGCTCTACGGGTCGCGCATCACCGACATGGAGACCTGCTACAAGATCATGCGGGTCGATGTCGCGCGATCACTGGCGCTCGAGTCGAACCGGTTCGACATCGAGCCCGAGATCACCGCCAAGCTCCTGCTGGCCGGCCACACCATCGTCGAACAGCCCGTGGTGTTCACGCCGCGGCAGCGTGCCGACGGCAAGCGGATCGGATGGCGCGACGGCGTGCACGCCGTGCGGGCGCTCGTTCGCTACCGATTCGGCGGCTGGCGGCCCGCTTCTCGGACTGAGTCGTGACCTCTTGGGCGGCGCCGCGCACGCTCCCGCGCCGCCCTCACCAGCACCCGAGCCGCGACCCAGCAATCCAGCAACCCGGACATCAGATCCGGTTGATTGGATCAAAATACATAACCAATTGAGTCGCAATTTTTTTGTGGCCCAGTTTCGCTTGTGCTAGAAACTCTTGCGTGGCGTCCGATTTGCTATACAATCCGTTCGCTGCCAGTCCCCCCTCCGGCAAACGTGTAATTAGCGCGTCGGGGTTCCGCTCGGAACCATGGCTCAGGACCGGAGGCGCAGCGCGGGTATGTTCAGGAGGAGGGTGTATGCGATTGAGGGGTCTGATTTGCATGCTGGCCCTATCGCTCATCGTCGGCGTGGCCGGCGGAGCGTGGGCGCAGGAACAGTCCGGGTCCATCCAGGGGATCGTGAAAGACTCTTCTGGAGGGGTGCTGCCGGGCGCGACCGTGGAGGTCAAGAGCACGACCTCGTCCGCCGTACAGACGGCGGTGACCGACGCCAGGGGCGTCTACCGCTTCCCCGCGCTGCCGCCGGGAACCTATGACGTGACGGCCACGCTCCAGGGCTTCAGCCCGGCCAAGGTTGGCGGCGCGGCAGTCGTACTGGGGCTTCAGCTCAACATCGACCTCACCCTCTCGGTCGGCACGCTGACCGAAAGCGTCCAGGTCACCGGTGAATCGCCGCTCATCGACGTCAAGCAGAACGCGGCGTTCGCGACGATCGACAAGGCGACGATCGACCGCATCCCCAAGGGCCGCGACTTCACCGACGTCATCGCGATGGCGCCCGGGGCCAACGCGGAGGCGAAGGCGGGCGGCACCCAGGTTGACGGCGCATCCGGCTCCGAGAACCGGTTCGTCGTCGACGGCATGGACACGACGCAGCTCCAGAACGGCACGTCCGGCAAGACCATGCTGATCGACTTCATTCAGGAAGTTCAGGTCAAGTCGTCGGGGTACAACGCCGAGTTCGGCGGCGCGACCGGCGGCGTCATCAGCGCCATCACCAAGTCGGGCAGCAACTCGTTCCGCGGCAGCGCCGGTCTCTACGAGCAGAGCAACTGGTTGCGCGGATCGACGGATGCCCGGCCGGTCCACAGCTACTCGCCGTGGGTCAGCGCGACCACGGGAAAAGCGGAGCCGCAGACGGGCCTGATCAGCCAGGACACGCCCTGGCGGTACATGAGCTATGTCGCCGACATCGGCGGCCCGATCATGAAGGACAAGTTGTGGTTCTACGGCGGGTTCGCCTGGGAGCAGAACAACTACAACATCGACACGTGGTTCGTCGGCGAGCCTGGCCACCCGATGCGACACTTCGAATCGGGCAACTGGGCGTACTACCCGAACTACAACATCACGGCGCAGTTGACCAACAACATCCGGCTCCGCGTCACGGGGTCCAACCAGCGCAACCAGTCCCGCAAGGCGGTTCCTGGCTTCAACTACGTCAACCGGTTCTACGACGGCAACCCCGCGACCACTTCGGGCTGCTCCAAGCTCGCGCTCTCCGACATGGTCGGCAAGTCGCTGGCGGGCTCGACGGGCACGGGCGTGCCGGCCTGGCTGTCGTATAGTTCCGCCACCAACAGCTGCTCGGTCATCCAGGCGACCTACGACAGCACCTACACCAACACTGGCAGCGACTCGCGCAGTGACGTGATCTCAGGCAACCTCGACTGGGTCATCACGCCGAAGTTCTTCGTCAACACGACGGTCGGTTTCTACCGGACGAACAACTGGGGCAACCCGGATTGGACCGGCAGCCAGCTCCGTCACTACCAGGGCACTTCGAACTACGACAGCACCATGCTGAGCCCGCAGTACCCGCAGATCAACGGCCAGCCCTGGCCGCTGGTCCCTGCGGCGTACCAGACGGGGTCGGGCGTCTACGACTTTCCGCTGTCGAGCCGCCTGCTCGTCCGAGACATCATGGACCGCATCTACGTCAACGCAAACGCCACCTACTTCCTGTCGGCCGTAGGCCAGCACGTCTTCAAGGGTGGTGTGCGGTTCGAACGGTTCGGCAACGACATCTACAACGCCAGGACCCAGCCCGAGATCAACCTGTATTGGGGCCGGACGTACAACACCACGTCCGGAACGGTCGTGCAGGGCACGTACGGCTACTACATGCTCAACAAGACCGGCACGGTGGGCAACGTCCACTCCAACAACTACTCGTTCTGGCTGCAGGACGGCTGGTCGGTCAACAGCAGGTTGACGATCAACGCCGGCGTGCGCTTCGAGAACGAGACGGTGCCGTCCTACAAGACCACCGCCGACGCGGTGGACATCCACTTCGGCTTCGGCGACAAGATCGCGCCGCGCCTCGGCTTCGCGTGGGACATCAAGGGCGACGGCAAGTGGAAGGCGTTCGGCAGCTACGGCTGGTTCTACGACATCACGAAACTGGAGCTGCCGCGCGGTTCGTTCGGCGGCGACCACTGGATCAACTACTACTGGACGCTCGACACCTACGACTGGCAGAGCATCAAGTGCGACGAGGGCAACTCGGGCTGCCCGGGCAAGTTCATCGAGCAGTGGGACGCGCGCCGCAGCTCGAACCAGCCCGACCCGGATCTCGCGGCTTACTTCAACCGGCCGGGCATGACGGGCATCGACCCGGCGATGAAGCCGGTGAAGACCGGCGAGTTCACCGTCGGCATCGACCACGAGCTGACGCCGACCATGTCGCTCAGCGTGCGCTACGTGCACAAGTGGCTGGTGCGGACGATTGAAGACGTCGGCCTGCTGCTCCCGGGCATCGGCGAGATCTACATCATCGCCAACCCAGGCTTCGGCTACACGCAGATCATGAACCCGTCGTGGCCGAACTTCCCGACGCCGCCGGCGCAGCGCGACTACGACGGCGTGGAAGCGCGGCTGCGGAAACGGTTCTCGAGGAGGTGGTCGGCGGAAGTGGACTACACCTACAGCTACCTCAGGGGGAACTACGGCGGTCTGGCCAGCTCGGACGAAAACGGGCGCGTCAGCCCCAACGTGAACAGGTATTTCGACAACCTGTACATGAGCTACGACGACAAGAACAAGGCGGTCTTCGGCGTGCTGCCGACCGACCGTCCGCATGTCGTCAAGTTCCAGGCGACGTACGACCTGCCGTGGGGCACCTCGCTCGGTGCCTACGCGATCGTCCAGTCCGGAACTCCCATGAGCTCGTTCATCTCGTATGCCGGCTACCCGATCTACTACAACGACCGCAACGACCTGGGTCGGATGCCGTACTACAAGCAGCTTGACCTCAACGTCCAGCACGACTTCAAGCTGGGCAAGACGCGGAGGCTCACTGCGTTGATGAACATCACCAACCTGTTCGACACCGCCACCTACGTGGCGATGTACACGCTCAATCCTTACCGGAGCAACATCACCCCGCCCAATGCGGACCAGGTGTTCTACGGCGGTCCGTGGACACCGGAAGCACTCGTGGCAAACCTCCGCGCATCGGGTGCGACAATCCTCAATTCCGACTTCTACAAGGTGTATGACGGGCAGCAGGCCCGCCGTGCAGTTCGGTTCCAGTTGAAGTTCTCCTTCTAGGGGGACACCGGGACAATTGCGTTTCCGTTTGGGCCTCGCGGGCATCTCGCCCGCGGGGCCCGTTTCTTGTACGCCTGGCCCCGCCGCGCACGACCGCGCGCCGACGTCCCTTGTGTTATCCTCGCAAGGATGTCCCGTCGTCGACCGCGCGCCAAGAGCCAGCAGCCTTCCCTCCGGCCTCCGCGCGCCTCCGCCTCGGTTGTCGCATCGATCGTCCTCATCATCGCCGTCGGTCTCTTCACCTACGCCAACAGCTTCCGCGGCCTCTTCGTGCTCGACGAGAAGACCGCCATCATCGACAACCCGAACATCCGGTCGCTCGGGACCGCGTTCTCGGCGCCCCCTGAAGTCGGCCTGGGCGGCCGGCCGGTGGTCAGTCTCTCCTTCGCGCTCAACTACGCCCTGGCGCCGGCGGAGGGACGCGACGCCTTCACTCCCCCGCCGCCGGGATACCCTCCGGAGGCGTCGCAGCTCCTCTATCGGAACCTGTGGGGCTACCACGCCGTCAACCTGGCGATTCATCTGCTCGCCGCGCTGGCGCTGTTCGGGATCGTGAGGAGAACCCTCGGGGGAGAACGGTTGCGTCCGACGTTCGGCACCGCGACGACGCCGCTGGCGCTGGCCGTCGCGCTGCTCTGGGTGGCGCACCCGTTGAATACGAGCGCCGTCACTTACGTCGCGCAACGGGTCGAGTCCCTGATGGGGCTGTTCTACCTGGCGTCGCTCTACTGCGCCATACGGGCGGCGGGCCCATCCTCGGCGCCGGACGCGCGCCCGCCCAGGGGGCAGGGCCTCTGGGCGATCGCCTCGGTGGCCGCCTGCGCCCTCGGCGTGGCCTCGAAAGAAGTCACGGTGACGCTGCCCATCGTCGTGATGCTCTACGACGCCGTGTTCCTGGACTCGACGCCGGCCCGGATGGGGGACATCTGGCGCCGCCGGTGGCCACTCTATGCGGGCCTGGCCGGCACGTGGGTGCTGCTCGCGTTTCTCGTGGCGAGCGCCCCGCGCGCGGCGTCAGTGGGCGCAGGGCTGGGCTGGTCGCCCTGGCTCTACCTGCAGACTCAGGCGGGTGTCATCGCGCACTACCTGCGCCTGGTCTGCGTCCCTTGGCCGCTGGTGTTCGACTACGAGTGGCCGGCGGCCCGATCGCCGTGGGAGGTCCTGCCGTATGCCCTGCCTCTCGTCGCGCTTTTCGGGATGAGCGTGTGGGGGCTCGTGCGCCGACACCCGCTCGGGTTCGCAGGCGCCTGGCTCTTCCTGATTCTCGCGCCCTCCTCGAGCGTGCTGCCGATTGTCACGGAGATCGCCGCCGAGCATCGGATGTACCTGCCGTCGGCGGCCGTCATCACCGTGCTGGTCGCAGGAGCCTGGGCCCTCGGGAGGCGCCGGTTCCGGATGGCCGGCGCAGCCGGCATGGCACTGGCAGTCGTCGCCGTCGGCGGCTGCGTGGCGCTGAGCCGCGCGCGCAACGCCGACTACCAGAGTGAGGAGGTTCTCTGGTCGAAGACGGTGGCGGAGCGGCCGCAGAACTCGAGAGCGCTGGCCAACCTGGGCACGGTGCTGCTGGAACAGGGACGCGCCCCCGAGGCCGAACCCCTTCTCCGCCGGGCAATCGGCATCCGGCCCGATTACGCGGAGGCGCAGTCGGGCCTCGGCGTCGCGCTGTGCATGCAGGGCCGACTCGAAGAAGGCATCGGGCACCTGGAGCGCGCCGTGGCCATCGAGCCCGGGTATCGCGACGCGTACCGCAACCTCGGTGAGGCCTTCGGCGCCCTCGGCAGGCGCGGGTCGGCGGCCCGCGCATTCCGTGAGGCCCTGAAGACCGCGCCGAAAGACGCCGGGCTGCTCAAACGCCTCGCGTGGATCCTGGCGACGGCACCCGAAGATGATGTCCGGAACGGCGCGGAGGCCCTTGGCGTGGCCCGGCTGGCGGTGGAAGTGACCGGCGGGGATGCGCTGGCCCTCGACGCGCTCGCGGCGGCGCAGGCCGAGACCGGTCAATTCGCGGAAGCCGTCGCCACGGCCGAGCGCGCGATCGCGGTTGCCGAAGCGAGCGGACCCCCGGCACTGATTCCGGAACTGCAGGACCGCCTCGCCCGCTACCGCGCGGGACAGAGCTTCCGAGAACAGCCTCGGAGAGCACCGTAGGCGCCCGCTAGACGTCTTGAACGGCCAAAGTCGTTGTGAATGAGTCAAGTTTCCATGTAGTCCGTCTGGCCGTTCAAGACGTCTACGCCCCGCGCACGCGCGGGGCCAGCCAACAGCGTTTCTGGTTCTAGCGAGG
>Ga0209048_10002432_pt1 | contig 18482 bp, 17 predicted proteins | sample FrelakmetCRP12CR_FD_187146 | JGI IMG/M metagenome (GOLD analysis project Ga0209048, IMG submission 187146) | Freshwater lake sediment microbial communities from the University of Notre Dame, USA, for methane emissions studies - CRP12 CR (SPAdes)... | ecosystem: Environmental > Aquatic >... | reverse complement strand
AAATGCTTCCGGATCAGCTCCCATTGTTCGTCCGATATGCGTAGCACGCGCCGATTTTACCCGCTCGATGCGCATCTCGCGATTTTGAGATAGGTTCTAGTCATATTATCGAGGCCGCGCAAGAACAGAGCGCTCATGAGCGCCCCGGCCCCGCGAAGGGTGGGCGCGAGGGCTTTGCCGGCTGACTCTAAGTCATCAGCATGCCAGGTGCGAAGGTACGAAACGAGCACATCAAGATGAGCCAGCAGTCCATCGCCCACGGGTCATTCGCACTCGAGCGCCACTATCCGGCGACGGTTGGCCGAGTCTATGCCGCGCGGACCGACCGCGTACTCAAGGCTCGGTGGTTCGTCGGCCCGGAAGGCTGTGCGGCTGTCGAGCGAACTCTGGATGCACGTATCGGAGGCACGGAGAAGCTTCACGGGCGATTCGTCGGCCCATCGGGCACCGAGACCCTGTTCGTCGCTCGCCACCACGACGTCATTGCGGCAGAGCGGCTCGTCTACGTGTACGACACGCAATTGAACGGGTCATATCACTCCATTGCGCTTGTCACGGTCGAACTTCAACCCAAGGGCGAGGGAACGCAGCTCGTCGTCACCGAACCAGTGGCGTTCCTGGACATCACGAATGCCGACAAAGGCGTGACATCCCGAAAGGCGGGAACCGCGGCCCCCTTTAATCGCATCGCGCGCCTATTTGACTGATTCCATCGGCAACGCGCCCGGAGTCGCGGCGCCGCCTTCTTCGTGCCCCGCTCGCCACGCTCGTCCGCGACAGCGTGCCGGCAGTCTCGGTGCAGCATGCCAGTACGCTGATCCTTCATCGCAAGAAGGACTATCCATCCACACCGCACTTGCCCAGCCCTACCGCCACCGGTGTGCACGTGGTGCTATAAGGGCGCATCGAGTACACGGCACATTTGGGAGGTTCGCGCGGGCCAGGCCCGCGGCGCCTCCCAATTCGATGGCACCATCGGCCGAACGGTACTGAGAGCAACTCGAAAGGGAGGGAACCTATGTCACTCGAGCACTTGGCCTATCTCGCGCAAATTCTTGGCTCCGTTGGCGTCATCGTGTCGCTGGTATTTGTCGGCCTACAGATCAAGCAGAACACAGGCGCGTTGCAGCGCAACGAGCACAATTCCACGATGTCGCAATGGACGGTGATCAGGATGGCGGAAGCCAAGCACCGTGACATCGCCGAGTTGATGACCGCTGGCCTTCACGGAGAGCGCGCCCTGGATGCTGCCGATCAACTTAGGCTCGCGCAGCTGCTCCAGGAATACGCCTGGGCGGCCTTCCATATTTGGGACCGAACGCAACGCGGCGTCTTCCCGAAAGGAACCTTCGAGTTGACCGGCGGAGCCATACTCTGCAGCGTGATCAGAACGGCGCGCGGCGCTGACTGGTGGCAGCGTGCGAAACGCGTGGGCTTCCTTCCGCAGTTCGTTGGGGACATCGACGCGATGCTCGCCCAGAAGCCTGCGTGATGGTGGGGCGCAATAGCCACCAATTCTCGAAAACCGCCTGACCCATTGCGTTCGTACCAAACAGCGCTCGACGCTTCGCGCCCGTCTCCCGGCTGCACCGATGGAGGTCGCTGCGTAACGCAACCCTCACACGGTTGCATCGCTCGAGCTTCGTTCGGTCCGAGAATTGGCTTGCGGCGAAGCAGCCAGTGGTGGCCTTCCGTCATGCTGACGGGACCGTCACGCTAGCGACTGTGACTCGGGTGATGGGCCTCGGGAAAGTGCGCGTGGGTGTGCACAGGATCTGCAAGACTTCATGGCATCGCTGCTGCAGGCCGGCTCGACCGCGTCGTCGAGCGCCGTGGCCGCGGTGATTGCCGGCGCGAACACCGGTACCGGTACAGGCGCGAGCACGTCTGCCACCACGGGCGACACGGGCGTCGCCTCAGGATCGCTCCGTGCCTATCATGAGCACGGCCATGGCCATCGTCACGGCCGTATCACCAGCCAGCTGGAGTCCCGCTCGACGCTCAGTCAAGCAGCGGCAGCGCGTCCACCACGGCGACGTCGCCCTCCACGATCGCCGGCGTCACGCGTGCGGCTAGCAGTGGCAGCACGAGCAGCAGCGTCGCGAGCCCGCAAAGCTCCTTCCAAAGCCTGGTGCAGGCACTCTCGACCAGCGGCACCTCCGGCAGCACTGCGAGCGCCTCGGCGGGCTCCCCGACCCTGCAGAACTTCCTGCAGAGCCTGCTGCAGAACCTGCAGTCCCAGTGGACCGCGACGGCTCAGAGCGCCGGGGCGCTGGTCCATACCGGCGCCTAGGAGACGATGCCGGTCGCCCAGAACCGGCTTCGTGGCGACCCGGATGGCGCGTCCGCATCGATGAGGCCTAACTCCAAGGGCCCGACACTCAACGGACGCGGCCATCGCCACGCCGTTGACCTCCAAGACCTGCCCGACGTGGAACGGGCGCGTCTCGACCAGGCCGAATCAGCTGCAGACACCACGTATTCACAGGCAGCGGGGCCGGGGCGAGCCTGAATGAAGTTCGGCGACCAACGGATGGATTGTTCCTAGGAGTTGCAATGATGACGCGACGTGAAATCGTCGCCGGAGCGCTGGCGAGCGCTGCGGGGATAGCCACATCCAGCCTGTCCGCGGAGATCGGAACCAAGCCGCTGCCTGCGCCACAGCGCGAAGGCGGACAGCCACTGCTGACAGCGCTCAATCTGCGGCGTTCCACACGCGCATTTTCGAGCCGGCCGCTACCAGCGCAGACGCTCTCAAATCTGCTGTGGGCCGCGTTCGGGATCAATCGCCCGAGTGGCGATCGCACGGCCCCGTACTGGCGCCATATCATGGTCATCGACGTCTACCTCGCGATGGCCGACGGTGTGTGGCTGTACGAGCCGAGGACACACGAGCTGCAGCGCTACATGCCGGACGATATCCGCGCCGCGACCGGACTGCAGGATTTCGTGGCCGCTGCGCCGCTAAACCTCCTCTATGTCGCCCACGGTGAGCGCATGACTGACATCAAGCCCGAGGAGCGCCGACTCTACAGCTCCGTGGATAGCGGATTCATCGGGCAGAACGTGTACCTCTACTGCGCGTCCGAGGGGCTCGCGACGGTCTTTCGCGGCGCGATCGACTACGCCAAGCTTGCGCAGACCCTGAAGCTCCCGGACCAGCAGTTCGTCACGTTCGCTCAGACCGTGGGATATCCGGCAACCTGATCTTGGCCTCCTGGCCAGAGTCGTACCCAAGCCACCGGCGGCGTCTAGCAATCCGGGGGGCGGGGCATCGTGGCTGGCAGCCAGACCGAGGTGGCGTGCACGGGCACGCCATGCGCCATTGCAGGAATCCCAGCCTAATCCGTGGGGTTGCCTGCGCACGACCGCTTCGAAGACATCCGAAGCCAGATCATCCGCGCCGCGAACCCGATATGGACGTAAGTCGCCGGTGGCACCGAGGCGATGGCGGTGATCGTAGCCTCGCGCCCCATAGCGGACTCGGTCACAGGCTCACGCAAGACAACCCTCGCAGGGTTGCACCAAATAGCGCCCACGACGCGCTCCGGCGGCCACACGAGCACGGGGAACCCACTGCAAGGTGCTGCGCTGCCCATTCCCCGGGGCCAACGGGAATGCGCCTTATGCGGCCGGATCACCGGGGCCTTTGGCCGACAGTCCCGTCCAGCTCGTCGGCCAGAGCGCGCACGTCCTCGTCAATCCGCGCCGCCAAGGGCTCCGGATCGCGAATACGCCGGCAGGCCTCCGGCAGCGACGCGATTGAGCGGCGCGCGCGGGCGCGGCTTTCCTCGAGCGCCGGGGCGGCGGCGAGCGCGCGGCCCCCACGCATCACGGGCACCAGCATGCCCTCGCCCTTCGGCACGGCATCCGCGAGGGCGACGAGATCGCCATCAATCCGCCCATCCGCCCGGAAGCGCCGCACCATCTGCTTGCGACCCGGCCAGGTCGCCTTGCCCGTCGAGCGCTTGCGGCGGGCGCGTCCTGCGTACTCCTGCAGCTTGTAGGCGCAGTCGAGGTACGGGGCGTCTGCGGACACGTCGAGGCGGGTGCCGACGCCGAAGGAGTCGATCGGCGCACCGGCGGCTAGCAGATCCGCGATCCAGAATTCATCCAGGTTGCCACTGGCCACGATCCGCGTGGACCGGCAACCGCCCGCGTCGAGCACCGCCCGCACTTCGCGAGCCAGGGCGGCCAGATCGCCGCTGTCGATCCGCACGCCCGTCACGACGGCTCCCTGCCGCTGCAGCTCGACCGCCTTGCGGGCCCCCGCCACCGTGTCATAGGTGTCGATCAGCAGCGTGAGACCGCGCGGATGAACGCGCGCAAAGTCGGCAAAGGCCTGGCTCTCCGAGTCGTGCGCCTCAATGAACGAGTGTGCCATCGTGCCGCTGATGGGCATACCGAAGCGGCGGCCGGCTTCTACGGTGGCCGTGGAGTCGAAGCCCGCGATCCAGCAAGCGCGAGCGGCGAGCAGCGCGGCCTCCGCGCCGTGCGCCCGCCGCATGCCGAAGTCAGCGAGGTGGCGATCGCCTGCGGCGAGGCGGCAGCGGGCGGCCTTGCTCGCGATCATGGTCTGGAAATGCAGCAGGTTGATGACTCGACTCTCGACGAGCTGCGCCTCCGCAATGGGCGCGGTCACCCTCAGGAGTGGTTCGTCCGCGAAGAACACCGTGCCTTCCGGTAACGCGTCCACGGCGCCCGTGAACCGGAAGTCCCTGAGCCGGCGTAGCGCCTCCGGCTTGAATCGCCCGGTGCCCTCGAGCCACCGCAGCTCCTCCTCGCTGAAGCGCAGATCCTCGAGAAACTCGACCACCTGCTGCAACCCGGCCGCAAGCAGGAAGCCCCGCCGCTCCGGCATGTGACGCACAAAGAACTCGAAAGACGCCTCGGCACGCATGCCGAGCTCGTCGTACGCCGTGAGCATGGTGAGCTGATAGAGGTCCGTCAGCAGCGCCGGCGTCGTGCCTGTCCGCGACCCGGGACTCATCGCGCTGCGCCCACCGCGTCCACGAGTTCCCGGCTGCTGATCAGGAGGGCACCCGAGGCCTCGAGCTCCCGCAGCGCCCGCTCGCCATCGCCCGGGTGGACGTCGACCGCGCACACGGCATCCCTGAGCACCACCACCGCGAAGCCCGCCTTGAGCGCGTCCGCGCCGCTGAAACACACACAGTAGTCCGTCGCAAGCCCGCCAATGAACACGCGGCGAACACCCGCCGCGCGCAGTTTCGCGGCAAGCCCCGTCCCCTCGAAGGTCGAGTAGGCCTCCTGGTCAGCGTCGGTTCCCTTCGAGACGATCGTCGCTCCTGCCGGCCGGTGCAGCGCGGCGGCGAATTCGGCGCCGTGCGTGCCGGCCACGCAGTGGACGGGCCACGGCCCGCCCCGTGCCGCGAACGAGCAGTGTCCCGGCGGGTGCCAGTCCCGCGTCAGGCAAACGGGAAGGCCGCGGGCAGCCCACGCGTCGATGACACGATTGAGGGCCTCCACGACTGCATCGCCCTGCGCCACGCCCAGAGCTCCGCCCGGCAGGAAATCGTTCTGTGTGTCGACGACGATCAGCGCGTCGCCCGGCCCGGGGGCTTCCATTTGTCACCGCGTCCGATTCCACCGCACATGGTGGCAAGTGCCATTGTAGCCGCGTGACCGGGCGCAGCCACGCCACGCAAGGGGGTATCCTCAGCCTATGCAGCTTCGGGTGGAGTGTTACGCCGGGTATCGCGGAGAGCAGGAGCCAGTCGCATTCTGGCTTGGCGACCGCCGGCTTGCCGTGCGTAATGCTGTCGACCGCTGGTTCGGCCCGACGCACCGTTGGCTCAAGGTCGATGCGGACGACGGACACACCTACGTTCTTCGTCTCGACGAGGCGACCGGGTACTGGGAGCTGCCCGCGTTACCAATGTCTCCGGAACAGAACGTTACCTATCTGTCCGTTCAGACCCGTAAGTATTGGTCGGAGCGCCGAGATTCGAACTCGGGACCCCTTTCACCCCATACAGTCTGTCGTTGGTTTCAACGCCGTGTCACCGACGCGGCGCCATCCACTTCTCGAGTTCCTTTTTCGCGATCGCGTTGCGGTGCACCTCGTCTGGGCCATCCGCGAACCGCAGCGTGCGTACCTGTGCGAACGCGTACGCCAGGCCGAAGTCGTCGGAGACCCCCGCCCCGCCGTGGACCTGCATAGCCCAGTCTATGACTTGGCCAGCCATGTTAGGTGCCACCACCTTGATCGCGGCGATCTCCTGCTGCGCGGCCTTGTTGCCCACCGTATCCATCTTCCAGGCGGCGTGCAGCACCAGGAACCGCGCCTGGTCGATCAGCATGCGGGCGTTTGCGATGCGCTCGCGCGTGACGCCCTGCTCGGCGATCGTGCGGTGGAACGCCACCCGGGTCAGCGCCCGCTTGCACATCTTCTCCAGCACCCGCTCGGCGATGCCGATGACCCGCATGCAGTGGTGGATGCGTCCGGGCCCGAGCCGCCCCTGCGCGATCTCGAACCCACGGCCCTCCCCGAGCAGCAGGTTCGAGACCGGCACGCGCACGTCCTTGAAGTCGACTTCGCTGTGGCCATGCGGCGCGTCGTCGTAGCCGAACACCGGCACGTTGCGCACCAGCCGGACGCCCTTCGCGTCCATGGGCACCAGGATCATCGACTGCTGGCGATGCCGGTCGGCGCCGTTGGGGTCGGTCTTGCCCATGAAGATGAGGATCTTGCAGCGCGGATCGCCTGCACCGCTGGTCCACCACTTGCGGCCGTTGATGACGTACTCGTTGCCGTCGCGGACGATGCTGGCCTCGATGTTGGTCGCATCCGACGATGCGACCGCGGGCTCCGTCATCGCGAACCCTGAGCGGATCTTGCCGTCGAGGAGCGGCAGCAGCCACTCCCGCTGTTGCTCCTCGGAGCCGTAGCGCACCAGCACCTCCATGTTGCCCGTGTCCGGCGCGGAGCAGTTGAACGCCTCGGGCGCGATGAGCGAGCGGCCCATGATCTCGCAGAGTGGCGCGTACTCGAGGTTGGTCAGGCCCGCGCCGTACTTCGACTCCGGCAGGAACAGGTTCCAGAGGCCCGCGGCGCGCGCCTTTTCCTTCAGGCCCTCCATGACGCGAGTCGGCTGCCAGGCGTTCCCGCGCGCACGGTTCTCGCGGATCTCCGCCTCGAAGGCCTCTTCGTTCGGGTAGACGTGCTCCTCCATGAACGCGGTGAGGCGCTTCTGCAGGTCCTTGACCTTCGGTGAAAACTCGAAATCCATGGCTCGTGCTCCTTGGCGACCGGGCAAAACGCTAATTCCCGGCGCCCTTGTGCGGATTGATCAGATACTTCTCGCCGGTCGCGCGGCGTCCGTAAACGGCGATCTCGGCCAGCTGCAGGGCTTCGGCGAGCGAGACTTCCTTAGTATAGTGGCTGGCAAAGGTGGTCTTGAGCCGGGCTGCGACGCGCGCCTGCAGCCGCCGTAACGCCTCCGCGTCGATCTTCTGCAGGAACCGCGGCAGCAGCCAGGCGGCCACACTCCAGCTCGCCCCAAAGTTGCGCCTGAGAATGGTCGGGCTGGGGTCGAGCCCACCGTAGATGTAGACCTGCTTGTGCGTCGCCGAACCATAGAGCGAGTAACTGTCGGCCTGACCCGCCAGGACGGTCTCCATGGCGGCCAGGATCTGGCCGGCAAGTGTCCCGCCGCCGGTCGCGTCGAAGCATAACGTCGCACCAGTCGCGGCAAGCGCCGCCGTCAAGTCCTTCATGAACGTGGGCGCGCTCGAGTTGCAGACGTACTTGGCGCCCTGGCTGCGCAGGATCTGTTCCTGGGCTTCGCTCCTCACGACGTTCACGAGCCCGACGCCGTCCTCCAGGCAGATGCGATTCAGCATTTGCCCTAAGTTCGAGGCGGCGGCGGTGTGCACGAGCGCCTTGTGCCCTTCGCGCAGCATGGTCTCGACCATGCCGAGCGCGGTGAGCGGGTTGACGAAGCAGGAGGCACCCTCCGCCGCCGTCGTACCGGCAGGCAAGGGCATGCACTGTGCAACGGGCACGCAGCGGTACTGCGCGTACATCTCGCCTGCAAACGTGCCCACCATTTTGCCGAGGAGCGCCTGCGCCTCCGGCGAGGCGCCCGCCGCGACCACCACACCGGCGCCCTCGTTGCCGGCGCCCATCGGCTTGTCGATGCGTCCGGTGAGCGCCTTGACGATCCCTTCCGAGACGCTGGCCGTGACCACGGGACGCGCCACCGTCCCGGACTGTCGCACGGTGCTCAGGTCCGCTGCCGCGAACAGCTGCCCCAGGTCCGACGGGTTGATTGGGGCGGCCTCGACCCGGATCAGCACCTCGTGGGGCTTGGGCTGCGGTACCGGCGCCTCGGCGAGCGAGAGCTCGAGCTCGCCGCTGGCCTTAAGTACGGAGCGGATCTGCAACGCGCTCTTCGGTATGTCGATGGTCATGCTTTCTTCTCCGTTTACGCGATGCTATCCCACGGCACGACGGTCTGCCGCTGGGTGCCGAGGCCTTCGATGCCGAGTTCGACGACGTCCCCGGCCTTGAGGTAGACGGGCGGCTTGAGCCCCAGGCCCACGCCCGGCGGCGTTCCCGTCGTCACGATGTCGCCCGGCTGCAGGCTCATGAACTGGCTGAGGTATGAGAGCAGGTACGCGGGCCGGAAGATCATCTGGTTCGAGGAGCTATCCTGGAAGCGCCGGCCGTTGACGTCCAGCCACATGCGGAGGTTACACGGATCCGGCACCTCGTCGGCGGTGACGAGCCACGGGCCGATCGGGCCGAAGGAGTCGCAACCCTTGCCCTTGTCCCACTGGCCGCCGCGCTCGAGCTGGAACTCCCGCTCGGAGACGTCGTTGCAGACGCAGTAGCCGGCGATGCTCTCCGTGGCCTGGGCCTCGTCGACGTACCGACACTCCTCGCCCACGACGAAGGCGAGCTCCACCTCCCAGTCCATCTTCCGGGAGTTGCGCGGCAGGATGAGCGGGTCGTTCGGGCCGCTCACGGCACTGGTGGCCTTCATGAAGAGCACCGGCTCGGTCGGGATCGCGGCGCCGGTCTCGGCAGCGTGGTCGCGGTAGTTCAAGCCGATGCAGAGGAACTTGCCCGGCCGCGCAACGCACGGCCCGAATCGCCCAGTTGCCTCCACCCTAGGAAGGCGCTCCACGTCGAGGCCGCGCAGTTTGGCGAGGCCCGCGCGGCTGAGCGCGCGCCCGTCGATGTCGCCCACGGCGGGCGACAGGTCGCGGACCGCGCCCGTGGCATCGATGAGGCCCGGGCGCTCGTGGCCAGCGTCCCCGTAACGGATCAGTTTCATGGTGGTGTTGCCCGCCGTCTCGTCAGTTCGACCAGCCGCCGTCGATGAAGTGGCACTGCCCGGTCGTGAAGCTCGATTCGTCCGAGGCCAGGTACACGGCAAGTGCCGCGACCTCTTCGGGGCGGCCGAGCCGCCCCATGGGCTGGCGTGCCTTGAATGCGGCGAGCGCCTGCTCAAAGTCGCCGGTCGCGCGCAACCGCTCGACAAGCGAGGGCGTCTCGATGGTCCCCGGGCAGATGGCGTTGCAGCGGATGCCGCGGGTCACGAAATCCGCCGCCACCGACTTCGTGAGCCCGACGACCGCCGCCTTGGTCGTGCCATACACACACCGGTTCGGCACGCCCTTGGCGGCGCCGGCGATGGACGACATGTTGATGATGGAGCCTGCGCGCCGCTCCAGCATGCCCGGCAGCACCGCGCGGATCATCCGGTACATCGCGGTCACGTTGAGCTCGATTGAGAACCGCCAGTCCTCCTCGGTGCACTCGAGGATCGTGCCGTTGGCCACGTACCCCGCGCAATTGAACAGCACGTCGATCGCGCCCACCAACTTGACTACCGACTGGATCGCCGCCGGGTCGGTCACATCGAGCACAGCCGTCCGGCAGCCCGCGAGGCCCGCGAGCGCCGTCGCGTTGACGTCCGTCGCCCACACAGTCGCGCCCTCTTCCGCGAACCGCTCCGCCGTCCGCCGGCCGATGCCTTGGGCCCCGGCCGTCACCAGCGCCGTCTTGCCGGCGAGTCGCCCGCCGCGGACGCTCAATGAGTCGTTCAGCATCGCTCGAAGATCTCCTGGATGCGCCGCGCATCACCGGTCTCGGTGAGCGCGAGCTGCAGCAATACGCGCGACTTCGCCGCGTTTAAGTCCCCGGCCGCCACAAAGCCGAACTCATCGTCGTCGATCTCGCTGTTGCGCAGCACCATGGCTGAGACCACGCGGGAGCTGCGAACCACCACGACACCGCTCGAGGCCGCCTCGGCCAGGCGCTCGACGGCGCGCACGCTCACGTTGCCCGCGCCGACACCGGCCACCACCAGTCCGCGGGCGCCAGCGGCCATTGCGGCATCGATCAGGTCCGTGCTCATGCCGGCGTGCGCGTAGAGGATGTCTACGCGGGGCAGCGCCTCGAGGCCAGCCACGTCAAAGCACTTTGCCGCGCCCCGCTCGGGCGGCGCGGGCTCGAACCACTCGACCCGCCCGGCGCTCGCGACCCCGGCGAGGCCCCGCGCCATGCTCGAGAACGCGCTCGGGTTCATGGTGCCGGTTTTGACCGCGTTGCGTGCGTAGTGGATCTCATCGTTCAGGCACACCAGCGTCCCGCGGCCGACGGAGCCCGGATCGGCCGCCACCGCCACGCCGTTGTAGATGTTGGCCGGGCCGTCCGCGCTGATCGCGGTCGCCGGGCGCATCGAGCCCACCATCACCACCGGCTTAGCGCTCGCCGTCACGAGGCTCAGGAAGTAGCTCGTCTCCTCGAGCGTGTCGGTACCGTGGGTGATGAGCGCCGCATCGGTGGTCGGCGAGTCGAGCACCTCGGTCAGGCGCCGGGCGAGCTTGAGCCAGACGGCGTCGTCCATGTCCTGGCTGCCGATGTTGACCAGCTGCTCGCCGGTGAGGAGCGCCAGGCGGTCGAGCCCCGGCACGGCGTTCAGCAGCCACTCGATGCCGTAGGTCGCGGCCGTGTAGCCGTGGTGCGCGGGGTCGGGCTGGGCACCGGCGATCGTGCCGCCGGTCCCCAGCACGTGGACGCGCCGCTTCACGCCACCTCGAAGAGCCCAGCGGCGCCCATGCCGCCGCCGACGCACATGGTGATGACGACGTAGCGGACGCCCCGGCGCTTGCCCTCGATCAGCGCGTGGCCCACCAGGCGGGCGCCGGACATGCCGTAGGGATGCCCGATGGAGATCGCCCCGCCGTTCACGTTGAGCCGTTCGTTCGGGATGCCGAGCCGGTCGCGGCAGTAGAGCACCTGCACCGCGAACGCCTCGTTCAACTCCCACAGCCCGATGTCGTCGATCTTGAGGCCGTTGAGGCGCAGGAGCTCCGGGATTGCGAACACCGGTCCGATGCCCATCTCATCGGCCTCGCAGCCCACGACCGCGATGCCGCGGTAGAAGCCGAGCGGCTGGATGTTGCGCTTCGCGGCGAGGGAAGCCTCCATCACGACGCACGCGCTCGCTCCGTCGGAGAGCTGGCTCGCGTTGCCGGCCGTGACCGTGCCGTGCGGGCCCAGGACGGGCGGGAGGTTCTTCAGTGACTCGAGCGTGGTGTCGGGACGTGCGCCCTCGTCCGCCGCGAGGGTGACCGTCTCGAAGCGGGTCTCGCCGGTCTTCTTGTCGGTGATCGACTTCTCGGCCGTGACCGGGATGATCTCGGCATCGAACGCCCCGGCCGCGCGCGCCGCGGCCGTGCGCTGCTGGCTCTGCAGCGCGTACTCGTCGCAACGCTCGCGCGTGACGCCGTAGCGGTAGGCGACCACTTCCGCGGTCTGCAGCATCGGCATGTGCGCATCGGGGCGCAGCCTCAGCAGCCGCGGGTCCGGAATGCGCGAGGCGTTGAACTGCTTGTTCTGCACGAGGCTGATGCTCTCGATGCCGCCCGCTACGCAGACCTGCATGCCGTCCAGGATGATCTGCTTCGCCGCGGTGGCGATGGCCATCATGCCCGAGGAGCACTGCCGGTCGATGGTCATGCCGCTGACGGTGACTGGAAGGCCCGCGGCCATGGCGCCCAGGCGCCCGAGGTTGAAGGTCTGCGTCCCCTGCTGCATGGCGCAGCCGATGATGCAGTCGTTGATCTCGGCCGGGTCGACGCCGGAGCGCTTCACCGCCTCGGCGATGGGCAGGCCCAGGAGCGTCGGTGCTTCCAGGTTGTTGAAGGCGCCGGTGTACGCCTTGCCGATCGGCGTGCGGGCCGTGCTGACGATGGCTGCTTCTCTCACTGTGCTGTCCTCTGCGAAATCGGTTACTTGAAGAGCTGTTCGAGCGCGGGCGACGGCGCCCAGTAGCGCTCGCCGTACCTCGGGTCCGCCTTCTGGAACGCGAGCAACGCGTCGCGCACATTCTCATAGCCCATCTGCCGGGCCATGTAGACCGGGCCGCCCTTGGCCGCCGGGAAGCCGTAGCCGTAGATCCAGAGCACGTCGACGTCGGACGGCGAGTTGACGATGCCCTCCGCCACGAGCTTCGCCGCCTCGTTGATCACCGGCAGCAGGCAGCGCTGCACGATCTCCTCCTCAGAGTGCTCGCGGCGCTTGACGCCGAGCTCGGTGGCGAGTTTTTCGCGCATGGCCCTGACCGCCTCCGAGGGGATCGGCGTACGGCCGTCCGCGCCGTAGTCGTAGTTGCCGGACTTGGTCTTCTGCCCCAAGCGTCCCGCGGCCACGAGCGCCTTGGTGGTGGCGCCATAGCGCGGGTCGTCGGGGATGAGCTTCGCCGCCTTCTGGGCCGTGAGCACGTGATTGCGCACGTCGACTCCGGCCATATCACCCATCGCGCAGGGACCCATGGGGAAGCCGAACTTCGTGAGCGCCTGGTCGATCTGCGCGGGTTCCGCGCCCTCGAGGACCATGAACTCGGCCTCGCGGCCATAGCCCTCGAGCGAGCGGTTGGCGGCAAAGCCGAAGCAGTTGCCGACCACGACCCCCGTCTTGCGGATGATCGTCGAAACGAAGAGCGAGGTGCGGATGACCTCCGCTGAGGTCGCCTTGCCGCGCACGATCTCGAGCAAAGGCATCATGAACGCCGGCGAGAAGAAGTGCAGCCCGATCACGTCCGCCGGCCGGCCGCTGGCGGCGGCGATATGGTCGACGTCGAGGCCTGAGGTGTTGGTGGCGAGGATGGCGCCCTTCTTCGCTATGGCACCCAGCTTCTTGAACACCTGCTCCTTGATGTCCATGCGCTCGAACACGGCCTCGATGATGAGGTCGCAGTCGGCCAGGTCCTGGTAGTCGAGCGACGTGGTCAGAATCGCGGGCAGGCCCTTCACCATGCTCTCGTAGATAAGGCCGCGCTTCATGAGCGTGATCAACGCGCTGTCCACGTACTTGCGGCCCTTGGCGAGCGCCTCCTCGGTCGTATCGACCAGGACCGTCGGGATCCCGGCGCCCAGGAAGCACACGGCGATGCCGGAGCCCATGAGCCCCGCACCGATGATGCCGACCTTCTTCACCTCGCGGCCTTTCATGCCGGGGGTGATGCCCGGCACGCGCCCGACCTGGTTGATCGCCCAGGCGACGTACTGCTTCGGATTCAGTGCACTGCTCATGTCTGGCCTTCCTCGTTGGAAATGGAGTCCCGCAGCCGTTGCCGCAGGGTCTTCTTGTCGATCTTGCCGAGCGTGACTCTTGGGAGGTCCTCGACCACGAAAACCTGCCGCGGCACCTTGAACGCGGCGAGCTGCTCCTTGCAGCGCTCGAGCACGCGCGTCGCGAGCGTCGGGTCGGGCGCAAGCGGAATGACGTAGGCGACCGGCACCTCCTCGAGCATCTTGTCGGGCATGGCCACGACCGCCACCTCGGAGATGCCGCCGACCGCGAAGATGACGCGCTCGACCTCGGCGGCCGAGACGTTCTCCGCGCCCACCCGCATCACGTCCTTCTCGCGCATGTCGAAGCGGATGTGGCCGTCCTCGAACGGCGTCACGAGGTCCCCGGTGCAGAACCAGCCGTCCTGGTCGTAGGCCTCGTCGGTCGCCTGCGGGTTGTTCAGGTACTCGAGGAACAGCGAGATCCCGGGCGTGCCGCGGATCTTGAGCTGGCCGCTCTCGCCGAACGCCACCTCGGTATTGTCGTCCCGCACCACCTTGATGTCGTAGCCCGCGACCGGCACACCCATGGCCAACTCGCGGTTGAGCCAGCCGTGCTCGGACATGAGCGGCAGCGAAATGGTCTCGGTCATGCCGAACCAGCCGACCGTGCGCACTTTCCACAGCGCCTTGATCATTGTCGAGTCGGAGGCGCCGAGCCCGAGGAAGCGCATCTTGTGCGGCCCGGGCGGCGGCTGCTTGATCAGTGCCCAGAGCGCGAACGGGATGCTGATGCTCCACGTGCAGTCGTTGCGGATCAACACGTCCCAGTAGCGGCTCGCCGAGAACTTCGGCTGCAGCACGAGCGTGCCGCCGGACCAAAGCATGCCCAGCATCGAGTAGGACAGCGCGTTGGTATGGAAGAGCGGCAGGAACGCGAGCGTTATGTCGTCGCCCTGCAGGCCGAGGAGCGTGGCGTTCATCTTGGCGCCCCAAAGCGCATTCGCGTGGGTCCACACCACCCCCTTGGGCCGCGACGTGGTCCCCGAGGTGTACTGCACGCTGTTCGGCGCCATGGGATCCGCAGGACGGACCGGCACGGCCGGACCGTCGGAGTAGAGCGCCCGGAAGGGCAGCACCCCGGCCGGCAGTGCGGCCTTCGGCGCCGCCCCCTGGTCGGTCTCGGTGCAGGCGATCCAGCGGGCCTTTGGGGACGCCTCGCGCACCGTCTCAAGGTGCTCCGGCTGGGTAATGGCCGCGACCGCCCCGCAGTGACCGGCAAAGTAGCGGAGCTCGTCGAGTGAGGAGCGAGTGTTGGTCGTGACCGCGACCGCTCCCAACTGTGAGCAGGCGAACCAGCTCACCAGAAACTCCGGGCAGTTGCCGAGGTGGATCAGGACGAAGTCGCCCGCCCCGATGCCGCGGGCAGCGAGCCCGGCGGCCACCCGGCCAACGTCACGTGCGAACTCGGCGTAGGTCCAGCGCCCGCCCTTTCCGTCGAACGGCTCCCACACCAGGAACGTATGGTCGGCGCGCATGGCCGCCTGCGTGCGCAGGAGCCACGGCACGTCCCTCCCAGTGAACAGGTGCGTATTCGTCGGTCGGTTGGCGGTTCGCGGTGGCATGTCGATTTTCCCTGGGTGGCGATCCCCGATCTTGTTATCTACCTACTGCGCAGCGTCCGTGAACTCGGCGACACCGTCGGCAATGGCAGTTTCGCCCGCGGCGTTCAGCACCGTGAAGCGCACGCTCGCGCGGTCCGAGCCCGACACGCCGTGCCGGAGTCGGATGGTCGTGCCGGGGATGACCATGGCGCGAAAGTCGCCGGCCAGGCGCCGCAGGCGTGTGGGCTGCCCTGGGCAGTACCGGCGGATGAGTTCGCGCCCGGTGATCGCCCACGTGGCGGTGCCGTGCAGCACGATGTCCGGCAGCCCCATCGCGAGCGCCACGCGGCGCTCGGTGTGGATCGGGTTCCAGATCCCCGAGCACTCGGTGTACACGTGGGGAAGTTCGCGGGCGATCGGCACCTCCTCCGCCGCGGCCAGCCAGGTACCGACGTCGTCGTCCAGCGGTGCGGCGGGACGCGCCTCGATGGAGCGTGCCTCCCCCTCGAGCGCCACGCCGCGGAACAGCGCGGTCGACCACGAGGTGGCGCACACCTCGTTCGTCGCCACGTCGCTGGTCTCGATCCGGCTCACCGTGAGCGTCCCCGATCGGGTTGCCCGCACCTCGACCAGGCGGCCGCTCACCCGCAGTCGCATCCCGGGGCAGATGGGCTGATGAAAACGCGAGTCCTGGCCCATGTGCAGCGCTCGCCGCGCCTCATCCAAGGTGAGCCCAAGCTCGCGCGACCGCTCGGGATCGCTGGCCCACGGCCACTCGGCGACGACGCAGAACTGCGGGAGGCCCGCGAAATCCTCCGCCGTGTCATCGAGCGCGGTGCGGTCGGTGACGCCGAGCGCTGCGGCGTACGCCAGCAACCGGCGGGGCGTGGCCTCGAACTCGCAGGCGCCGAGATCGGCGCCGACTTGGGAAGAGAGGATCGGCATGGGGGCTCAGCGATGCTGCTCCCAGGGGAAGCCCCACGGCTGCGAGAGCTCCATGATGCGCGCGAGGCGGAGCGCGATGTCGTCGCGATGGCGGCGCACAATGATCTGCAGCCCGACCGGGAGCCCCGCCTTCGTCAATCCGGCGGGAATCGAGATCGAGGGATTCCACGCCACGTTGGCCAGGAACCCGAACGGCTCGGGACCGCTCTCGCTGGCATCCCTTCCATCGATCACCTCCGGCATCATCGCATCCGCCTTGTAAGGCACGCAGGCCGTGGCCGGCGTCAGGAGCAGGTCGGCGCCAAGAAAGAAGCCGGCGATGTCCTGCTCGAGCTGCCGGACCTTCGCCCACGCCGCCACCACCTCGGCGGGCCCGATGTCCTTGCCTTTCTCGAGCCAGTACTGGAACTGCCGGCCCAGGTCTGAAAAACGCGCGGGCAGCAAGCCCGCGAGCGTCATGTCGTCCCGGGCCTTGGTGATCATCACGATGCCGAGCGCATTTTGGGCGTTGACGGGTCGAAAGTCCTGGTGCAGCTCCCTGAGCCCCGCGGCCTCAATGAGTCTCTCGGCCGCGCGGCGTGCAACCTCGACGACCTCGGGCTCGACCACGGCATAGCCTAAGTCCGCCGACCAGACGGCCCTCAGGCCAGCCACGTCGAGCGTCTCGATCACGTCCTCGTAACGCAGGCCGGGCGCCGGCAGCGACTGGCGATCCCGGTCATCCGGACCGGCGACGGTGTCCAAGTACCGGGCCGTGTCGGCCACGCTGTGCGTCAGCGCGCCGTGCACAGACCAGTTTGCGAATCCATCCACCTTCGGAATGCGCGCGTGGCTCGGCTTCAAGCCCACGAGACCGGTGAATGCGGCCGGCTCGCGGGTGGAGCCTGAGCCGTCCGTGGCGGTTGCGAGCGGTACGATACCGGCAGCGACCGCGGCCGAGGACCCGCCGCTGCTGCCGCCCGGCGTGAGCTCCAGGTTCCAGGGATTGCGCGTGACGCCCCACAGGCGGTTGTAGGTAGAGGCGTCGATGCCGAACTCGCAGATGTTGGTCTTGCCGACGGCGATCGCACCGGCCGCACGCAGCCGCTCAACGTGGATGGAATCCCGCTTGGCCGGTGGCGCGTCCTTGAGGAGCAGCGAGCCCTGCGTCGTGGGCAGCCCCGTGATGTCCTCGATGTCCTTCACGCCAAAGGGGACGCCGGCGAGCGGGCCCGGGTCCTCGCCCCGCGCCACGCGCCGGTCGACGGCCTCGGCCTCGTCGCGCGCCGCCTCGGCGCGCATCATGATGAAGGCGTTGATGGCCGGGTTCTTGGTTGCGAGCGTCTCCAAGCACTCCTCGAGCACGTCCACGGCGCGCAGCTGGCCGCGGCGGACCGCATCCGCCGTCTCGATGACCCCACGCCTACGAAACTCCCCGCTCATGACGCCGCCCGCGCGATCTCGCGCATGCCGCCGAGCGACTGCTCGATGAGGTAATCGATGTCCGCCTCGGTCATGGCGGTGGAGAGGATCAGGAGCCCGTAGGGGATGATCATGACGCCGTGGTTCAGGAGATAGCGGTGCAGCGTGAAGACGCGCTGGATCTCGCGCATGCCGATCGCCATCTCGCGGAAGTTGTGGAAGGGCTTCTCCATGAAGGCGAGCGCAACGAACGAGCCCTCGCCCTGCACGAGGCCGGGCAGGCCCGCGATCTTGAGCGCCTCGCGCAGCCCCTTCCGGGCGCGGTCGCCGAGCGCCCCAAGCCGCGCGTAGGCGTCGGGCGCCATCTGCTGCATGGCGGCCAAGCCCGCGGCCATGCTCATCGGGTTGGCGTTGAAGGTGCCCGCGTGATCGACCTTGGGGTGGCCGCCCGCGCCGTCGAACACCGCCATGATCTCCGCTCGGCCTGCGGTAGCGCCGATCGGCAGCCCGCCGCCAATGATCTTGCCGAGCGTGGTCATGTCGGGGGTCACGCCCACCACGCCCTGCGCGCCGTGGTACCCCAGGCGCGTCGAGAACACCTCGTCGAAGATGAGCACGATGCCGTGCCTTTGGGTCACCTCGCGGATCATCGCCAGGTACTCGGGCGTGGCGCGCACGAAGCCCATGCGCGAGACGAGCGGATCGATGACGACGGCCGCGAGCTCGGCAGCGTGCACGGTGAGGATGGCCCGCGTCGCCGCGACGTCGTTGAACGTGCCGTTGACGTTGCCGTCAATCAGTTGAATGGCCCCTTCCGGACAATTCGGAATGCAGTCGCCGCAACCCGTACACTTCGCCTGGTCTATATCGATGATCTTTCGCTTCATGGTCTTGCCCCTTTCACGCGAACAGAATCCCACAGGCGCCCGGATATGTCAAGCGGGTATGTTATCTTTTTTTTGCCGTCATGCCAGAAGGCGGGAA
>Ga0209048_10002431_pt1 | contig 18484 bp, 20 predicted proteins | sample FrelakmetCRP12CR_FD_187146 | JGI IMG/M metagenome (GOLD analysis project Ga0209048, IMG submission 187146) | Freshwater lake sediment microbial communities from the University of Notre Dame, USA, for methane emissions studies - CRP12 CR (SPAdes)... | ecosystem: Environmental > Aquatic >... | reverse complement strand
CCCTCGATCGCCTCACCGCGATCGAGGGCCGTCATTGCCCGGACGACATCAGGTACCCCCGCGCCGTCACCCCGGCGAACACCGGTGGGCGAGGTCGGTCTCGTGAAGCGGCACCTTCGACCGGCTCCCCAGCGATCGCCAACTGGGCGACCACAACGGCGGGGAGGATCGAGTGAAAGTGCGTAGACCGGTCGGGGCAGGTGGGGTTGGCCGACGGAACCTACCTCATCGGCAATGCAGCGGTCGTGCGGGCGTCTTCACGGGGACGGTCCAACATCGCAACGTCGCAGATCGCCAGGCGGCCGGGCGCGCCGGCGCCGTCGTTCGCACAGCTTGTCGGGAGGCGCTCGATGAATGTCGGATACGTCGTGATCTACGTGAACGACACGGAGGCGTGTCTCAGGTTCTGGGTCGAGCAGGTCGGTATGGTGGAGAAGCGGCGCGACAAGGTGGGCGCCTTCACGATCGCGCAGGTCGGGTTCGCCGACCAGCCGTTCGCGTTCGAGCTCGTGCCGGTGGAGATGATGAAGGACAACCCGGACGGCCTCGACCTCGCGACGCCGTCGATCTGCTTCCACGTCGACGACCTCGAGGTTGCACGCGAGACGCTCGTCGGACGCGGGGTGCAGGCGACGGAGTTGGGCGAGCACCACGGGACGCGGAGCTTCGCGTTCTCGGACCCGGAGGGACGCTGGTTCGCGGTCACGCCGTGATCGGCGCGTGGATCGGCACTTGGGTGACTGTCCTACCGTGGCGACCGGGAGGTAGCTCGGGATGAGCGGATCGGCTGGACACCGGATCTTCACCATGACCCTGGCCTCGGTCTACCCGCTCTACCTCGCGAAGGTCGAGAAGAAAGGCCGCACCCGGGACGAGCTCGACGCGGTGATCCGCTGGCTGACGGGGTACGACCAATCCGAACTGGACCAGCACCTTGCCGCCGGCTCGACCTTGGCGGGCTTCTTCGAAGGGGCGCGCCTGAACCTCAACGCGGCGCTCATCACGGGCATCGTCTGCGGGGTGCGCGTCGAAGCGATCGAGGACCCGCTCATGCAGCGGATCCGGTATCTCGACAAGCTGGTGGACGAGCTCGCGAAGGGCCGGCCACTGGAGAAGGTGCTTCGCGGGTGATGGCGTTCGAACGCGCCCGTTCCTTTCGAGGCCCGGCGCGGTGTCGCCCAGCGGCCAGAGCGGCGAGATGCCGGCCCAGCCGCCGCCCGACGTCAGGCGCTGACGGCCGCATCGGATCGCTCTACAGGGTGCGTCCGCAGTACACCCAGGCCGTGGTCACGGATCAGCCCGTCGCGCATGCGCACGACGCGGTCGCAGGCCGCCCCGACCTCGGCATCGTGGGTGACGAGCAGGAACGTCTGGCCCTGCTCGCGGTTGAGTTGGCGCAGGAGCCCGAGGACCTCGCCCGAGCGCTCCGAGTCGAGGTTGCCGGTCGGCTCGTCGGCGAGGATGAGCGTGGGGCGGTTGACAAGGGCGCGGGCGATCGCGACGCGCTGCTGCTCGCCGCCCGACAGTTCCGCCGGACGGTGATCAGCCCGCTCGGCCAGCCCGACGAGGGCGAGCGCCTCAAGCGCGGCGGCCTTCGCCGGAGCGCCCCGCAGGCCGGCGTAGTCGCAGGCCAGAAGGACGTTCTCCAGGGCGGTGAGCGTCGGGACGAGGTTGAAGTCCTGGAAGACGAAGCCCATCTCGCGGGCCCGGATGCGGGTGCGCTCGCCCTCCGAGAGAACCGCAGTATCGCGGCCGGCGAACGTCAGCGTGGGCCGCGGACCGTGGTTCGGATCCGGCGCATGGAGCAGGCCCAGGATGTGCATGAGGGTGCTCTTGCCCGAGCCAGAGGGCCCCATGATGGCCACCATCTCGCCTTCGTCGATGGTGATGTCCACGCCGCGGAGCGCCTGCACGCTGGTCCGGCGGCTGGGAGCGTAGGTCTTGCGGAGGTTGCGGCCTTCGAGGAGTGCCATGGAAGTGTCTCCTTCTCCTGATCGGAGGGTCATTCGTAGCGCAGCGCGCTGACCGGGTCGAGGCGCGCGGCGTGGAGGGCGGGAACGAGGCCCGCGATCGCGCCGAGGACGGTGGCGAAGACCACCGCCGTCACCGCGGTGCCCGACGTGAGCTCGAAGAGGATCGTGCCGGAGCCGCGGCCGGCCTCGTTGGCGAGGTAGACGATGGCGGCGCCCAACACGAGGCCGATCGTCCCACCAAGGGCGCCGATGAGGGCCGACTCGGCCACGACCTCGCGTACGATGCGCAGGCGGCTGGCCCCGATGGCCCGCTTGATGCCGATCTCTCTTGTGCGCTCGGCGATGGACATGGCCATCGTGTTGATGACCGAGAGGCCCCCGACGAGCAGGCTGATGAGGGCGATACCCACCAGGATCGAGTTGAGCATCGCGGTCGCCGAGCCGATCTGCTTGTCGAAGTCCTGGCCCGTCATGGGGCTGACGTCGGGGATGGCCTGCTGGATCTCGCTGGCGACCGTCTCGGGGCTCGTGCCTGCGGCCGGGTACACGGTGAAGCCGGTGGCGATGTCGTAGGGGTTCAACTTCGCCGCCACGAGCGGCGGGAGCGTCGAGAGGTAGAGCTTCTGCGCCGCGGCAAGCGGCACCACCGCATCGGTGTCGGGTGCGGTGAGTGTCGGCTCGAGGATGCCCACGACCGTGAACGGCTGCCCCCGCAGGGTCATCATGTCGCCGACATGCTTCTTGTACTGGCGCGCCAGGTCGGAGCCGAGGACGGTCACGTTCGCGCCCGCGTCCGCGGCGCTGATGGCGCGGCCGGTGGCGTAGCGGGTCAGGAAGGTCTCGCGGCCGCGGTCGCGGCCGGCGCCGGCGGTCACGATCATGGGCGGGGGGCCCATGGAGGCCACACTCGCCCCGTCGGACAGGGTCATCGTGACGCCGGGTACGACGACGTCCACGCCGGGCAGGTGGGCGATCTGGTCGCCCACGGCGAGGGCCATCGGTCCGCCGACCCCCATCATGCCGCCCTTGGCGCTGACCGATAGCTTGCCCTGGTAGTAGGTGCTGCCGCCGGCGACGAGGCTGTTGATCTTGTTGGCCATGGAGCCGAAGACCACGAGGGCCCAGATGCCGATCGTGATCCCCAGGATAGTCAGGCCGGTCCGCACCTTGCGGCGGGCCAGGTTGCGCAGAAGCTTCATCTGAACAGATCTCCCATCACGTTGACCCCTGCGGCACTGCGCCGCATGGCAATCCATAGTTCCCTGGGCACGCTCCGCGAGGCGGAGCGCCCTTCGCGAGCGACGCGGGCGAGGCGGGCGTCGGTCGCGTCCGACCGCAGGGCGGCCTGCCGGTCGCGGATGACCTGATCCCATCCGACCAGCTCGGCCGGGATGTGTGTGTCCATCTCGATCCTCAACTGACGCCCGTCGCGGTGTCCCCGCGAGCGGACTCCTCTGGTGGGATGCGCATGACCGCGACGAGTTCGAGTCCGGCGTCCCGGACTCGAGCCAGCAGGCCATAGGTGGCGGCCTGGTCGATCGAGGCGAAGATCAGGACGGAATCGCCGTCCGGCAGCCAACGGCACGTTTCGGCGCCAAGGGCGTGTGCCCGTCGCGCATCGAGGTGGCCGACGACCCGGATCTCGCAGCGGTTCATGCCGTCATCCTGGCCGTCCGAGCGCGGAGCAACGCCCACACAAAGGATGGTTCGGAGGGATGGTTTCGCGGCGCCGCGGGATGGGGATCCTGGGTCTCGCCTCGCGTCCGAGGCGGCGAAGTCGACCGGCTACACGAGCCCGAGCTGCTGCGCGCGGAGAATCGCCTGTGTCCTGCTGCGGGTCCCGAGCTTCGAGCGGATGTGGGCAGCGTGCCATTTCGCGGTGGCGAGCGAGACGACGAGTTCCTCGGCGATGGCGGCATCGCTACGGCCCTGTGCCATCGAGCGGAGGACCTCGAGCTCGCGAACGGTCAGCGCCTCGAGGGGCTGCGCGTGCTCGTCCTGCCAGAGCGAGGGACCGACATGACGCGGGGCCACCGCCGTCGGCGCCGGCGGCGCGGCGAGCGCGGCGCTGGTCTCGTCGACGAACGCCGGCGCGATCCGTCGCACGGCGGGCAGAAGATGGGCGACCGGACGCCCGTCGTCGACCACGCGGCGCACGTATCCCTCGGGCGCGGCCAGCCGGATCGCCGCTTCGAGCGCCCGCTGCGCAGCCTGGCGGTTGCCGGATGCCTCGGACATGGCAGCGTCGAGGACCCCGATGGAGATGAGGTCGGCGGTGTCGTGCGCGGTCGAGGCTGCCGCTCGCGCGGCATCGAGGCACCTGCGGGCTTCGGCCGACCTGCCCTCGGCCAGCCGAACCCGCGCCAGCGTGAGGTCACGGGCAAGACCCGCCAAGCCTGACGTGCCCCGCGCGGTCATCGCGTTGCCGCTGACCTCGTCCGCCCAGCGCGCTGCGACGGTCACGTCACCCTGCATGAGATGCACCCGTGCCCCGATCTCGTCCAGTGCGCCGTCGATGCCCGCGAGGCCCGCCGCGCGCGCGTCGTGGCGCACGGTGCGGACCGCGGCGAGCGCGCCCTCGGGCGAGCCGGTTGCCTGGCGGACGAGAGCGAGGTACGAGACGGCCGAGGTCAGCAGCGCCCGCCCGAAGCCGAATGTGCCGGCAGCCGCCCAGGCTCGCTCGAGTGTGTCGACGGCCTCGGCGAGGTCACTCGCCTCGTACCGCATGATGCCGAGCCAGTAGAGCGTGTACGGCGTTCCCCCCGCCATGTGAGTGAACTCGGCGCGATGGTGCGCCAGGGTCTGGCGGCAGAGCGCCTCGGCGTCCCGTCGGTGGCCGGTCAGGTTGAGGACCGTGACAAGCGTTGTCGTCGCCGGGCCGACGAGCATCGAACTGCGCGAGCCCGCGTCGAGGTCCAGGGCACTCCGGGCCGTCTGGCCGGCCGCCTCCAGCTCGCCGGCGGCGAGGTATGCGGAGGCGAGCGCCTGGAGCGCCCGAGCGCGCACGAACCGGTCGTCGCCGGTGGCCGCGACGGCAGCCTGACCCAGGGCCACGGCGCTGGGTCGATTCGAGAAGGCGGCGATGAGCGCGCATGCGGTGAGCAGCGGCCCTGGCGTGGTGCCATCGCAACAGGCAGCCTCACCCTCGTCGCAGGTCCGCGCCGCGTCCTCGACGCGGCCGACGTAGAAGCTGGCGACGGCTCGGAGGTAGATAAGCTCCGAGCTCGCGGCGACCCGGTCGCGCGGCAGGGCGTCGAGCCAACCGAGCAAGGTCGTGAGCTGGCCCGATTCGTACGTCGGCCGCGCCTGTCGCTCCAGCAGGCGGATCGCTCGCTCCGTCGATCCGGCCGCGACCGCCTGGTCGATCGCCTCCTCGAGCAGATCGGCGGCCTCGAGGTAGTCCGCCGCCCGCTCACGGAGCGCGACCTCTTCGGCGGGCTCGAGCAGCGTCCGCAGGTAGTCGGCGAACAGGTGGTGGAAGCGATACCAGCGCCGCTCGAGGTCGAGGGGGATCAGGAACAGGTTCATCCGCTCGGCGCGCGCAAGGAGGGCGGCACTGTCCTTGCGCCCGGTCAGCGCCCGGCACAACCCGGCCGTGAACCGCTCAGTGACCGCACTCCGGACGAGGAAGGTCCGCAGCTCTGGATCGAGCTGGCCGAGGACTTCGTCGGCGAGATAGTCGAGGACGAATCGTTGCGTACCCGCGAAGCCCTCGATGAGGGCCGCGGCTGCGGGCTGGTCGCGCAGCGAGATTGCGGCCAGCTGGAGGCCCGCGATCCAGCCTTCGGTGCGCTCGACGAGAGCGCCGAGGTGCTCTTCGTCGAGCGTGAGTCCAGACCCTTCGGCAAGATATCCAGCGGCCTCGCTCGCCGTGAACCGGAGTTCGTCGACCCGCACCTCGAGGAGGCGGCCGTGCGCCCTCAGTCGTGGGAGCGGCAGTGGCGGATCCTCACGCGTGACGACGACGAGGTGGGCGAAGGGCGGTCCGTGCTCGATGAGGCTGCGGAGCAGGGCGTGTACGGGCTCTGCGGTGATGACGTGGTAGTCATCGAGGACCAGCACGAACGGGTCGTCGGTGGCCCCGATGGCGTCGATCAGGAGGGCGGCTCCTTCAGGGCCAGGGCCGGCCTCGAGCAACGTCGGGGTCATACCGGCGATCCCCGGTCGCAGCGGCTCCAGGGCGGCGACGAGATAGCGGAGGAAGCGCACCGGGTCGTTGTCCGCCGCGTCGACTGAGAGCCACGCGCTCTTGACATCGCGGGATGCGAGCCAGCCCGCCACCGCCACGCTCTTGCCGTAGCCCGGCGGGGCGGAGAGCAGGGTCAGGCGCGGGGCGTCGTCGAGGGCGCGGTCCAGGTGTGCGCTCAGGCGAGGGCGGTCACCGTAGACCGCGACGCGGGGAGCGTGGAGCTTGGTCGAGATGAGCGGGGTCAGGCGGGGCGAACCGACCGCCATCTCATCGGCCTTGGGCAGTTCTTCCAGGCGGAGCGCGGGCAGGACCACCAGCACCTCCCGTCCGCGAGAGTGCGACCGACCAAGAGGCACGGCAAGAGCCGAACGGAACCCCGTGGTGGACGGGACCGCGCCGAGTCACTGGCGAGTGGGACCCGCGGGACAGGAAGTCCGTGGGACGCATCTGATGGGTGAGACGAGAGCGAGGCTCGGGCCCGGAGCGTCCCGGGGGGTGCATGATGCGGCGTTGTGCGGCACTGGCCGCGGCCATCCTTCTCGTCGGGGCCTGCGCCAGCTCCGTCCCGTCTGCCCGATGTTCCGCCTCGGGTTCCGTCTCACGATCGTGGTGAGCTGAGTCTCGCCTTCAGCCAGCCCCGGTCGCGCCGCCCACCCGACTGCTCCAACCCGACTTCCTCTTCGACCCCGCGACCATGAAGATGTGGGGCAACATCATCGGCGCCGTCAAGGGCAGAGCCGGCGAGAAGTGGCACGAGGCTGAGAAGATCGACTCGACGAAGATCCCGTTCGTGGACGAGAAATCGATCAAGTTCGCCACCGACTACCTCGCCAAGAGCAAGTACCTCGACTCGCTCGTCGAGCTCGCCACAACGTCGGCGTGGTCGTCGACAAGGTTCGCGAGCTCGGCATCGAGCTCGGGATAGTGTCGGGCCGAGCCCTCTTGAACCTCCGACCTCACAGCACCTGCGAGCGCACGGCACCTGGGTGACGCTGCCCCGTACGTCTGCCCCGCCCTCGTCCGGCACCCGGCGAGACCGGCCCGACTGTTTGTTGACTGGTTTCTCGCCGCGCCGCTAGAATCCCGCCACTCTCGAGCGGGAGTAACTCAGCTGGCAGAGTGTCTGCTTCCCAAGGCGACTGTCCGCTCGCTGCGAGCCCTTCCCGATCTCCTCACCGCCGCGAGTACGCTCGCCTCTCCGGGTGCCGGTTTTGACCGTTCTGAGAGCAAGATGAGCATGATTGGCGCTGCGGCGAACAAAGCCTGAGCTTGAGACGCGAGGGACGCGTCGCGCGACGCACTGACCGGCCTCGGCGTTCCGACCAGTAGACGCCTCGGCGGGCACTTGCCGTCCGGCCGGCCTGCCCCGACATCAGGCGCTCGCCTCGGTCCCGGCTCCGGCCGGATCAGTAGCCCGGGCTGATCCGGACGCGTTCGAAGCCGAGCTCCTCCAGGGTGACCATCTCCCAGGCGGGTCAGCTGTCGACGATCTCGTCCCAGAACCTGACCGCGACCGCGGCTTCGCGGCGGCGGCCCTCGCCTCACGGACGCACCTGATCACGGTCCCCGCGCTCGGGCCGGACCAAATCGTCGGCTACCTCGTCTGGTTCGTGCTCGGCTTCTTCTTCTACGCCGTCGCCTTCGCGGCAGCGGCATCGCTCGTCTCCCGACAGGAGGAGGTCGCGTCCGTGACCGCCCCGATGTCGGTCCCGCTCGTCACGTCCTACCTCTTCGTCTTTCTGGTGGTCCCCGATCCGACGAGCACGCTCGCGACGGTCCTCTCGATGCTGCCGCCGTTCGCGCCGGTGCTCATGCCCGTCCGCATGGCGACCGGGGCCGCGCCGGGCTGGCAGGTGGTTGTCGCCATGGGCGCTCACGCTGCTGAGCGCCGGCGTGCTGACGTGGCTGGCGGGCCGCATCTACGCCAACTCCGTGCTGCGGCTCGGAGCGCGCGCGCACGTCATGGACGCCCTGCGGGGTCGGTAGCGCGTGAAAGTCCCAGGGCAGAACGGGCGATTCGCGCAACCTGCGGCGCGCTGGACGACGAACCGAGGCAGTTGATACATCCGACCGGCCGTCTCGGACGCGATGGGATCAGAAGATCGCGATCGGGTTCCAGGGAGAGCCCGTCCCGCCGGGCAGGCGGAGTGGCAGGCCGACGACCATGAACGCGTAGCGACCTTCCTCGGCGCAGAGTCGCGAGAGATCCTCGAGATTCAGGCTGTCGGCCGTGAGCATCCCCATCGCCGTGATCTGGAGCGGGTGGATCGGGTACGTCATCCCATCCACGCAACTCGGGATTGCCTCGCCATCACCGTCCGGGAGGAATGCTGAGATCCCGCGTTCGTGCATCCAGGGAATCGTGTCGATGTGCAGGCCGGCCTTACCCTCGCCCGCCGGTGAATTGTCCCAGGCGCCCGTCTCGAGGCGGCGACGGTGGTGGCCGGTACGGAATACGAAGATGTCGCCCTCGCCGATCGCCACGCCCTGTGCCCGTTCGACCGCTTCGAGCTCCGCCCGGGTGACCGCTTCGCCGGGTTCGAGCCATGGCACGCCCCGAAACCTGGGAAGGTCGAACAGGACGCCGCGCCCGACGAGGCCAACTGCCTGGACCGCAATGTCCTGCGTTGTCGCTCCGTGGCTCGTGAGGACCTCGGCCGCCCGCTTCCCGTTGTACGTCAGACCTTTGTATGCGATATGGCACAGCGCGTCCACGTGGGTGTGGCAGTCACCGTGGAACGCCATCCCCAGGAAGTCGAGCCCGAATGTCAGCCCCGAGGACCCGATGTCGATGTCGTGGCCCTGGGTGACAAAGTGGAGCGCCTGATTGGGGTTGTCCGGCCCGGCGACCTTGTTGATCGGGATGGCCATCGATACTCGGCGACCAGAGCGCACGAGGTGCGCCGCATCGCGGACCCTCTCAGTCGTGATGAAGTTCAGGGTTCCGAGCTGATCGTCGGGTCCCCAGCGGCCCCAATTCTTGACCCGCTCGAACACCTGGTCGAAGTCTTCGAGCGACGCTCGGGCGCCAGGCGAAGCCGTCATGTCCTTACCTCCGTTCCGGTGGCCGCGTCGATCACGGCTCGCCCCTCGCGATCGCCTGGTCGAGCCCTTTCACTAGGGCACACATCGCACGGTTGAGTGGCGCGGGGATGCCGTGGCGGTCTGCGAAGACGATGGCCGCCCCGTTGACGGTGTCGATCTCTGTGCGTCGCCCGGCCAGGACGTCGCCGAGCATGGAGGCTCGTCCACCGGCCCGGCTCAGGAGGTCGTGGAGGAACGCCACCCGCTCCTCCGGGTCGAGCGGAACACCCTCGGCCACCGCGATCGCGCAGGTCTCGCGGACGACCGCATCCATCAGGTCATACGCGGGTGGCTGCTGGATCAGAAGGTCGATGGGTAGTCGGGTGAGCGCCGAAACGGGGAGAGTCGCGCAGTTCGCGACGAACTTGCCCCACTGCTGGACCCGGATCTCGCCCTCAGGCAGCACTGTGACCGGGAAATCGCCGTGCCGCATAGCCTCGGCGATCGATTCCGCCTTTCCGAGATCGCGCCCGAGACTCGGGCCAAGGAAGGTCTCGCGACTCCCGGTGTGGAGGAGGCGGCCCGGAGCCTGGGTGACGACGGTGTGGGTGGTGATGCCGATGAACAGCTCGTTCGTGGGGAAGATCTCCCGAAGCACCTGCTCGTTACCCAGCCCGTTCTGGAGGGTGAGCACAGCCGTGTCCGGACCCACCACGGGGCCGAGCGACTCGGCCGCTTCCCGAGTCGCATAACCCTTGACCTGGACCAAGACGAGGTCCGCGGGACCTTCGAAGGTCGACCCGGGCTGCAGCGTGGCCGCCACGGCGTAGCGGTTGGCGCCGCCGCCGCGCCGCTCGATGATCAGCCCGTCGCGATTGAGGGCCTCCACCAGTTGAGGGTTGCTGTCGTAGAGTTCAACTTGGTGTCCGTTCTCGATGAACGCCGCACCCACTAGGCTCCCGATCTGCCCAGCGCCTGCGACCAGGATCCTCATCGGCCCGTACCGGTCACCGGCGCGAGAGCACGTCGCCGATCAGCGACGAGGTCGAGCACGGCCTTGCGCCCCGCGAGGAAGTTGTCCCGGAAGTGCTGGACTGGGCCGAAAGCCTCGTATTCGTCGATCGACAGTTGTCCCAGGTTCCAGGCGCGGGCGACGTCGGGAAATGCCGCGAGCAGGGCCCGCTCGATCTCAGGGTCGAGGGGTTGATCGATCGTCCGTTCAACGGGAGGGTTGGCAGCCAGGATCTCGGCGATCGTGCTCCAGTTCACCGTCGCACAGTGCGGTCCCCCCACAAGACCCGTCAGGTCCTCGGGGATCCGGGCACCGCCGAACAGCAACGTGACCGGCCATCCGCGCTCCGCTACCAGGCTGGCGCAACGGCGGGCGAGTCCGATTCCTGCCAGATCCATGACGTCGCTCGGCATGCTAAGCCCTTCCCGCGCGGCGATCTTCTTGAGGTGATCGCCGAAGACCCCAGTGATTGGGCTCAAGAAGAAGCGCGGGCGTCGACCCGTCCGAGCGGAGACGCGTAGGTAGAGCTCGCAGGTCGTCTGGAGCTGGTCCAGCGAGAACACCTCGGTGGCAATCACCGGCCACCCTTCGGCGACGACGTGCTCGAAGGCGACCAGGCCGGGGGCCGTGGCTGGGATCTTTGGAGCGACGTTCGGGCCCAACGCGTGACCAACCCGCGCTTCCTCCCAGATCACCGCGCCGTTCGTGTCGGTCTCGGGGGCCCCCTGGATGGACACATAGCCCCAGTGGCCGTCAGTGGCCGCGTGCAGAGACTGGAAGCACGCGGCAATCCGGGACACGAGTCGCTCCTGGACCCGGTCGGCCACGGCCGGATCTGCCGCCTCGGGTAGCTCGGCCAGAGCTGCCTCGACGACGGGAAGGATCTCCTCCGGGGCGCGTCGCACGAGATTACCGCCGAATGCCGGGTTCGTGGTGCAGCCGACGGCCCCGCTGGCAAGGGCGAAGTCGATCTCCTGCGCGGTGGGGTTGTTCACCCACACCCGCGAGGATGTCTCCGCTACCAACGTCGAGAAGTAGTCGCTCATGGTCGAGGCGCCTCCTCATCGGGGGAATCGACGATGAAGGCGATGGTCTCGCCCACGGGGACCACAGCGCCGGCCTCGGCGCTCGCGCGAATCCCCTTGATCCATCCTGTCGCAGGGGCCTCCATCTCGACCGTGGCCTTGTCGGTCTCGAGCTCGAGGATTGCCTGGCCCTCCTGCACGCGGTCGCCCTCGGCAACGAGCCAGTGCACAATCGTGCCCTCCTCCATGAAATCGGTCATCTTGGGGATGAAGACGTCGGTTGCCAAGCCTTACTCCTCATGGTGCGGTCGGCGGATCGGTTGCAGGGCTCAGGCGCCGGGTCGGCGACCCGCCATGGCGGAGCGGATCGCCCCGACCACGTCGTCGGTGCCGGGCCAGGCGCCGTTCTCGATGCTGTTGGCGAAAGGCACGGGCGAATTGCGACCGGCCACACGGACGACGGGCGCCTTCAGCTCATTCCAGGCGCGCTCCATCGCCACCATCGCCCACTCGTTCGCCGGACCATACTGGCGGCAGGCCTCGGCAACCGCGACGACTCGGCCGGTCTTGCGGGCCGAAGCGCCGATCGTCTCCTCGTCAAGCGGGGCGACGGTGCACACATCGACGACCTCGACACTGATCCCCTCTGGGGCCAGTATCTCGGCCGCCAGCATCGCATGCCAGACCATGTAGCCTGAGGCCACGACGGTGACGTCTGTCCCGTAGCGCTTCACGCCACAACGGCTGAGCGGCAGTACGTACTCCGCCTCGGGCACGAGCCCCTTGAACGAGTAGAGGAGCTTCTGCTCAAGGAAGACGACCGGGTTGTCGTCTCGGATCGCCGCCTTCATCAGCCCCTTTGCGTCGTAGGGGGTGGACGGGAGGACGACCTTGAGCCCCGGGATGTGAGCGAACCAGACCTCCAGGCTCTGCGAGTGCTGAGCGGCTGTGCTCTTTCCCGCTCCGCCCCCTTGGGGCATCCGGAGAACCCAGGGAACGCTGCATTGACCCCCCGTCATGAAACGGATCTTGGCTGCCTGGGTGGCGATTTGATCCATCGCGAGGCCGGAGAAATCGACGAACATGATTTCGGCCACGGGGCGCATCCCCACGAGGGCAGCGCCGGTCGCCGCTCCGACGATGGTGTTCTCGGAGATCGGCGTGTTGCGCACCCGCTCGGCACCGAACTCGTCGAAGAGCGTCCGCGTGACGCCGAAGGCACCTCCATGCTTGGCAATGTCCTCGCCCATGAGGAACACCGCCGGGTCACGGCGCATTTCCTCGCGGAGCGCCTCTCGGATGGCCTCCTGGTAGCTAAGCATCCGTGCTGGCACTCCGTCGGGCACCTGGCGAATGGTGTCCGGGGACATGACCGGAGCGTTGCCGCCGAGGGAGACGGCATCGCGGAGAGGCGCAGTCATCGTCGTCACTCTCTTCAGGCGTAGATGTAATCGAGCGCCGTGGAAGGGTCGGGCTCGGACCCTGCCCGGGCAAACGCGAGCGCATCTTCGATCTGGGCGCCGATCTCGACGTCGATGAGATCAAGCTCGGCTGCCGTGAAATCGCCGTCGGACTCCAAACGACTCCGGAACCGGGTGATCGGATCCTTCGCTCGGTACTCGGCGACCTCGGCCTTGTCGCGGTAGACCTCTGGCTCGCCTGCGTAGTGCCCGTCGATTCGGTAGCTCTCCGTGACGAGGAGGGTCGGGCCCTCGCCAGCCCGCGCTCGAGCCACAGCGGCGACCGCCGCCTCATAGACAGCCAAGACGTCGAAACCGTCGACGCGGACGCCCGGGATCCCGTATCCAGCGGCGCGCAGTGACAAGTCGTGGACCTTCGTCACATCGTCGATCCGCGTCGAGACGCCGTACTGATTGTTCTCGAGGACGAAGACGACAGGCAGATTCCATGTGGCGGCCATGTTGAGGCCCTCGTGCCAGTTCCCCGTGTTGCTGCCGGCGTCACCCGTGAAGGGGACCGCCACCCGGTCTTCGCCGCGCATCTGGAAGGCGAGCGCCGCGCCGACGGCGAGCGGGATGCCGCTGGCAACGACCGCGAGCGCGCCGAGGCTGCCCGTCTCGAAGGCGGCGATGTGCATCGAACCGCCGCGGCCTTTGCAGTAGCCGGTCTCCTTGCCCAGCAGCTCGGCCATCATCCGTTTGACGTCGGCGCCCTTGGCGATGTTGTGTCCGTGGCTGCGATGTGTCCCGGCGATCAGGTCGTCCCGGCGCAGTGCCATGCAGACGCCGACGCCGGACGCCTCCATGCCGACGTAGGTGTGAACCGTGCCTTTCAGCTGGCCGCGCTTGAACAGGTTCGTGGCAGCAAGCTCGAACTGCCGAATGCGGACCATCCGGCGGTACATCTCGAGCAGCACGGCACGATCAGCCATCACATCCCGTGCTGCTGCCATGCTGAGCCTCCTCCTAGGTGCGGTGCTCCCACCGCAGGTGCGGGAGTGACGGCGACATCGGAGAGCGACTGGCAGGAGCCGACGATGTTGGTGGCTCCGGACCGGGCGGCTCCCATCAGAGCTCTGCGTTCACGATGAAACCGGCGTCGACGAGCAGGGTCGCGCTCGTCACATAACCGGCGTCGTCGCTCAAGAGGAAGGCGATGGCGCTGGCCACTTCCTCGGGCGTGCCCACCCGGTGGAGGGCGATCCGGTCCTCGTAGTATTTGAGCGCGACGGGATCGTCGAGGAGGGGAGCCGCCATCTTGGTGTCGATGGCTCCGGGCTCGACGGCATTTACGCGGATACCGTGCCCGCCAAGGACGGCTCCAAGCGCCTTCGCGAGCATCGAGATCCCACCCTTCGTCGCGCAATATGCGACCTGACCGGGTGCACCGATGTGCGCCGAGATCGAACTCACGCAAACGATGGCCCCGCCGTGTCCCTCACGGACCATCTGCTTTGCGGCCTCCGTCGTGACGACCCAGGTCCCGCGCAGGTTGGTCTCGGAGAGCTCATCCCAGAGCTCGATGCTCGTCTCGTCCCAAGTGACGAGGGGGTTGATGGCGGCATTGCTGACGACGTAGTCGAGGCGCCCGGCGCGGCGCGCGACCTCGGCGACCATCGCCACAACGGCCGCGGGGTCCCGCATGTCGGCGACCACGGGGAACGCCTCCCCGCCCACCGCGGCAATGCGCCGGAGCGTCTCGCTCGGATCGCCGGTGGGTCGCTGGTTCACGCCCACGACGGCCCCTTCGGCCGCGAGGCGGATCGCCGCCGCCTGGCCGATGCCGTTCGTGGCACCCGTCACGAGCGCAGCCTTGCCCTCGAATCGCCGTTCCACGTGGCCTCCGATGCGCTCTTCTGTGGGTCTTGACCCCTTGCCACGACCGCGCCGCTCAGGGGATCGGCGCGGGTGGATCCTCGTAGGATCGAACTGCGACGAACCGTCCATCGCGCACTTCGACGACGTTCACACCACGAACCTCGAGGCGCCGACCCCCGCGGTCCACGAGGATCGCGCGGAATTCGAGCGCCGACGAATCTCCCGCCGGGAACTCCCGAAGGATGGTGACCTCGAGTCCCGGGAAGTCCCGTGCTGAAGCCTCGTAGCACGCCCTGATCTCCGCTTGGCCGACTCGGAGCCCGTCCGGGCCTTCGTAGGTGGCATCGGCGTGGTAGTGCATCAGCACTTCATCGATGTCTCGACGACACTCGGCCTGCCAATACGACTCAGAAACCTCTCTCGCTGTCTTCAGGGCGCCCTCCTTCGCGGACTGCCGCGGCGCGACCACAACTCCTGATCCCGGGTGGGTACAGTCACCCAGTGATAAGACCACCGAGCCGCTGCACAAGTCAAGGGGAGGTCTCAGCGACTCCTCTGGCACGAGCCGATGCTCGACGCCTGCCTGTGCAGGTGGGCTCAGGCCTCCCCGGCAAGACGATAGGCGCTTTGGACATCGCCGAGGTGGTCGCTCATGCGTTGCGCCGCCGCGGCACCGTCGCCAGCTTTGACCGCCTCGAAGATCCCGACGTGTTCATCGAGATCGGGTTGCCAGAACCCGGCGATTGTCGCGTATAGGTGCTCGGCGCGCGGCCAGATGAGTCTCGAGAACGACCGCAGCGCGCCGGCGAGGACGTCGTTATGAGCGGCCGCAGCCAGGACGAGATCGAAACGGATTCCCTCGTTCACCGGCGAGCGATTGGCTCGGATTGACCGTCGGTGAGCCCGCAGAACGGCCTCAAGCGATGTGAGGTCCTCGTCTGTGCGGCGGGCGGCGGCAAGGCGCGCGATCTCGACCAGGATGGCCCGGCGAGCCTCGATCAGGTCGATCGTGATGCCCTTTGCGAGGGCCGCTGCAAGCTCGTCGGCTTCGGCAGTGACGGGTGAGCCCATGGCGACGTACACGCCCTGTCCGTGGCGCACTTCTATCGCACCGAGCACCGCAAGTCCGTGCAGTGCTTCGCGGAGCGTCGTGCGGCTCACGCCCAGCATCCGCGTGAGTTCCCGCTCCGACGGGACTCGCGTGCCGGGCTCGAGATCGCGTATCGCCTCCATGAGCTGTTCTGCCACCGCCTGGGCAAGACTCGCCCGCGGTACGCGCTTCAGCGGCAGCGAAGAGACAGTCGGCGGGGTCGAAGACATCGTCGCAAACACGCCTCCACCTGTGCTGGTTGCCGCCGCAACTGCTTGCTGCTGCGAAAGGGGGCCTTGACGCGTCTTTGCCATATTGTAGAGTGGTCTTATCACTAGGCCACAAGATAACACGCAGTCGGATGGCCTCAAGACCGCCGCCGCAGCCTCGGGCGATGAGAGGGAGGACCAGGCGTGAACGCGACCGCGATCAGCATGACGATTGAGCAGGACTTCCGGAACAAGTTCAAGGGCTCCGGCGACCTCTGGGAGCGGGCCCGAAAGGTAAGTCCGTCCGGGATCCACCATGACGTGCGGCGGATCGTCCCCTTCCCCGTCTACATCGCCAGAGCCAATGGCTGCCGCAAGTGGGATGTGGACGGCAATGAACTCCTCGACCTTGGCCACGGTCACGGCTCGCTGATCCTCGGCCACGGCCATCCGGAGATCGTTAAGGCCCTCCAGGAGCAGGTCGCGACCGTGACCCACCCGGCCGCGCCAACCGCGCTCGAGGTCGAATGGGCGGAGAACATCGTTCGCCTGGTTCCCTGCGCCGACGAGGTCCGCTTTGTCATGAGCGGCACCGAGGCGACGATGCTGGCGATGCGGCTGGCGCGAGGGCACACCGGCCGGCCAGTCATCGTCCGGCTTAACGGCCACTTCCACGGCTGGCACGACTACGCTCTGGTCGGGTACATGCCGCCGTTCGCCCTCCCGATGTCGAACGGGGTGCCGAACGCGATCTCGGCCACCGTGCGACCGGTGCCCTTGCACGACCTCGCCGCGCTGGAGGAAGCCCTCAAGCCACGTGACGTCGCCGCCGTGATCCTTGAGGCAGATGGTCCCCTTGGCGGCACGGTACCGGTCGTGCCAGGCTATCTCGATGGCGCCCGCGCTCTCACCCAGAGCTACGGGACGCTCCTGATCTTCGACGAGGTCGTCACTGGGTTCCGGATGGCCCCCGGCGGAGCGCAGGCGTACTTCGGCGTCACGCCGGACCTGGCGACGTTCGCGAAGGCGATCGGCGGCGGGGTCCCCTCGGGCGCGGTAGCCGGCCGGGCAGAAGTGATGTCCGACATCGCCTTCCGTGACGACGCGGACTGGAACCGCTATGGGCGCGTCCGGCACATGGGAACGTTCAGCGGGAACCCGCTGTCGGCAGCCGCCGGAGTCGTTGCGACGCGCCTGCTCGCGAGTGGCGAGATCCAGGACCACGCCGCTGCGATGGCAACTCGCCTGAAGGACGGCTTCAATGGGGTCTTCCGCGAGGAACGCGTATCGGGTTGCCTGTACGGTGCGCGGTCCACGCTCCGGTTGATCGCCGGCGACGACCTTCCCGCCCTCCACGACCCCGGCGAGTTCACGGCCGCCGTGCCGCCCCTTCGGCTGCTCGAGAACGTCCGCCAACCCCTGCTGACCAAGATGCAGCAGGCCCAGCTGGTGGAGGGCCTGGATTTCATTGGGGGGACCCACGGCTGGACGAGTGCGGCGATGCACGAAGCTGACGTCGATGAGGCGGTCCTGCGCTTTGCGCGGGCGCTTCGCCGGGTGATCGGCGAGGGATACCTGACCCGACAACAGGCGTAGTGGCCTCCTCCGACCAGTCCAGCACGGGAAGCCGCCTGCGCTACCAAAGGGAGTCATTCTGCATGTCCACTCCGGTAACGACCGTCCACATGGGCCTCGGTCCGATCGGCCTCGGCATCCTCGCGATGACAGCGGCCAAGCCCTGGGCGCAGGTCGTCGGCGCGGTCGATATCGCGCCGTCGATCCAGGGGCGCGACGTTGGCTCGCTCGCCGGCCGCGACCCGATCGGCGTGCAGGCGCGAGCGCGCCTGACCGACGTCGGGCCAGCGGGTTCGGCCGACGTCGTGGTCCATTGCGCTGGATCGTTCCTCCGCCGAGGCGCGACCGAACAGATCCTCGAGGCGCTCGACTGGGGCGCCAACCTGGTGTCGACCTGTGAAGAGCTCGCGTACCCTTGGTACCGCTTCGAGGCTGAGGCCCGGCGCATCGACGAAACGGCCCGCGCGGCAGGGCGGACGGTCATCGCCACGGGGATCAACCCGGGCTTCGCCATGGACGCGACAGCGCTCTACCTCTCCGGCGCCTGCGAGCGGGTGGACCGCGTCCGGGTCCACCGCCTGCAGGACGCGTCCGTCCGGCGAGGGCCTTTTCAGAAGAAGATCGGCGCCGGTATTACGGTTGAGGAGTTCGCCGCGCGAAAGGCCACTGGAACCTTCGGGCATATCGGACTTCCTGAATCCATCGCCATGATCTGTGCTGGGTTCGGCTGGGATCTGGAAGCAGTCGATGAGACCCTCGAACCCGTCATCGCCGACCGGGACATCGCCACTCCTCACGCCCACGTCGTGGCGGGCTCGGTGGCCGGGATCCACCAAGTAGCGCACGGCATCGTGGGGGGTGAGCGCCGCGTGACGCTCACGCTGGATGCCTATGTTGGTGCGCCAGAGACCTCCGACACGGTGGAGATCGAGGGCCGACCCACGCTGGTGAACCGACTGGAGGGCCTGCATGGCGACATCAGCACCGCCGCGATGACCGTCAACGCGATCGGCACCGTGTGCGACATGCCCCCTGGTCTGCGCACGATGCTGGACGCTGCACCGGTCCGCTGCCGGCAACGCTGAGGATGAGACCTGCGGGAGTAGGCT
>Ga0209048_10002429_pt1 | contig 18486 bp, 16 predicted proteins | sample FrelakmetCRP12CR_FD_187146 | JGI IMG/M metagenome (GOLD analysis project Ga0209048, IMG submission 187146) | Freshwater lake sediment microbial communities from the University of Notre Dame, USA, for methane emissions studies - CRP12 CR (SPAdes)... | ecosystem: Environmental > Aquatic >... | reverse complement strand
GGCGCAACGTCGACCTCACCTACATCGTGATGGACAACCACGTGTACGGAATGACGAAGGGCCAGCCTTCGCCGACCACCGAGCCCGACTGGGACTCGAAGCTTTCGCCGGGCGGCACCGGCGTGCGCCCGTTCCACCCGCTGGTGATCGCGCTGGCGTCGGGCGCGAATTTCGTCGCGCGCGCCTTCGCCGGCGATCCGAACGGCACCGCGGCGATCATCGCCGAGGCGATTCGGCATCCGGGATTCTCGTTCGTCGAGGTGCTCTCGCCGTGCATCACGTTCCGCCCCGAGCAGCGCGCATGGAAGGATCTTGCCCACCCGGCGCCGGTCGCGGCGACCGACGATCCGGCGCGCGCGGCGCACCGGATCATGACCGACGACGGATTCAACATCGGCGTGCTGTACGCGGGCAGGCGCACGCCCTATCCCATCCCGACCGGGCAGGCGCAATGCGCGCCGGCCGATCTCGAAACGGAGTTCGCACCATGAACGCGGCAACCGCCAGGACCGGCCGGACCACGAAGAAGACCGTTGCGCGCAAGCGCGCGTCGACCCGCACGGCACCGGCGGGCGTCAAGAAGAAGTCGGCACCGGAGAAGAAGGCGAAGGCCGCCGCGCCGCCGGACACTGCCGTGACCGCCCCGCGGACACTCTCCGAATTCATGGCGCAGGCGTGGCTGATGGAGGTCGAGGCCGCTCAGCGCTACAACGAATTCGCCGACGCGATGGAGATGCACAACAATCGCGACGTCGCGACGATGTTCCGCACGATGGCGGGCTACGAGACCAAGCACGCCGACGCGATCATGGCCGAGATGGGTTGGACCGAATTCCCGCCGATCACGCCGCGCAGCGGCGACTGGCCCGGCGCCGAGGGACCGGAAACGGCGCCCGGCGACGCGGTCCACTACCTGATGCAGCCATGGCATGCGCTGACGCTGGCGCTCGCGGCCGAGCGACGCGCGGAAAAGTTCTTCGTCGACCTCGCGCGCGCCGCCAGAGTCGACTCGGTGCGCCGCGCCGCGCGCGAGCTGGCCGCCGAGGAGCGCGAGCACGTCGAGCTGGTCCTCAAATGGATGAAGAAAGTGCCGCCCCCCGATTCGGACTGGTCGCACGACCCCGACCCACCGCGCAACATGGATTGAGGGACAACGCAATGCAACTCGACGGCAAGGTCGCGATCGTCACCGGAGCGGCGCAGGGCATCGGCGCCGCCGTGGCGCGGGCGTTCGCGCGCGAAGGCGCGCGGGTCGGCGTGGTCGACCTGTCGCGCGAACGCGCCGAGGACGTCGCCGTCGATTTGCGCAAGGCGGGCGCCGACGCCGTCGGCCTGGCCTGCGACGTCGCCAGCCGGCCCGACGTCGACGCGATGGTCTCGGCGATGCACGACCGTTACGGCCGGGTCGACATTCTGGTGAACAACGCCGGCATCGTCCGCGCGGCGATGCTGCACAAGATGACCGCCGCGCAATGGAACGAGGTGATCGCCGTCCACCTCACCGGCAGCTTCAACTGTCTGCAGGCGGTCGTCGCCGGGATGATGGAGCGGCGCTACGGCCGCATCGTCAACGTGACCTCCGCGGCGGGCGTGCTGGGGACGATCGGCCAGATCAATTACAGCGCGGCGAAAGCCGGCATTCTCGGCCTCACGATGTCGGCGGCGAAGGAGCTCGCGAAATACGCGATCACCGTCAACGCGATCGCTCCCGCGGCCTCGACGCCGATGACCGAGATCATTCGCACCGACGAGCGCTTCAAGGACAAGTACCTCGACCGCATCCCCATGGGCCGCTGGGCCGAGCCCGACGAGATCGCGCCGGCGTTCGTCTTTCTCGCGTCGGCAGGCGCGTCCTACGTCACCGGGCAGGTGCTCGCGGCGGACGGCGGGCTGACGATCCGCTAGCTGCGTCGGCAATCCGGCGTCGCGGCACGGACGAACGTCCGCACCGGGCCGTCGATTGCAGAGCGCATTTCAATCGCGCCGAACGCGTCGGCGCCGTACCGACAGCACTAGCAGAAGCGAGAGCAGTGCCAGGGCCGCGGGACCGGTGGCGGGAACTGGCGTTGCCGTCTGGGCGCCGCCGCTGAGGACCAGCGACAGGTTGTCGGCATACCCGTCGTTGTACGTGCCGCTGACGCGAGTCAACGTGAGCGTGATCAGGGCCTGTCGCGTCCCGGCAGGAACGGTTCCCGCAGCCGTGCGCAGAAGCATGCCTGTCGCGCTGCCCCTGTCGGCGGCCGTGACGGGCCCGATCGTCGCGGTGCCCAGGGTGGTGCTGGCGGCATTCTGGAATGCCACCGTCAACGTCGCGTTGTCGTCCTGCGACGAGAATCCCCCGAGGTATCCCGACAGCGCATAGGTCACCGTGCCCGTATCGATCGGCGCCGCGTCCGCGGAAAGGTTCGCGAGCTGGGTCACCGTGGTGAGCGCGGAGGCATTGCCGCCCGCGAAGAAATTGCTTCCCCGTGCGGGGGGGCCGGGGTCGGTCGACAAGGGAAATCCCCCCGGTGCGCCGTACTGGATGGCGATGAAGGTGGCGCTGGCGCTCCACGACGGGACCACCACAGCCGCAAATCCGTCCGCCGATCCCGGACCGGCCTCGGCATCGCCATTCGCGATGACGTTCGTTCCCAGTGCCCACCCGTCCGCGGTTGCCAATCCGAGCAACACGCCCGTCAGGATCGAGCACAAAAACGACTTGCGTCGAGCAGCATTCATCGCTTCTCCTCAAAGTCCGCTCGCCCACAGGCGAGACCGCAGGGATGGTACGCCCCGCCCAAAAATGCCACAAGCCGATCGGGGCCTGTGCGCGAAACTTCCGCGCCCTGGCCGCCTAGAGCCTGCCGAGTCCTCGGGCGCGAACCGGGGTGATCAGCATTCCGACGAGCGTTTGCCAGCGGTCGCCCCGCAACTTGCGAAGTCCGAAGTTCTGCCGCCATTCCTTGTCGGGCCGCCGATAGGTGCCGAAGATCCGGTCCCAGAACGAAAAGATGGCGCCGTAGTTGGAATTGGTCTCCGGCATGTCCGGAGAGTGGTGGATGCGGTGCATCGCCGGCGTCACCAGAACCCATGCGAACCACCGCTCGACCCAACGCGGGTATTCGACGTTCGCGTGCAGCAACAGATTGGCGGGATTGACGAACACCGCACGCGCGCCCTCGACCCAGAGCGGGATGCCGAGCGTCAGCAACAGGAACGTCTTGAGCACCACCTGTATCGTGACTTCGACCGGATGAAACCGTATCCCCGTCGTAGCATCGAGCTGCGGATCGGAATGATGTACGGCGTGGATCAGCCACAGCCAGCGCACCCGATGGGTCAGGCGATGGAATCCGTAGTCGAAGACATCGAGAAGCAGGAACCCGGCCGCGAACTCCGCGAAAGCGGGTAGCGCAAGCGACGTGATCAGGCCGTTGCTGTCGGTCAGCCGATAGGGGACATCCAGCATCCATGCCAGGACGAGCGCATCGGCCACGATCACGACGAGCGCGAAAAGACCGACGTTGCGGGCGATGTGGCGCCAACGGCCACTCGCAACCGGGGCGGTGCCGCCCCCTTCGACGATGACCAGAAACGCGAACGTACCTGCGAAGCCGCAGAAATACGCCAGGGTCAGAAGGCCGAGGCCCTGCGCGGTCACGGCACGGCCGCGGACCCGCGGCGGCGTCGCATAACGGCCGGATCGATCACTTCCTGCGCCGACGCGCGGCAATTCCCCCGGCAATGGCGACGACCAGCGCGATGCCAATCAATCCCAGCTCGTCCAGCGTCGGTATTTGCACGAACGCCAGGGAATTGGCCTGGGCCTGGGTTTGCGTGGCGACAAACGCCAACAAGATGACTGCGACGAACCTGTTCATCAACAATCCCCTCTCATGACCGAATTCGAAGGCCGGGCCGCCTTGCTTGACGTCCGCTCGCAGAAACTCTCCCACACTCCTCGCATCGCGGAGTTTGCCGACTCGCGCATCGTCCGTCAACCCGGTGATCGGGAGCAAGCCAAGGAATTCGCAAATGTCTTCGAACATCCGCCTCCTGCAAGAAAACCGGCTGTCTGCGGCCGCCAACAGCAGCCGGCCGCCAACGACTGCCCGCGCCCCGAAGCGGCGACTTGATTTTCTCCGATGCGGTCACTCCGTTACTGATCGCGGCAATTCATTGGCAGGTAGTCCCCGCCGGCGCGGCGAAAAGGAACCGAGTGATCGACTTCGCCTGATCGACGACGGGCAGGTTGCCGGTGCCGTTGGTGGCATACCGGAAGGTTGCGTGATTGCCGTCGGTGAACGTCGCCGTCACCGTCCCGACGGTCGGAACCGGCTGCACGATGTCGCTCGCCTTGTAGTTGTCGAAGCGCGGACCCGAGGTGCGCGTGAGGGGTCCCGTGAAGACGTTCGAAGTGCCCTGCCGCGCCATCAGTGCCGAAAGCCACAGCGGGGCATTGCCGCCGGCGGACTTGGCGTCGTAGGTGTACCAGGTGGCGAACAGCTGGTTCCCCTGATGCGCGAAGTTCACACCCCAGCCGGATTCGGCCGGAACCCACCACAGATCCTGGAAGTTGGTCGCAGCCGCGAGATCGGGAGCGTTGGAATAGGTGCACGTCGGCTGCGCACCGCCGAGGCTGAACCGCGTGATCGCCTTCGTCTGCTGGACATTGGCCGCCCCGCCGGCGCTGATCTCGTAGAAGAACGTGCCGTTGTTGGCGTCGGCCAGGGTCACGGTGCCGTCGCCGACCTTGATGGCGACGCCGCTGCCGGCGAAATTGTTGAACGGGGGGCCGGTGTCGACGTAGACGTCGCCCTTGTAGGCGTTACCGGTCGGCGTGGTGCGGCTCGCAAGCATCGACAGCCAGTACGCGTTGCCGCCGGTGTCGTAGGTGTACCACGTGGCGAACACCTGATCGCCCTGGTGCACGAAGTTCACGCCCCATCCGGATTCCGCCGGGTTCCACCACAGGCCCTGGTAGTTGACCGCCGCAGGCAAATGGCCGCCCGTGATCTGCGTGACCATTCGCATGATGGCTTCGATCTGCACGCCGCCATGCTGGTCGTAATTCGCGCCGTAGCCGGTGTAGTAATCCCAGCAGCTGACGGGTTTCCCCGTTATGTTGTCGTAATTGCCCTGCGTCGGGTCGATGACGCCCTGCGGATATAGGATGACGATGTTGTTGGTGTCCGCCCAATGGTTATAGCCGGTGTTGTTCAGAAATGCCGCGCCGATCTCCGAGTAACCCTGCCCGCAGCCATGCAGCGCAATGTGCAGCTTGCACGCCTGTCCGGTCGCGCAACCGGCCGGCACGTAAGCCCAGCCCTCGTTGTCCATCCCGATCCCCGGGGGGGCGAAGGCGCCCTGATCGAACTGGAAGAGGGTCCCGCCCAGGGTCCCGGTGTTGCGCGGGTTGAGCGGGCCGTAGATCCATCGCAGGACAGCGCCGGCACCGTCGAATCCGCAGTTGCTGATGCGGTTGCCTGACGGGGTGACGCAGGGGGTGTCGCCTGCGGCGTCGAAATCGGTGGGGAACGTATGTCCGGCGGCGGACGCATTGTCGTAATGGATGTTGCTGGGTGGAACGAAACTGTTGTAGAGGTTGACGACCTGATCGGTGGCTGTCGGGCCGACCACGCTGTCGCTGGTTCCCGTGAAGACGTAGATCTTCTGGCGGGCAATGTTGGAAACCGGATCGATCAAGCTGCCGCTCCATGCGTTCATTTGAGCGATGGAAGTCGACGCACTCCTTGAGCAGCGCCATGTACCACTGCTCACGCAGTCATAGTAGCCGCCGGCGATGACACCGACACCCATGAACCGCGATGAATAGGCAATACCCAGCTGCCCGGCCATGAACGCCCCGGCGGAAAATCCGGAAACCGAAACCTGGGCGGGATCGACGTTGTACGAGCGAAGCGGCCCGGGCGCCGCGGCTGCCGGCAGACCAATGAAGAGGGCGAACAGGGCGGAGACAGCAGGGGCTGGTCTTTTCACGGCTTGCTCCAGTCGAAAGGTTCAGACTCGGAAGCTTCCCTGCGACCGACCGTCAAGATGACGGAAGACATGCCCGGAAACCACTTCGGACGAATCATTGAAGACCCGTCACATTGCGCCCGGTTGCTAACGCACATATTCGGCCCAATTTGTAGTCGACGCCGTGCCCTAGATCAAGGATTCCACCAAGTCGCACGGACGTGATCCGAAATTGCGTTCACTCGCGCGTGGCGACTTGTCGCAGGTGGCGCTCTCTTGGTTTGCGGGAACGGCGCGGCGCGCCGACCGCGCGAATGCGTGCGGTGGAGCCGACTTCGCCAGCAGATCTACGGTCCGCATCTGGCCGAAGGCGGTATCTGGCCGAAGGCGGCATCTCGCCGATGACCGGCATCGACCTCGCTCGAGCGGTCGCGCTCCTGGCAAGCACGCATCCCTCGGCGGCCCGAGGGCGCACGCTGCGCACGCAACCGGCGGTCGCGCATCCGACTGAATGGCGCGTTGCCTGACTTATCTCAATGCCGCGGCGCGGCGCTGGGAGGACTACTGGATGGGCGGTGAAAGGGGGAAACGATGCGCAAACGCATTGCTCACACGGTGGCCGCACTTTGCCTTGTTCTGCTCGCCTTTGGCGCGGCGGTCTACGCTCAGAGCCAGTTCGTGAAGCCGCCCAACGCGGCCGGACATTTCTGCAACTTCCAGGCCGTGGGCGGAATGACGCCGGAGGAAACCACGGGCGCATGCACGCACGGCGAGGTCATGCTGATCGACCCGAACGAGTCGTCTGACTACACGATCGCGATCGCCTGCGACCCCAGGTATGCGGTGGTGCTCGTTCCGACATCCAACCCGCGGTTCTTCACTATCGTTTGCGTCAAGAGGTAGCCGCATCGAGCAGCCTGCCGGCGCTGCAAACGTCCGGACCGCGACATGCCCCGCGTCCCGGCTCCGTGGACGCTCTTGGCCGGACCGCGACATTCGCGATCCGCAGCAGGCGACTCGGAACGGACAGTGCCGGCAAATGCAACGGGACGCCTGATCGGGCGGCGGAGGCATCACGCCTGCCAGACGCCGTACCCGGATTCGCGCAGATCGATCGCGAGCTCGATTTCCATGTCGCGCGCGTGCTGGTAGGACATCGGGTTGTAGATCTCGTAGAGATCAGGCAGCAGCCGCAGGCCGAATTCCTGCACGAATCGATTGGCCTGGATGCCTGCCTTGTGCTTGTCGAATCGCACGTCGGGATCCAGACCGGTCATGCCCACGTAAACACACGGCTTGCCCGCGACGTAATCCGGATTGGCCTTCCTGAACCGGCTTTCGTAGAGTACGTCCTTCGACAGCTCGATCACGTACACGTGGTGGTGGCTGCGGTGTCCCATCGCCCGCCTAGAGCGCGTGCACGCGCGGCTCGATCGCAGGCTCCCTCATCGGCTCACGGTGCGGGAATCGGCCTGCCCTGAATGTGCGCGAGCACCGAGGCCTGCGTCTTTCCGTCATCGTCGATGTTGCCGTGCTGCGTGGCGCCGGTCGCCGGCGACGACGGTGCGACGCGGTACTGGACGTGCGGCAGGTTTCGCGGCACGACCGTCGTGTCGAAGAATTTCGCCATGCCGAGCACGGGCACGCCAGCCTGCTCCTCGAGCGCGTTGGAAATGAGGTAGAGCAGCGATCTCCTGTACCCCAGCAGCAGGCGCATCGCGCCGCCCTCCGCCCGATCCAGCGCATCCTGGAGATGAAACTGCGCGTAGCGCCCGAGCTCGCCGGACTTGAGGTGCGGCTGGATCCGCGAGTCGAAGAGCTCGACGGTCGCGGCCGGCGCCATGAAGCTCGCCGACGCGATCTTCCAGCCCTGCGTGACCAGCCAATCCGCTAGATACGCGTGGACGATCGCGCCCGCCGAGTGGCCGACGAGGTGCAGGCGTATCGTGTCCTTTTGCGGGGCCAGCAACTCCATCAATTGCATGCCGCCGCCGCGGCCCGCGGTGTTGTAGGTGATGAGCCGGCCCTTGTCCTTCATGTCCTGCCACACGCCCTTGCCGACGACGCGCACGATGCCCTCGACCCGATCGCTCCATGCCTCGTCGAGCATGTTGACCAGGCCCCCGGTCGGGATGTCGCCGCGATTCTTCAGCTCGTTTTCCACCCGGTCGTTCAGGATGGACAGGAGATCCGATTCCCAGACGAGGTAGATCGGAAACACATTCGCGTCCGTGAAGAGCTTCACCCATTCCTGCGCGGATTCGCCGGCGCCCTGTTCGTCGACGAGCCCGCCGTGCGCGTAGATCGCCACGTCGATGGGTACCCCCGGCGGTATGTTCCATTCGGCGCGCTTCGCCGGCAGCAGGTGGCTGGCCAGCTCTTCGAGGTCCTGATACGTCGTGTGAAACTCGCCGGCAGCCGAAAGCTCGCCGTTGCGGCCGGTGTTGACGACGTACGGCGACAGCGCGTGCAGGTCGAGCAGCGTGCTGCCCGACGCGCCGAACTTCGCGCCGGTTACGCGGGCGCGACCGGTCGCCTGAGCCTCGTGGCGGCGCGTGACCACGCCGAGCTGCGCGACCCAGCAGTCGTAGCCGTGCTCGATCCAGTCCTCGTAGGTCAGGATCGCGAGACCCTTCGTGCCCCAGCCGTTGCCCCACGAGTTCTGCACGATGAAGCCGTCCTCGTCGTAGCCGACGAGGGCGAACGCGTGGCCTTCGTCCGGCTTCGCCTTCCACGGATAAGGAATCGTCCAGATCCCGTTGGGCGCGGCTTTCCTCCCGCCTTTGCGCGTGTACCCGTCGTCCCAGCCGGCGTGCGCAAGCGCGCTCGCGAGCAGAACGCCGGTTTCATTGAGCGCGACCTGCATGTCGACCACGGACCGCGAATCGACCCGATAGTAGGCGCCGAGCGGGCGGCGGACGCCGTCGTCCCACCAGTCGGGCGTGCCCGCGGGCCGAGGCTCGTCCAGTTTCGGCCAGAGCGATTGCACGCACACGCCGTGCTTGAACCACCCCTTCAGCGCGCCGCGCAGCGTGGATCCTCCGTCCGGCGCCTCGCCGCGCATTTCATCGTAGCGGCGCGCCATGCCGTAGAGCATGAACGGCGAGACGGCATCGGCCGGCGCCGAATCGCGCCGCGACGTCAGCACATGCACGACGGTCGCCAGCGCGAAGCCCGTGCAGGCGCTGGTGTCGTGCTGATTCAGCCGCGGGCGATGGTTGGCCGGAGGCGCCGGCAGTCGCGCCTGCGGCGCGAACGCGACCGCGGGCCGATAGGGTCGATCGCGGAAATCGACGCTGTCGGGAACGACGTTGCGCAGGGTGCGGCCCGCGCCCGATTGCCCGGCGGCGCTGCGTGGCTTCCTTGCCGGGGCCTTGCGAGAAGTCGGCGACGCCATGGAAACCTCCATTGCGGTGGACGGCGATGGGGCAGTATAGGCGCCGTCCCCGGCGCGGGGCCACGCGACATCGGCAAGTCCTGTCCGGCGTGCGCAGCGCAGTTCGATGCTGCCGGGCGCGCGGGATCGCTGCCCGCTTGACGGAGAGCCGGGGCGCTGCGCAGAACGACCGTCAGGCGGTCGCGGACGTGCGGGTCACCGACAGCGCGGGCGGATGCGCCAACGTCTGGTAGACGACGCAGTACCTCTCGGTGAGGCGCAGAAGCGTCGCAAGCTGTTCTTCCGAAGCGCTGGTGTCGAGAATGAACTGCAGCCGGATGTTCTGGAAGCCGACGGGAGCTTCCTTCGCCAGGCCAAGCGTTCCCCGGAAGTCGAGGTCGCCTTCCGCCCGAAGCAGCGCATCCCGAAGCTCGATGCCCAGCGCCGTTGCGACGGCGTTCATGGTCACCCCGGCGCAGGCCACGAGCGCTTCGAGCAGCATGTCGCCCGAGCATGCGCCCTGCCCGCTTCCTCCGGTGGCGGGATGCAATCCGGCGACAACGAGCGCCTTTCCCGTTTCGATGCTGCAGCTGACGCCTTCGCCGAGACGCCCTTCGGCGCGCAAGGTGACGCGCGCCGCCTCGGGAGCCTCGCGATAGCGTTCCTTCAGGGGAGCCTGGATGGCCCGCAACTCGTCGGCATTCATTTTGACCTCTGATTGAGATTGTTCGATGAAAGCCGATGATCGACGGATGTCCGGCGGATCCGCGCCGCTATGGCGCCGCCTCGAGTCACTCGGGCAGTCCGGCCTTGACGAGGCCCTCGCGCAGGTGATCGCGGTCGCTGTCCTGCAGGTAATGCACCGTCGACATGCAGCGTTCGTTCGAAAAGGTCGGTTCTTCCCTCAGGACCGCCTGCGAGTGGGCCGCGGCTGCGGTCTGGTCTCCCATATGCGCCAGCGAGGCCGCGAGCAGCGCATGATGCGTGTAATCCGGCCGCGTGACCCGGGAGAGCGCCGCGACCGCTTCGGCGTACTGCCGCGCCGTGAAATGGGCGCGGCCCAGATGGTTCCAGAAACGCTCTGGGTGGTAGGGGTTCACCCGCATGGCCTTCCTGATCCACTCGATGCCGTCCTCGGGCCGGCCCAGCCACGTGAGCAGCTCGCCCTGCTGAACCAGGATGAGATCGTTGTTGGGATTGAGGTTGAGCGCGCGCTCCTGGTGATACTTGGCCTTCTCGTGCTCGTCGAGCGCCAGGTTCACCGCCGCGAGCACCCGGTGAACGTCGCTGTCGTTGTCGTCCATGGTGAGCGCGACGTGGGCTTCGTCGACGACCTGCTTCCAGGTGCGCTTGCGATCCTCGCACCAGTTGTTGACCCAGGTCTGCGCGAGAACGCAGGCCCTCCAGGCATGCGCATGGGCGTATTTCGGGTCCAGCGTGATGGCGCGGTCGAGCATGCGTTGCGCTTCCGCGTTGTCTTCCCGCGTCGAGCGATGGTGCAGTATCTTGCCGGTCAGCACGAATTCGTAGGCGGCCATGCTCTGCGGGGGCTTGCGCTTCGCGCGATCCTGACCGGCCGCTTCGATCCGGCCGGGGAGCGTTCCGACGATTGCGCCGGTCACCTCGTCCTGAATGGCGAAGATGTCCTCGATCTTGCGGTCGTAGCGCTCGGCCCAGATGTGCCGGTCGGTCTCGGCATCGATCAGCTGCACGGTGACCCGGACCCGGTCGCCGGCCTTGCGAACGCTTCCCTCGACGACATAGTGGACTCCGAACTCGCGCGCGATGTCCTGGACCTTGACCGCCTTGCCCTTGTGCACGAACGCCGAGTTCCGGGAGATGACCAGGATCTCGCGGAAGCGCGACAGCTCGGTGATGATGTCCTCGGTGAGCCCGTCGACGAAGAATTCCTGCTCCGGATCGCCGCTCATGTTGGCGAAGGGCAGCACCACCAGCGACGGCTTCACGGTGGTCGTGGGCTCGTCCGCCGCGCCTTCCTGCCGAGGACGCGACTGCGCGTCGAGCAGGACGCGATAGACGCGGATCGGCCGGAGGATGTTCTTGACGCTTTGTTCGCCGAGGTCCTCGAACGCGACATTGAGCCGGTCGCCCACCTGGTCCCGGACGGCGGCGGAAACGCAGATTCCGTTCGGCGGGGCGAGCTCCTGGAGGCGTGCCGCCACATTGACGCCGTCGCCGAAGATGTCGCCGTCCTCGACGATCACGTCGCCGAGATTGATGCCGATCCGGAATTGGATCCAGCGCGCCGGCGACACGTCCGCGTTGCGCCGCGCCATCCGGCGCTGGATTTCGGCGGCGCACTCGACGGCGTCGGCGACACTCTGGAACTCCACCAGCATGCCGTCGCCGGTGGTCTTGATGATCTGCCCCTTGTTCCTGGCGATGACCGGATCCACCAGCTCGAGCCGGTGGGTCCGAAGCCGCGCGAGCGTGCCCGTCTCGTCGGCTTCCATCAGCCGGCTGTAGCCGACCATGTCCGCCGCGAGAACCGCCGCCAGCCTTCGCACACCGTTGAACGACTCCATTGCACCCGTCCCGCTGAATGGAGACGCATATTAGCAACGAGATGGGCAGGAAAGCCAATCGCGCGTCCGGGGAGCGCGCCGTCCCTGCCCGCCGATCGGCGGATCGCGGACCCTACGTCAGTCCTCGGACGGACGCGACATTCCCGGCGGCGGCCATCCGGGCACGCGCCGCGCCATCGTGCGTGCAATGCCGTCGGTCAGGCGGCGCGCAAGCTCAGGCGTAACGGGAAGCGCCGAAGCGGTCTCGGCAACGTAGGGTGCACCCGCTTCCGCGGTCCCGGCCGCGCGCTCCGCCGCGGCCTCCGCCGCGGTGCCCACCGACGTCACGATCGACGCGAAGACATCGGTTCGGTTGATGGTGTCGCCGCTGTTCGCCGCTGCGTAGAACGGCACAAATTCGGTGCCGATGCTGATCAGCGCCTGATAATCGCCGAGGAACAGGCCGCCGGCGTCCGGCGCAGTCCCGAGATCGAACGGCCCCGCGACGCGGCTCTCGCGCCAGCTGACGCCATCGCCCGAGCGCGCGAGCCAGTAGTCGGTGAGCAGCGTCGAAAAGGCCGGCGTGTTGCTTCGGAAGTCGAAATACGTGACGCCGATGGTGCCGTCGCCACGAATTGCAACCGCAGGCTCGAACGCGGGCACCGTCGGGTCGCGATTGACCTGCACCGGCGCCGACCACGAGACGCCGCCATCGGTCGAGCGCGACAGCGCGATGCCGTCGCGCGCGCCGCCGGAAAACCGCGCGTCCTGCCAGACGGCGACGAGCACGCCACCCGGCCCCGCGGCGATCGCGCCGAGGTTCGAGCCGTCGCGCACCGGCGTGCCGTTTTCGGGATCGCGCGTGCCGATCGACTGCACGACCGATATGGTCGAGGGCCCCGACCACGAGACGCCCTTGTCGGTCGAGCGGACCACCGCGAGGGTCGCGGTCGCGGCGCCGCCGCCAGTGTTGTCGAAGCGCGTGAAGAACGTGACGAGCGTGCCGTCGCTCAGCACGACGGTCTGGTTGTTGATCGTCTGGTTGGCGGCGCCCGGCTCGTAGATCGCGCGCGCGGGCTCCCACGTCGCGCCGCCGTCGGTCGTGCGGCTGAAGTACGTCGGCCCGTGACCGGAGGCCGACAGCCGGTCCCACACCGCGTATGCGAAACCGGAAACGCCCGGGTCCGCGGCGATCGAATCCTTGTCGTTGAAATTGCCCGCGCCGTCGCGGATCAGCGTGACCGGCGCGCTCCACGAGCGCCCGCCGTCGACCGACCGGCTCGCGAGCACTGCGTTGGTGGAACCGGCCGCGAACGTCTGCCCGTTGAACGCGACCCCGATCTGGTAGGCAATGCCGTCGGCTCCGATCGCGACCCAGGGATCGGTCGCGCGCTCGTAGTCGCCGCCGTTGCCGGCGTTGCCGCCGGTGCAGCGCGAAAACGCGGCCATCGACGGCGTCCACGTGCGGCCGCCGTCGAACGACGCGCCGGTCAAGAGCCCCTTGGATCCGCCGTTCGACCAGCGGTCCTGCTGCCAGACGCCGACCAGGTTGGCCGGATTGAGCGGGTTGACCGCAACGTAAGGCTCGACTTCGGCGTTCGCGTAAAGCGTGCCGATGACAGGCGTCCCTTCGCATCCGGCGGCGAACGGCGACAGGTACGCCGCGCGATATTGAGGATCCGGGAGCGATTGGCAGACGGTTCCGCCATTGGCCGCGAACGGGAAGCGTGTCAGCTGCTTCGTCTGCATGACGGCGGGCAGACCGCCCGTGCCATTGGTCGTATAGGCAAACGTCACGCGATTGCCGTCGGCGAACGCGAACGTGGCCGTTCCCACCTCCGCCGTCTGGATCTGCGCCGGGTTGTAGTTGTCGAAACGCGGGCCCGACGTCCGATACATCTTTCCCGCATAGACATCGGTCGTGCCCTGCCGCGGAGCCAGCGCCGACAGCCACAGCGGCGCACCGTCGACGTCATACGTGTACCAGGTCGCGTACACGCTGTTGCCCTGATGCGCGAAGTTGACCCCCCACCCCGATTCCGCACCGTTCGCCACCCACCAGAGGTCCTGGTAATTGGTTGCCGTAGCGAGGTTCGGCGTCGTGGCCGTGTACGTGCAGGTCGGCTGCGGGCCCGTGCCGAGATCGAAACGCGTGATCGCCTTCGTCTGCGTGACCCCGTTCACCACGTACGCGAAGCTGCCGTTGTTCGCGTCCGTGAAGGTCAGCGTGCCGTTCCCGACCGCGGTCGGCACGCCTGTGCCGACGTAGTTGTTGAACGGCGGTCCGCGATCGACGAAGATCGTGCCGGCATAGGCGTTGCCGGCGGGCGTCGTGCGCGGCGCCAGCATCGACAGCCACCACGCCCTGCCGCCGGTGTCGTACGTGTACCAGGTGGCGAAGACCTGATCGCCCTGATGCGCGAAATTGATGCCCCAGCCCGATTCGATGCCGGCCGGCGCCGCCCACCAGAGCCCCTGGTAGTTCGCCGCGCCTTGCGCCTGCGCGCCGGCGCAGAACAGCAGCGCAGCGAGCAGCATCCATCGGCGCATCCAATGGCGCATCCAGCGGCGCGGGTTTCCGCACGAAAGGAAATCGTGGCGTCCGTTCGGGAAATCGATCGCGATTCGCAATGGAGCCTCGTTCTGCGGGTTCCCGCGTTCGCGCGGGAGATGAGCGGCAAAATCTACAGCATTTGAAGCGATCACCGCAATCGAATGCGAATTCGCGCGGGCGGTCATCGGAACTCGCCCGCGAGCCGCCACGATCAGGCGGAGATCCGGTCGACGAACCGGGTGATCGCCTCGAGCACGGCGTCGGGCTGGTCGCGGTGCGGCGAGTGTCTGCAGTCCTCGAGCGCCACCAGCTCGACGTCGCGCACCCGCGCGCCGATGCGTCGCATCTGCTCCATCGTTCCGTACTCGTCGTCGTCGCCCTGGATCGCGAGCACGGGGCACGCGATGCGCGACAGGAACTCCTCGATGTTCCACGCGCGGAATTCGGGATGCAGCCAGACCCGGTTCCACCCCAGGAACGCCGAGTCGACGTCGGCGTGATAGCGCGCGAGCTTCGCGCGGAGATCCGTCGTCTCGTACGCCGTCTTCGCCGCGGCGATGCTCGCCACCGAAATGTCCTCGACCAGCACGTGCGCCGAGAGCGTGACGACGCCGGTCAGAGGGCGCTCGCCGGCGCCCGCGTGGATCAGCGCGATCGACCCGCCGTCGCTGTGCCCGACGAGGATCGGCCGTTCGATGGCGAGCCGGTCGAGGAGCTCCGGCAGTGCGACCAGAGCTTCGTCGTGCATGTAGCGGACCGGTCGATCCTCGCGGAGCGGATCCGAATTGCCGTAGCCGTAGCGCGAATACACGACCGTGCTGCAGCCGGTCGCGTGCGCGAGGCGCCCGGGAAAGTCGCGCCACATCGCGATGGAGCCCAGCCCCTCGTGCAGCAGGACGAGCGTCGGGCGGCCGGTGTGGCCGACGCCGATCCGCTCGTACTCGATCCGGTGCGAGGCCGCCTCGGTGAAAGGCACGCTAGTGTCCTGTTCCGTGAGTTCCGACAAACGATGGAGCGGGATGAGCGTCGGGTGTCAGGCAAGGCGCGAGGCCGACACCGTAGCCGGTGCTACGGCGAAGCCGAGCAACGCAGCATGGCACTCGCGCAGTGGACAATGAGCGCCGCGATCTATCAAGCGAATTTGCGGAACAGGACACTAAACGCCTAGATGGCGATGCAGAAGATCCGGCTGGGCGAGCAATTCGGCGCTGGGCCCTTCGAACACGACGCGGCCCTTGACGAGGATCACGTTGCGACTGGCGATCGCGGTGACCGCCTTGTAGTTCTTGTCGACGATCAGCGTCGCGATTCCGTGGGCGCGGATCTCGTCGACGATGCGCCAGATCTCCTTCGCGATCTGCGGCGCGAGACCCTCGGTCGCCTCGTCGAGGATCAGCAGATCGGGATTCGTCATCAGCGCGCGCCCGATCGTCAGCATCTGCTGCTCGCCGCCCGAAAGCTGCCAGCCGCCGTTATCGAGCCGCTCGGCGAGGCGGGGAAATGTCTGCATCACGCGCTCGAACGTCCAGTCGCGGCGACCGTCCACTCCTGCGCGCGCCGCCATCACGAGATTCTCGCGCACCGTCAGGTTGGGGAAGATGCCGCGGCCTTCGGGCACGTAGGCGATGCCCGCACGCGCCACCAGGAACGGCTGGGCGCCCGTCATCGGCGTGCCGCAGACGAACACCTCGCCGTGGCGCGGCTTGACGATGCCCAGCATGCTTCGGATCAGCGTGCTCTTGCCCATCCCGTTGCGGCCCATCAGCCCGACCGTCTCGCCGCGGTCGATGCGGAAATCGATGCCGTGCAGGATGTGGCTCGCGCCGTAGTACGCGTGCAGCTCGCGCGCCTCGAGGATCGCTTCGCTCACTTGTGTGCCCCCACGCTTGCGGCTGGCGCCGCTGCGCTGCAATTCGCGCGGCCTCCGCGCCGTTCTGCAACTTGCATTGGGAATGGAAGTCGGCCGCCACCCGCGCTCGCAGACGCGCCCTTCGGGCCTTGGCTTCGCCCTGCTCGCGCGGGTGATCGGGCCGGCCCGGCGGCGCTCATCGCCGCTGTGCTCCGGAGCGCGGCGTCATGGCAGCGCCCCGTCGCCGAGATAGGCATTGCGCACCGCGGGGCTCGCGCGAATCTGCGCGGGCGGTCCGCTTTCGAGCACCTGTCCATTGACCATCACCGTGATCGTGTCGGCGACGGCGAAAACCGCATCCATGTCGTGCTCAACCAGGAGGATCGCGTGGTCGGTCTTCAGTTTCCTGAGGAGCTCGATCATCCGGTGCGCCTCCTCCGCGCCCATGCCGGCCAGCGGCTCGTCGAGCAGGAGAACATCGGGCGCGGTCGCGAGCACCATCGCGATCTCGAGCTGCCGCTGCTCGCCGTGCGACAGCGCCGCCGCCGTGACGTCGGCGCGCGCGGCGAGTCCCGCGGCATCGAGCGCGCGGCGCGCGGCATCGCACACCGGAACGTGCGAGAGGGCGTCGGAGACGATCGCGAGCACGCGCGGCGCCCGCGACTGCGCGGCGAGGCGGCAGTTCTCGAACGCGCTGAACGCCGGAAAGATGTTGGTCTTCTGGTAGCTGCGGCCGATGCCGAGGCGGGAGCGGCGATCCGGCGCGAGCCGGGTGATGTCGCTGCCCTTGTAGGTGATGGTTCCCGACGAAGCCTTGAGATCGCCGGAAAGGAGGTTGATCAGCGTCGTCTTGCCCGCGCCGTTCGGCCCCAGCACCGCGTGCAGGCGCTCGCGATGCAACGCGATCGCCACGTCGTTGACCGCCATGAGCCCGCCGAAGCGGCGCGTCAGCCCCTGCGTCGCGACGAGGGCGTCACTCATCCGCGTCCTCCGCACGGTCGTCGGAAAACGTGGCGCCGGCGCGTCGGCCGCGCCCTTCGGGCCTCGGCTCGCCTTGCGGCCTCGTCCCGCTCACTCATTCGGGGGCCCTCCGGTCAGCGTGCGCTGGAAGCGCCGGGTGACGCTGGCGAGGCCTCCCGGCAGGAAGATCACCAGAAGGATGATCGTCGCGCCGAGCAGGAGCTGCCAGTGGGTCGTCACCGACTGATAGATTTCCGACAGCGCGACGAACGCGAACGCGCCGATGACCGCACCGTAGAGGCTGCCGAGCCCGCCCAGGATCAGCATCAGCAGCACGTTGCCCGACTGGTGCCACGACAGGAGCTCCGGATTGACGAAGCCGAACTGCAGCGCTGACAGGTAGCCCGCGAGCCCCGCCAGCGCGCCCGCGATCGCGAAGCTCGCGAGCTTGTAGACGTACACCGGGAAGCCCAGCGAGCGCATCCGGTGCTCGTTGCTCTTGATCCCCTGCAGCGCGCGGCCGAACGTCGAGCGCAGCAGCAGGCGCAGGAAGACGAACACCCCGACAAGAAGCACGAGAACGAAATAGTAGACGTGCATCGCGTTGGCGAGGTCGAACGGCAAGAATGCGCCAATCGCCGCGGACGGCTTGAAATTCATGCTGATGCCGTCCGAGCCGCGGCCGAACTTCGTGTCGTGGAAGACGAAGTAGAACATCTGCGCGAACGCGAGCGTCACCATGATGAAGTAGATGCCCTTCACCCGCACGACGAACGCGCCGACGGCGAGCGCCGCGACCCCCGCGAGCGCGACCGCGGCGGGAAGCGTCACCCACAGGCTCGCCGCCTCGTACCTGGGCGCCATCAGCCCCAGCACGTACGCGCCGACGCCGTAGTACGCCGCGTGCCCGAACGAGACGAGCCCGGTGTAGCCGACCAGGAGGTCGAGCGACAGCGCGAAGATCGCGAGGATCATCACCTTCGTGACGAGCTCGGTGTAGAACGTCGTCCCGGCGAGCGGAAACAGCGCGAGCAGCGCCAGCACGACGGCCAGCGCGATCCGCCTGCGCTTCACGCGTGCGCCCCGGTCGATCCGTCGCGCGCACCGGCGACGGGCGTTCTGTCGTCAGATGCCACGGCGGAACAGTCCTTCGGGGCGCCAAAGCAATATCGCCGCCATCAGCAGGTAGACCGTCACGCCGGCCGCCTCCGGGATCAGCACCTTGCCGAAGGTGTCGGCGAGCCCGATCAGCAGCGCCGCG
>Ga0209048_10002428_pt1 | contig 18487 bp, 18 predicted proteins | sample FrelakmetCRP12CR_FD_187146 | JGI IMG/M metagenome (GOLD analysis project Ga0209048, IMG submission 187146) | Freshwater lake sediment microbial communities from the University of Notre Dame, USA, for methane emissions studies - CRP12 CR (SPAdes)... | ecosystem: Environmental > Aquatic >... | reverse complement strand
TCGGCGAGCCCCGCCTCGACCTCGGCCTGCGTCGTGCAGACGACCACCCCCTTGCCCGCGGCGAGGCCGTCGGCCTTCAGCACACAGGGGGCAACCGGCTCCGCGAGCCGTGCCGCGGTGGGGATCCCGGCCGCAACCATGACGTCCTTGGCGAAGCTCTTCGATCCCTCGATCGCGGCCGCGGCGCGCGATGGGCCGAACACGGGGATCCCGACCGAGCGCAGCACGTCGGCGAGGCCCGCCACGAGCGGAACCTCGGGCCCGACGACGACGAGGTCGACCTCGAGCGCCCGGGCGAGCCCGAGCACGGCCTCCAGGTCGTCGGCCCGTACCGGATGGCAGCGGCCGAGAGCCGCGATACCCGGATTGCCGGGGGCGGCATGCAGCTCGCCGAGCAGAGGTGAGCGGGCGAGCTTCCAGGCGAGGGCGTGCTCGCGGCCACCGGACCCGACGAGGAGGACGCGCACGACGCCGGGCTGCTGCTACCGGAGAGTGAGCACGGCCTCGCGGCCCTGCCCTGTGCCGACGAGGGAGACGGGGACGCCGAGGGCGCCCTCGACGAAGCGGACGTAGCCGGCCGCGGCCGCCGGCAGCACCGTCCCATCCAGCTCCTGCTCCCAGCCGGGCAGTGTCTCCCAGACCGGCCGGCAGTGGTGGAAGTCGGACTGGTGGGCGGGGAAGTCGTCCGTCTCCGTGCCGTCCGGCAGCGCGTACCGCACGCAGACCGGGATCTCGGCAAAGGTCGAGAGGACGTCGAGCTTCGTGAGGGCGAGCGAGGTGATGCCGTTGACGCGGACGGCGAACCGGAGCGCGGGCAGGTCGAGCCAGCCGCAGCGCCGCTCACGGCCCGTCACCGTCCCGAACTCGCCACCTAGCTCCCGCACACGCTCCTGCGCCTCACCCTGGATCTCGGAGGGGAACGGCCCCTCGCCGACCCTGGTCACGTAGGCCTTGGAGACGCCGAGGACGTGATCGATGCGGTTCGGCCCGATGCCGAAGCTGACCGCGGCTCCGGCCGCGATCGGGCTCGACGAGGTGACGAAGGGGTACGTGCCGTGATCGAGGTCGAGCAGGGTTCCCTGCGCTCCCTCGAAGAGGACGTTGTCACCGTTGCGCAGCGCGCGGTCGACGAGGAGCGAGGTGTCGGCGATGTACGGGCGCAGCCGTTGCGCGTAGCCCTCGTAGGTGTGCTGCACCTCCTCGGCGTCGAACGGCTCGATCTCGTAGACGCGCTCGAGCCAGACGTTCTTCTCCCTCACGGCGAGGTCGATCTTCTGGTGCAGGATCTTCGGGTCGAGCAGGTCCTGCACGCGGATGCCGATCCGCGTCGCCTTGTCGGCGTAGGCCGGGCCGATACCGCGGCGGGTGGTGCCGATCTGGAGGTTGCCGAGCTTCCGCTCGCGGGCGCCGTCGAGCGCGACGTGCCACGGCATGATCAGGTGGGCGTTGCCGGAGACGAACACGAGCCCGGCCGTGACGTGTCCGCGGCGCTCGAGATCGTCGAGCTCCTCGATCACGACGCGCGGATCGACGACACAGCCGGCACCGATGGCGGAGGCCTTGCCCGCGACGATGCCGGACGGGATCTGGCGGATCTTGTACGTCTCACCCTCGACGACGATGGTGTGCCCTGCGTTGGGGCCGCCCTGGTAGCGGCAGACGAGGTCGGAGTCCTGCGCGAGCAGGTCGACGATCTTGCCCTTCCCCTCGTCGCCCCACTGCGCACCGACGATCACGGTGGCAGGCACGTGAGCCATTCTTGCAGGTGCAGCGGAACGGCCGCACGACTCCTGCCCCGGAGCCCACCCCGGCGGCCGAGGCCGCCCCGGGGCGGGCCGGAGGCCGGATTCCTTCGGGGGCGAACCATTAGCTACACTAACCTTCATGTCTGCGAGCCCGTCCGCCTCCGCCTCCAGCCGCCATATCTGGCCGCTCGCGGTCGTCGTCGTCGTGGGGTCGATCATGTCGATCCTCGACACGACGATCGTCAACGTCGCGCTCCAGACGCTCTCCGTCGACCTCTCGAGCCCGGTCGAGTCGGTGCAATGGGTCGTGACGGGCTACATGCTCGCGCTGGCCGCGGTGATCCCCGTGACCGGGTGGGCTGCACGCCGCGTCGGCACGAGGCGGCTCTACCTGACCTCGCTCGTACTCTTCACGCTCGGCTCGCTCCTCTGCGGCTTTGCCTGGTCGATCGACTCGCTGATCGCCTTCCGGGTTCTCCAGGGACTCGGCGGCGGCATGCTGATGCCGACCGGGATGATCATCCTGGCGCGCGCGGCCGGGCCACACCGGATCGGGCGCGTGCTGAGCGTGATCGGCGTTCCCATGGTGCTCGCGCCTGTCTTCGGGCCTGTCATCGGTGGGCTCCTCGTGGAGCACGTCGGCTGGCGCTGGATCTTCTTCGTCAACCTCCCCATCGGCATCGTCGCGGTGGCGCTCGCCTGGAGGCTGCTCCCGGCGGGACGCGCGGAGAAGGCCGGCCCGCTCGACTGGCTCGGGCTCGCCCTGCTCTCGACGGGGTTGCCAACGGTGACCTACGGCCTGGCCGAGGCAGGGAGCGGAGCGGGGTTCAGCTCACCGCGGGCGCTCGTGCCGATCGCCGCAGGCATCCTGCTCACCGCCGCGTTCGTCTTCCACTCGCTGCGGGCCAGGCATCCCCTGCTCAACGTGCGCCTCTACGCGAACCGGGCGTTCGCCGCCGCCTCCGCGACGACGTTCTGCCTCGGCGCCACGCTCTTCGGCGCCATGATCCTGCTGCCGCTCTACTTCCAGATCGTGCGCGGAGAGTCGGTCGTCACGACCGGACTCCTGCTCATGCCGCAGAGCCTTGGCGCCGCGCTCGCGATGCCGTTCACCGGCCGCCTCGCCGACCGCTTCGGGGGCGGGGCCCTCGCGCTCGTCGGGGTTCTCCTGACCGCCTTCGCCACCCTCCCGCTCGCATTCATGACGGCCTCGACGCCGTTCGCGCTCATCGAGGGGTCGCTGCTCTTCCGAGGCCTCGGGATCGGGTTCGCGATGATGCCGGCCATGAGCGCCGCCTACGCGGTGCTGCGACCGGAACAGATCGCAGATGCGACGCCGCAGCTGACGGTCGTGCAGCGGGTGGGCGGGTCGATCGGCACCGCCGTCCTCGCAGTCGTACTGGGAAGCGCGCTCGGGACCGCGACGGGGCCGGCCGGAACCGCTGCCGCCTTCTCGACCGCCTACTGGTGGGCCTTCGCGATCTCGCTCGCTGCGGCGCTGCCCGCAACCGTGTTGCTCCGGGCAGAGAGGCGCAGCCGGCGCGCCCGCTCGGCCCGCGGGAGCCGGGCCGCAGCCGAGGCCGCGCTCGAGGCCGCATGAGCGCCACCGCGGCACCCTCGACGAGGGAGCAGTCCCTCGAGGAGCTGCGGGCCTCCCTGCACGCGCTGCTCGGAGCCCACCGCCGTCTTCGCAGCCGGGACACCCGGCACCCCGGCACGATCGGCTTCGTCCACTATCGGCTGCTCGCCGAGCTCCGGCAGGAGGGACGGCTGACACCGTCGAGCCTCGCCGCGGCGGCCGACCTTCCGCCGGCGACCGTGACCGGGATGCTCGACGCGCTCGTCGAGGCCGGCCTCGTCGAGCGGCAGCGTGACGAGAGCGACCGGCGGGTCCTGTGGGCGGCCCTGACGCCCAGCGGCCGGCGCGCATTCGACGGGCAGCAGGCACGCTTCGTCACCGCCTGGTCGCGCGAGCTCGCGGACCTCGACGGGGAGGCGATCCGGGGCGCGACCGTCGTCCTGGAGCGGCTGACCTCGTTCTTCGAGCGCCTGTAGCCAACTCGTCGCGAGCAGATCGGTAGAAGTACGCACCCCGATTCGGGGACAGCGCCGTTTCGGATCGCGCCTTTGCCGGTCACACTGGATGGCGGATCCCAACCGAGGAGGTTCCCCGTGACACGTCGTGTCAGGATTCTGCGCCGGAAGCCGCGATCGCGGCGCGACCGGGTCGTCGTCCGGCTCCATGCCGTGCGCGACGACACGAGCCGCCGGTGGAAGCGGCTGCGGCGCCCCCGCCGGCGGGACAGCGCCCGGCTCCGGGCGCAGGAGCTGTTCGTGCAGCTCGCCGAGAAGGTGCATCTCGAGCCAGAGCCGTCCGCCCGGGCGCGGCCCGGGCGGCCACACATCCGTCGCAACCAGCGCTAGCGCCTCAGCCCGGGTCGTCGGTGACGACGACGCTCTCGAGCACGACGCCCTGGGCCCGCGGGTCCGAGATGTCGCCGTCGAGCGTCGCCTCGACCCGCGCGCCCTCGGCGAGGGTGCCCCGTGCCGCATCGTCGAAGTGCTCCCGGAAGTGCTCCGGCGTGAAATGCGAGAGCGCGCCGAGCCACACGGTCACCCGCGTCACCCGCACGCCGCCCTCTGCGCCGGCAACGGCGAGGACCTTCGCCATCACGTCGTCCATCAGCGCCTTCTCGTGCATTGGTCCTCCTCGCTCAGTCCTCGCTCAGCTCGGCGACCACCGCAGCGGCCACGCCGTCGAGTGCAGCGTCGACGGCCGGCGTGACAGGGTCGCCCATCCGAAACGACGCCCCTTCGACGCCGACGACGAGCACGCGGCGCGGCGCCCGGCCGAGCGCCCGGCCGAGCTCGAGCGCCTCCGGAACCGAGAACGCATGGGTGGAGGCGAGCCCGAGGTCGTGGGGCAGGGGCCCGTCTCCGGGGTCGAAGCGGTGGACGGTGCCGGGCGGCGAGCCGGAGGAGACGGCGTCGACGATCACGAGGAGGTCGAGGCCCGTCCAGGCTTCGAGCAGCCTCGTCGGCTCGTCGTCGCACTCGAGCACCGCGGCGCCCGCTGCCCGCAGCCGGTCGGCCACGAGCGGGCCCACTGCGTCGTCACCCCGGTAGCGGCTACCGAGGCAGGCGGCCGCCTTCACGCGCGCTCGACCTCCAGCCTGAGGAAGTGCGTCGCACAGGAGATACAGGGGTCGTAGTTGCGGATCGTCAGCTCGCACCGGTGCGCGAGCTCCTCGTCGGTCAGGTGCAGCGACCGGCGGACGACGCCGACGATGTCCTGCTCGATCGTCTTCTGGTTCTGCGAGGTCGGGGGCACGATCTTCGCGTCGAGAATGCTCCCTTCGCCGTCGATCTCGTACCGGTGCCAGCAGATCCCGCGCGGAGCCTCCGTGCACCCGTGGCCCGTCCCAGCGCGGGGCACGGCAGGAATGAACGAGGGCTCGGGCGACTCGTACTGCGCGATGATCCGGAGCGCCTCGTCGGCCGCATAGACGGTCTCGACCGCGCGCACGACGATGCTGCGGAAGGGGTTGCGCACGACGTCGCCGAGCCCGACCTCGGCAGCGATCTCGCGCGCGAGCGGCGACAGCTCCCCGGAGTTGAGGGCGTAGCGCGCGAGGGGGCCGACGAGGTAGTTCCCGACACCGGCGAGGGTCGAGTGCAATGCGTTCGACCGCTCGACGTGCGACTCCGTGAAGTGCTGCTCGTACTCCGACACGTCGATGTCGAGCCCGGTGCTCGAGACGATGCGGCCGCGCTCGATCGCATATTCGCCGGGCTGACGCAGCGCGACGAAGGCGTAGTCCTGCTCGTAGTCCGGGAAGTCGAAGGTCGCCACCCAGCGCGTGAACTCGACCGCCGACTCGCGCGCCCACTCGAGCTCGGGCACGAGAGCCTGGAGCTCCGGCCGCGACGGCGCCCGGAACGTGCCACCGACGCGAAGGTTGACGGGGTGCACGGCGCGCCCGCCGACGACGTCCATCACGGTGTTGCCGGCCTTCTTCAGGCGCAGCGCGGTCTCGACGAGGTCGCGGCGGTCGCGCGCCAGCTCGACGGCGCCCGCGTACCCGAGGAAATCAGGCGCGTGCAGCATCGCCGCGTGGAGGACGTGGCTCTCGATCCACTCGCCGCAGTAGGCGAGCCGGCGCAGGAGCCGCACCTGCTCGGGCAGCTCGATCCCGCAGACCGCCTCCATGGCGTTGCATGAGCTCGCGATGTACGCGATCGGGCAGATCCCGCAGATGCGCGCCGTGATGTCGGGGGCCTCGGTGAACTGCCGCCCGCGCAGGAGCGCTTCGAAGAACCGCGGCGGCTCGAAGATCTTGAACTGCACCTCCTCGACCTCGTCGCCGCGCACGCGGACGAACATCCCGCCCTCGCCCTCGACGCGCGCGAGGTAATCGGTGCGGATCTCTCGCGTGGTGGGGGTGTCAGACGAGCTCACGGCTCGCCTCCCGGAAGGCCGGTGCGTTGGCGTTGAAGGTGCGCAGAGCCCTCACGATGCCATCGTCTCTCATCCCGAGGGCGCGCCACTGCGCCACCAGGGCGTTGACGTTCGGGCTCTCCATGGGACCGAAGCAGCCGTAGCAGCCGCGGTCGTAGGCGGGGCAGATCGCGCCGCAGCCCGCGTGGGTGACCGGGCCGAGGCACGGCGTGCCGTTCGCGACCATCACGCACGGCGTCCCGCGCGCCTTGCACTCGAAGCACACGCTCGTCGAGGGCAGCCTCGGCGGCCGGCCGTTCAGAAGCGCGAGCACCGTCTCCACGAGCTGCTCCTTCGAGATCGGGCAGCCGCGCAGCTCCAGGTCGACCTTCACGTGGTCGGCGATCGGCGTCGAGGTGTCGAGCGTGCTGATGAACTCGGGGCTGGCATAGACGATCGGGGCCCACTCCTTCACGTCGGCGAAGTTGCGCAGAGCCTGGATCCCGCCCGACGTGGCGCAGGCGCCGATCGTGACGAGCAGGCCCGACTCCTCGCGAATCTCGTGGATGCGGGCGACGTCGTGCGCGGTCGTGACGGATCCCTCGACGAGCGAGATGTCGTACGGGCCCTCGAGCTCGGCGCTCGTGGCCTCGGGGAAGTAGGCGATCTCGATCGCGCCTGCGATCGCGAGCAGCTCGTCCTCGCAATCGAGCAGCGTGAGCTGGCACCCGTCGCAGGAGGAGAACTTCCAGACGGCGACCTTGGGCCTCGCGCTCACAGCTCCCTCACCTCCATCAGCCACTCCATCTCGTCGAGCCGGAACACCGGCCCGTCCCGGCAGACCAGCACGGGCCCGAGCTGGCAGTGGCCGCAGTGGCCGAGGCCGCAGCGCATGTTGCGCTCCATCGAGATGTAGATGCTCTCCTTCGGCATCCCGCGGGCGAGCAGCGCGCGGGCCGTGAACGTCATCATCAGCTCGGGCCCGCAGACGAGCGCGACGGCCGTGGCCGGGTCGAACGGCGCCCGGGGGACGAGCTGCGTGACCACGCCGACGCGCCCGTGCCAGTCGCCACGAGCGTTGTCGACGGTGACGTCGAGGTCGACGTCGAAGCGACCGCGCCAGTCCTCGAGCTCGCGGACGAACAGCAGCTCCTGGGGCGTTCTGGCACCGACCATCACGCAGACGGACGCGAACTCCTCGCGGCGCGTGAGGGCGTGATAGACGGCCGGCCGCAGCGGCGCCAGCCCGATGCCGCCGGCGACGATGACGAGGTCGCGGCCACGGGCCTCCTCGAGCGGCCAGAGGGTCCCGTACGGGCCGCGCACGCCGATCACGGTCTCCGGGGTCGCGCCCACGAGGGCGTGGGAGACGGCGCCGACGTCACGGATCGTGTGCACGAGCACGCCGCTCGGATCTGGGGCCGCGCTCGTCGAGATGGGGATCTCGCCGACTCCGAAGGCGTAGAGCATGTTGAACTGCCCCGGCGCGGGCACGACGGCGTCCCCGAGGGGCTCCAGGAGGAGCGTCCACGTGTCGGCGGTCTCCGGCGCGCGGGAGACGACCCGGTAGGGCACCGGTGTCATCGGCCCGCGCAGAGCGGGCTCAGCTGTCGCTGCCGCGGCCATAGAGATCCAGGAGTCGGAGCCTCGTGTGCTGGAGGCGGTCGATCATGACGCCCGCGAACCCGCGCATCAGCTCGAAGCCGAGCGCGGTGTCCACCTCGCACTTGTCCCGCAGGCACGCCCCGTCGAAGGCGACGGCGCGCACCTCGTCGACGGCACGGGCGTCGAAGTGCCAGACGTAGGGCGGGAAGAGCCAGGACCAGCCGACGATCTCGCCGGGGTCCAGGGTCTCGATCACGACGGAGCCGCGTGCGGGGGCGTGGGTGGAGAGCGCCACGCGGCCCTTGCGCACGAGGTAGAAGGTGTCGGCGGGCTCTCCCTCGCGGAACATCCGCTCGCCGGCCTCGAAGCCGACGTTGCGAGCGCAGCCCGCGATCAGCTCCAGCTGCTCCCTCGTGAGCCCTTCGAAGACGGGGCTGTCGGCGACGATCTGGTCAATTGTTCGCATGATCGACCTCCCCGTCGGCAGCCCGGATCGCTGCCAGCTCCTCCGTCACGTCGATGCCGACAGGGCACCACGTGATGCAGCGCCCGCACCCGACGCAGCCGGAGGTGCCGAACTGGTCGATCCAGGTACCGAACTTATGTGTGAGCCACTGGCGGTACCGCGCGCGGGACGAGGGCCGCACGCTGCCGCCGTGAATGTACGAGTACTCCTGCGAGTAGCACGAGTCCCAGCGGCGCCATCGCTCGGCGCCTCCGTCCGCGAGGACGTTGACGTCGTCGACGGACGTGCAGAAGCAGGTGGGACAGACGAGCGTGCAATTGCCACAGGTCAGGCACCGCTCCGCCGCGACCGCGAACCGCGGGTGTTCGACGTTGCGGGCAAGTAGGTCGCGCAGGTCGAACGACTCGACGCTCCGCCCCATCAGCGCGACCGCCTCGTGCGTCACGCGGAGGGCCTCGCCGACGTCCTCGGACGTGGCCGGGCGCGCCATCAGGTCGCCGAGCACCTCTTCGCCGCGCTCCGTCCCGGACTCGACGACGAACCGGTGCCGGTCGCCGACGAGCTCGGTGAGCGCGAGGTCGAAGCCGCTCTCGGCCCTCGGCCCGGTTCCCATGGAGGCGCAGAAGCACGTCCCTCCGGGGGTGCCGCAGTTCACCGCGATCAGGAAGGCGCCGTCACGCCGCGCGGCGTAGTCGCGCTCGACGAAGGCGCCCTCGAGGAAGACCCTGTCCTGAACGGCGATCGCGTGGAGGTCGCAGGGGCGGACGCCCAGGAACGCGAACGGCCGCTTCGGCGGTGGCTCCTCGCTGAACTCGGTGCGGCCGCCGTCGGCCCGGCGCGCCTGCCAGAGCCGCACCCGGGCGGGTAGCAGCCACCGCTTCCACGAGTGGGGACCGACCGGGTACCCGAAGCGCGCCCCGTCGTCGCGGCGCTCGAGACGGTAGGTCGCCGCCTCCTGCACCTCCGTCCAGCCCACGGGCAGGTCGTCCGCCGAGGTGATCTCCTCGTACACGATCGCGTCGTCGCGCCGGGTCGGCCCGACGACGCAGTACCCCCGCTCTCGGAGCACCCCGACGAGCGCGTGCAACCCGTCGAGGTCGATGACCGCGGGCGCCGGATGAGTCAGGTGAGGCTCGTGCACGTCAGGGATAGCGTTCATCCTGCACGGCCGCGCGTCATCGGTACAGCCCCGGGGCGCTCGTCGGTACACACCCCGCGCGGCGTGCGGGAATGCCGCAGCGGCACGTCGGTGTGGGGCGCTTGCGCCCGTGCCCCGGGTCCGTCAGCCTGCCTGGGTGAGTGCAACCGCCGACGAGCGCCTACGGCTGCGGGTGCGCGGGGTCGTCCAGGGGGTCGGCTTCCGTCCGTTCGTCCACCGTCTCGCCCACCGGCACGGAATCTCGGGCTTCGTGCTGAACGACGCCGAGGGCGTCCTCGTCGAGGCCGAGGGCGAGCCGCACGACCTCGCCGCGTTCACGGCAGCGATCTCCGCCGAGGCGCCGCCGCTCGCGCGCGTGACGAGCATCGATGCGACCCCGTGCGACCCCCGGTTCGAGCAGGGCTTCACGATCGTCCTCAGCCAAGGCGGCACACCGGCGAGGACGACGCTGATAGCGCCTGACGCGGCGACCTGTGACGACTGCGTCCACGAGCTGTTCGACCCGGCCGACCGCCGCTACCGCTACCCCTTCGTGAACTGCACGAACTGCGGCCCCCGGTTCACCATCGTCACCTCGGTCCCGTACGACCGCGCACGGACGACGATGGCGGGCTTCGCGCTCTGCGACGCGTGCAGGCGCGAGTACGCGGATCCCGGCGACCGCCGCTTCCACGCGGAGCCGATCGCCTGCCCGGCCTGCGGGCCACGGCTGTCGATGCCGCTCGAGGATGCCGTGCGGATCCTCCTGGGCGGCGGCATCGTGGCGGTCAAGGGCCTGGGCGGCTACCACCTCGCCTGCGACGCGACCGACGAGGACGCCGTCGCGCGCCTGCGGGCCAGGAAGCTGCGCGAGGAGAAGCCCTTCGCGGTGATGACATCGGCCCCGGAGGCGCTCGCGGACCTGACGGCGCCCGAGCGGGCGCTGCTGCGCGGGATCGAGCGACCGATCGTCCTGGCCCGGATGCGCGTGGACGCGCCCGTCGCAGCCTCCGTCTCGGGCCGATCGCCGTGGGTCGGTGTGACCCTGCCGTACACCCCGCTCCACCACCTGCTCTGCCACGACGTGGAACGGCCGCTCGTGATGACGAGCGGCAACCGCTCCGACGAGCCGATCGCGATCGACGACGCGGACGCCCGAGACCGGCTCGGCGAGATCGCCGACGCCTTCCTCTCCCACGACCGGCCGATCCACCGGCGCTGCGAGGACTCCGTGGTTCGCGCCTCGTTCACGGTGCGACGCTCCCGCGGCCGCGTCCCGGGGCCGCTGGCGCTGCCGCTGCCAGCACGCACACCGGTGGTGGCGGCGGGCGCCGAGCGGAAGAGCACCTTCTGCGTCGCGCGCGGTTCGGAGGCCTTCCTCTCCCCGCACCTCGGCGACCTCGACAGCGAGGCCGCCTATCGGGCCTTCCGCACCGACCTCTCCCTCTACCTCGAGATGCTCGGCGTCGAGCCCGCCGCGATCGCGTGCGACCTCCACCCGGAGTACCTCGCCACGAAGTGGGCGCACGAGCAGGGGCTGCCGCTCGTCGAGGTACAGCATCATCACGCGCACGCCGCGGCATGCCTCGCCGAGCACGGAGAGACGGGGGAGGCGCTGGCCCTCGTCCTGGACGGGACCGGGATGGGGCTCGACGGGACGCTCTGGGGCGGCGAGATCCTCCGCTGCGACCTGACCTCGTTCGACCGGGTCGCCCACCTCGAGCCGGTGCCGCTCCCGGGCGGCGAGGCCGCGATCAGGGAGCCGTGGCGGACGGCGGCGGCCTACCTCGAGCTCGCAGGCCGGCCTGTCCCGTTCGAGCGCTGGCACCTCGTCCGCGAGAGCCTGAAGGTGAACGCGCCGATGTCCTCGGGCGCGGGGCGGCTCTTCGACGCCGCCGCCGCGATCCTCGGGGTCCGCGAGCGGGTCAGCTACGAGGGCCAGGCCGCGATCGAGCTCGAGCACCTCGCGGGGACGACCGAGGCCACGCCGTACGCGTGCCGCATCGACGACGGTGTCATCCACGGTGCCGATCTCGTCGCCGCCGTGTCCGACGACCTCGGAGCCGGGCGGCCGCGGGCGGCGATCGCGGCCGCCTTCCACGAGGGCGTCGCGGCGGCGTTCGCGGCGGCCTGCCTGGAGGCGACCCCGGCCGGGACGGTGGTGCTCTCCGGCGGCAGCTTCCAGAACCTCCGCCTGCTCGGCTCGTTGCGGCAACGCCTCGAGCACGCCGGCTACCGCGTCCTCTCCCACCGTCTCGTCCCCCCGAACGACGGCGGCGTCAGTTACGGTCAGGCTGCCGTCGCAGCCGCAACGCTAGGAGGCCCCTGATGTGCCTCGGCATCCCAGGACAGGTGATCGAGATCGTGGAACGCGATGCCGGCCTGGCGAAGGTCGACATCTCCGGCGTCCGACGCGAGGTCAGCATCGCACTCGTCGACGAGCCGGCCGCGCCGATCGAGATCGGCGACTGGGTCCTGATCCACGTCGGCTTCGCACTCGCCCGGATCGACGAGGAGGACGCCAGGGAGACCCTCGCGCTGCTGCAGCAGGGTGCCGACCTGCAGCGGGAGCTGGACGAGCTTCGGCAGGGAGCGGCATGAGCGACGGCGCGCGCGCGCGCTGCCTGACGTGCTCCGACGAGGCGGTCGAGGCCGAGGTCGTGAAGGTCGACGGGCTCGCCGCCACCGTGCGGGCCCTCGGCGAGGAAGAGGTGGTCGGCATCGACCTCGTTCCGGATGCGGGGCCGGGCGACGTCCTGCTGTGCCATGCAGGCATCGCCCTCGAGCGAGTGGTGCAACCCGGGCGACCGGCCGCAGCGGGTCACCACGCGCCGTGAAGTACGTCGACGAGTACCGGTCGGCCGAGCTTGCCCGCGGGCTCGCCGCCGAGATCGCCTCCCTCGCCCGTGCCGGCGAGACGGTGCGCATCATGGAGGTCTGCGGCGGTCACACACATGCGATCTACCGGCACGGGCTCGAGGACCTGCTGCCGGCCGAGGTGGAGCTCGTGCACGGCCCAGGCTGCCCCGTCTGCGTGATCCCGATGGGACGGGTCGACGACGCCATCGCCCTGGCCGAGCAGCCGGGGGTCACGCTCGCGACGTTCGGCGACATGATGCGCGTCCCGGGCGGTCGCGGCTCGCTACTCGAGGCGAAGGCCCGCGGCGCCGACGTGCGGATGGTCTACTCGCCCCTCGACGCGCTCGCCCTGGCCGAGGCGCTCCCCGAGCGGCGCGTCGTGTTCTTCGCGATCGGGTTCGAGACGACGGCGCCGGCGACGGCGGTGACGCTCCTGCGGGCCCGCGCGAACGCAGCACCCAACTTCGCGGTCTTCTGCAACCACGTCACGATCGAGCCGCCGCTGCGGGCGATCCTCGAGACGCCCGGGCTGCGGGTGGACGCCTTCATCGGCCCGGGGCACGTCTCCACCGTGATCGGCACGGACGCGTACCGCTTCATCCCGGAGGAGTACGGCCGCCCGGTCGTCGTCTCGGCGTTCGAGCCCGTCGACCTGCTGCAGGCGATCGCGATGCTGCTGCGCCAGCGCGCCGAAGGCCGCTGCGAGGTCGAGAACCAGTACACGCGCGTCGTCTCGCCGAGGGGCAACGCCCGGGCCCTCGCGGCGATCGAGGAGACGATGGAGCTGCGCGACGAGTTCGAGTGGCGCGGCCTCGGCACGATCCCGCGCAGCGCGATGCGCCTGCGCCCGGCGTTCGCTGCCTGGGACGCCGAGCGGCTGTACACGGTGCCCGGCATCCGGATCGAGGATCCGAAGGCCTGCCGCTGCGGCGAGGTGCTGACGGGCCAGATCAAGCCCTGGGAATGCGGGGTCTTCGGGACGGCGTGTACCCCCGAGCGCCCTCTCGGCACCTGCATGGTCTCGAGCGAGGGCGCCTGCGCCGCGTTCTACGCGTACGGACGCCTGCGCCGCCCGAGGGAGGAGCCGGTTGGCGCGTAGGAGGGTCGTCCTGCGGGACGAGCTGATCACGCTCGCCCACGGCGCAGGCGGCAAGGCTACCCGGGACCTGGTCGAGGCGCTCTTCCTCGAGGAGCTCGGCAACGAGGCTCTCGCAGCGCTCGGCGACGCCGCGCTCGTCGAGGGAGGGGGACGGCTCGCGCTCTCGACGGACTCCTACGTCGTGCACCCGCTCGAGTTCCCCGGCGGCGACATCGGCGAGCTCGCGGTCAACGGCACCGTCAACGATCTCGCCATGGTGGGTGCGCGTCCGCGCTGGCTGACCGCCGGCTTCGTGATCGAGGAGGGCTTCCCGGTGGCCGACCTGCACCGCATCGTCGCCTCCCTGGGCGCGGCGGCACGCGCCGCGGACGTCGCGGTCGTCGCGGGCGACACGAAGGTCGTGGAGCGGGGCAAGGCCGACGGGCTCTACCTGACGACGGCCGGCGTGGGCACGGTTGCCGCCGGCATCGACCTCGGGCCGCACCGGCTCCAGCCCGGCGACCGCGTCCTCCTCTCGGGCACCCTCGCCGACCACGGAATGGCCGTGCTGGTGGCACGGGGCGACCTCCAGCTCGAGGCCCTGATCGAGAGCGACACCGCGCCCCTGCACGAGCTCGCGGCCTCGCTCACCGGCCTGGGCGACGCCTTGCGGTTCATGCGTGACCCGACCCGCGGCGGGCTCGCCACCGCACTGAACGAGGTGGCCGAGGCCGCCGGCCTGGCCGTCGTGCTGGACGAGACCGCGCTGCCCGTGCGCGCCGCGGTGGCCGCGGCCTGCGAGATCCTCGGGATCGACCCGCTCTACGTCGCGAACGAGGGCAAGCTGATCGCGGTCGTCGCGGCCGAGGCAGCCGACGAGGCGCTCACCCTGCTCCGCGCGCACCCGCTCGGCGCGGACGCGGTGCTGCTCGGCGAGGTCAGGGCGGAGCCGGAGGGGCTCGTCCTGCTGGAGACCACGCTCGGTGGAAGCCGCATCGTCGACATGCTCGTCGGTGATCCGCTACCCCGGATTTGCTGACACCTCGATCCTCGGCGGCCACGCCCGCGCACGATCTATGCTGCGTCCGTGGCCGAAGACTGGAGAGTACGGGTCGAGCTCGCCGACGAGGGAGCGCGCAAGGAGTTCACGCGGCTCCTGCAGGACGGCCTGAGCCCACTCGGGTCCGACCTGGCGCAGGCACTGCAGGGCGGGCACGTCTCCGTCTCCGGCGACGACGAGAACCTCTTCGTCTACGCCGACTCCCAGGCGCAGGCGGCGCGCGCGCATGCCGTGATCCTGGCGGAGCTGGAGCATCACGGGGTCGAAGGGATGACGAGCGGCGTCGAGCACTGGCTCGCGGACGAGGAGCGGTGGGACAACGAGCCGGCCGGCGAGACGTGGGAGGAGGAGGTGGCGGAGCTGGGCTACGCCCCGTGGGAGGTGCGGGTGACGTGCCGCTCACGCCACGAGGCGGTCGGGCTCGCGGAACAGCTCGAGGCGGAGGGGTACCAGCCGATCCGCCAGTGGAGGCACCTGATCGTGGGAACCGGCACACGCGAGGACGCAGACGCGCTCGCGGCCCGCATCCACGGCGACGTGGAGCCCGGCGGCGCGGTGGTGTGGGAGGAAGCGATCGACTCGGATCTGGTGCGCCCCTTCACCTTCTTCGGCTAGGGGCGCCGGACGCGGATGACCGACGAACTCGATCCGCTCGAGCAGCATCTCCTCACGGCGATCGCGATGCTCCAGCCGGCCGGTGGGGCAACGCCCGCGCCCAACGCCGAGGACCTGTGGCGTGCCCAGATCACGAGCCGCCACTGCGACTTCGCGGCCCGCTGGCTGCAGAAGGAGCGGCGGAGCTTCTACTCGATCGGCTCCGCGGGGCACGAGAGCAACGCCGCCGTCGCCCTGGCGCTGCGACCGACCGACCCGGCCCTGCTCCACTACCGCTCGGGGGCCTTCTATCTCGCACGCGCGGCCCAGCGCGGACGCGACGGCGTGCCCGACATCATGCTCGGGGTCGCTGCCGCCTCCGACGAGCCGATCGCCGGTGGGCGCCACAAGGTGTTCGGCCACCACGACCTCGCCGTCATACCGCAGACGTCCACCATTGCCTCACACCTGCCGCGTGCGGTCGGCGTCGCGATCGCGATCGACCGCGCCCGCAAGCTCGGCGTCCCATGCGCCTGGCCGACCGACGCCGTCGTCGTGTGCAGCTTCGGCGACGCCTCGCTCAACCACGCGACCGCGCAGGCGGCGCTCAACACCACCTCGCACGCCGCGTACCAGCACCTCCCGGTTCCCCTGCTGCTCGTCTGCGAGGACAACGGCCTCGGGATCAGCGTCCCCACGCCCTCGGGCTGGGTGGCGAGCGCGCTCTCGCACCGCACCGCGATCAGGTACGAGAGCGCAGAGGGAGACGACCCCGCGGACGCGCTCGCGACGGCGCGGGAGCTCGCCGGCTGGGTGCGCGAGACGCGGCGGCCGGCGGTGCTCCACCTCCGCACCGTCCGCTACCTCGGGCACGCCGGGGCCGACGTCGAGGCCGCGTACCGCACGCCCGCGGAGATGCGGGCCGACCTGGAGCACGACCCGCTGCTCGCGACCGCGAGGTGGCTCGTCGAGTCGGGCACGCGCTCCCCCGGGCAGCTCGCGGACGAGTACCTCGAGAGCCGGGCGCGCGTGCGTGACGTCGCCCTCGCCGCCGCGCGCAGGCCGGAGCTCGAGACCTCCGAGGAGGTGATGCGGGTGCTCGCGCCCCGCTCGCCTGCCGCCGTCGCCGAGCTCGCCTCCCGGGACGCCGGGGCCGCCGAGGAGGCCGCCGAGCCGTTGACCCTTGCCCTCGCCGTCAACGGCGCCCTCGCCGACGTGCTCGCGACGCACGCCGAGGCGCTTCTCTTCGGGGAGGACGTGGCCGCGAAGGGCGGCGTCTACGGCGTCACGCGCGGGCTCCACGCCCGCTTCGGGGCCGGGCGGGTGTTCGACACGCTCCTCGACGAGACGTCCATCCTCGGCCTCGCGCTCGGCACCGCCGTCAGCGGCTTCCTGCCGTTGCCGGAGATCCAGTACCTCGCCTACCTCCACAACGCGGAGGACCAGCTGCGCGGAGAGGCGGCCACGCTGCAGTTCTTCTCCCAGGGCCGCTATCGCAACGGGACGGTGATCCGGATCGCCGGGTACGGGTACCAGAAGGGCTTCGGAGGCCACTTCCACAACGACGACTCGGTCGCCGTCCTGCGTGACATCCCCGGCGTCGTGATCGCGTCGCCCTCCCGCCCCGACGACGCCGCCGCGATGCTGCGCACCTGCGTCGCGAGCGCGAAGGTGGACGGCAGCGTCTGCGCGTTCCTGGAGCCGATCGCCCTCTACCACACGCGTGACCTCTACGCCGAGGGCGACGGCCTCTGGCTCGCGACGCCGACGCGCGAGCACGTCCCGCTCGGATCGGCCCGCACCTACGCTGACGGCCGCGACCTGACCATTTTAACGTGGGGCAACGGACTGCTGATGTCGCTCCGCGTGGCCCGGCGGCTCGAGCAGCAGGGAATCCAGTCGCGGATCGTCGACCTGCGCTGGCTGGCGCCGCTGCCGATCGAGGACATCGCACGCGAGGCCGTCGCGACGCAACGGGTTCTCGTCGTCGACGAGACCCGAAGGGCCGGCGGCGTCTCCGAGGGGATCGTCGCACTGCTGATCGACGCCGGCTACGACGGCCAACTGGCCCGGGTGACGAGCAAGGACTCGTTCATCCCGCTCGGCGGCGCGGCAAACCTCGTGCTCCTCTCCGAGGACGAGATCGAGGCAGCCGCACTCTCGCTCGTCTGACGACGATGGGGAGGATGCCCGGCCGGCTCCGTGCGCGCGCCTTCTTCGGCGACCCCGTCGCCTTGGCGCAGTCGCATCCCGCCGACCTCGCACGCCTCAGGGCCGCGACGTCGGGGAAGTGGGTCGACAGGCTCCTCGTCGGCATCGACGTGCCTCCGCTCGGGCCGCCGCCGAAGCCGGGCGAGTGGAAGCGCGTGGGCTACCTCAAAGGCCTTCACGGCGGCGAACCGGCCGCCCGGTTCGCCCGGTCGGGCGCCCGGACGATGAGCGGTCATCCGGCCGTGAGCAGCGGGGCGACCGACCGTCTCCGTGCCACGCGCGAGGCTCGGGAGCCCGCGCTGGTTCGCCTTCAACGTTGCGGCCGGCCGAGAGACGGGCGTCGCGGGAGCGGCCGGCACCGATTCCGCGCCGTCGTCCGCCGGCACCTTCCGCTACGTGCTCACCGGCTGAAGCCGGCTTGCTACGCGGTCGCGGCGAGGTCCGTGAACTTGGCGTAGCGCTTGAGGAAGCTGAGCTTGACGGCGTCGGTCGGCCCGTTGCGATGTTTCGCGAGGATCACCTCGGCGAGCCCCTGCGAGTCGGACTCCTCGCCGTTGTAGTACTCGTCGCGGTAGACGAAGGCGACGAGGTCGGCGTCCTGCTCGATCGAGTTGTGGACGATGGTGTTCGCCGCCACGAAATTGTGGAGCTCGTCGACGGTGAGGTCGTAGACGTCCTCTTCACCGTCGGGGGTGACCGCGACGACCTCGTCCCAGTAGACACCGCTCTGGGCGAGAGCGGGAAGCTTGCTCGACTGCACGATCTCGGCGACGCGCTCCTTCCGGGCTCGCGGGATCCCCGCCCTCGTGAGGGCCGAGCCGCAGGAGCTCATTCCCAATCGCGCCTGCGACTCGCGCGTCGAGACACCGGCGCTCACCATTGCCGGTGCCACCCAGACTTCCCACGCCTCGCGCGGCAGCGTGTCCCGGTTGGCGTTGCCCGTGCTCCCCGCGAGCTGACCGAGAATCCGACGACGCGCCTCTCCTCGGCGCTCTCCTGCGGCGCCCACCGAGGAGAGGAAGCGAAGAACGTCGTCGTGCCCCGTGACGTCGATGCGGTGCGAGGGTCGGCCTTTCGTCCCCGTCGAGACGACCCGGCGGCCGGCCGTGATGCCGAGGCGAAGCAGCAGGGCGACGACCCCGTCTGCGAGCTCGCCGCTCGTGGTGTCGTAGCGCACGACCGGTTGGGCTCGCGCGTCTCCGGCACGCACGCGGCCGTCCGTTGTCCAGAGGTGCCGCAAGAAGGTCTCGATCGCCTCGACGGACGGCTGCCTGCGTGCCGGAGACACGCGAG
>Ga0209048_10002427_pt1 | contig 18491 bp, 23 predicted proteins | sample FrelakmetCRP12CR_FD_187146 | JGI IMG/M metagenome (GOLD analysis project Ga0209048, IMG submission 187146) | Freshwater lake sediment microbial communities from the University of Notre Dame, USA, for methane emissions studies - CRP12 CR (SPAdes)... | ecosystem: Environmental > Aquatic >... | reverse complement strand
GAAATGTTCATCGTTGCGCCATAGTCGGCCGAACCCGAAGGAGGAGTCCCATGGCTGAACGCGTGCTGATCTTCGACACCCCCAACTCCCCGGAGATCGAGATCCATGTTCCCCCGGGGCACATCCTGATCTTCAAGCGCCGGGTACGCATCGAGAGGAACTTCGAGACCGGGGAAGAGGTGCGGTCGTGGCGCTACATCCTCGGCTCGGAGCCGATGGGGCAGGAGAACGAAGCGGTGAGTCCAATGGTGACACCTAGAACTGGATGACCAGGCGGTGCTTGAATGGCGCTCATGGCCTGGACTGAAGCCTTTTCTACATTCGTACCGGCCGGGACGGGCTGGCAAGACTACGACATCTTCACCAATAAGTCGGTTCCAAAGGGCGCGATAGCCGCCATCCTCTGCACCTACAATAGCACCGGGACCACCACGACAATCGGGGTCAGGACAAACGGCTCGGCTCTGAACCGTTATGTCTTAATGGCCCCCTATGCTCAGAGCACCGGCGTCAACGCCGTGATGATGTATGTCAAGGTCAACGCCTCGGATGGCTTGATCGAGACATACGCTTCCGCCACGGCCAACGTTACCTTCTATCTCGTCGGCTGGTGGACAGGGGTAGACTTCACAGAGAAATTCGACTCTGCGATGCCTGGGTCGGCAAGTGCCTGGACGGATGTGAATCTCAATACCATCTCTGGCGTTCCGGCCGGTCAAGTGGCAAGCGTCCTCCTGGCCGACAAATACAGCAGTGCCTACACGATGGGCGTGAGGATCAACGGTTCCAGCGTGGTGAGGAGCGTTCCGATCCGGGCGCAGTCGAGCGGCGGAGCGCAGACCCACAGCGTGACTATGCAGGTCAAAACCGATGCCAGCGGCATCGTCGAGGTCTATACCGGCAGCACCACGAATACGCTGGTCTATTGTCTCGGCTACTTCGGTCCGGAGATGGATTACATTGAGGACATCCAGACGGGGAGCATCGCGGCAACAGGCTATACAGATTGGGACATCACTTCTTACATCACGGTCGATGGGCGAGTCGCCGACATCGTCAGCGCCAACAATCGGAACGGAGCCTACGTCTACAATTATGGCTCTCGCATCAATGGTTCCGCCCTAGCCCGTTATTTCATTGGCGACCGCTCCGATGGTACAGGCTATTGCTTCTATTGTATGCCAACAGGAACGGACGCCTCCGGCATCCTGGAGCTCTACGGCAGCAACGCATCCTATGAATATTTCAGGTATCTCGGGTGCTATGAGCAGAAGCTCACACAGACCCAGGTCACCAGGAACAGCGATGCCCGTTTCAAGGTCGCCGGCAATCAGATCAGCAAGCTCTCGGACTCGACGTTCGCCCAGGCGGATAATCCGAGCAGCACTGTGGACAGCGATGGCAGCGATACGCACCTGGGCATGGCCTGCCAGCGCCATGTGTTCTTTTACAAGAATCGCTTCTGGGTTTTCTATGCAGACAGCGCAGGCGGTAAGTTCCGCACCAGCACCGACGGCTCAAGCTGGAGTGGCGAGACCACCTGGGCGACCAGCGAGTTCGCCAGCGCGCTCAACTTCACCCTGGTGCTGAAAGGCCAGCATGTGCATGTGGCCTGGTGCGATGGCACCAACCAGCACTTCCATTATCGACGCGGGCTGGTGAACTTCGACGGCACGATCACATGGGATACCGCGCAGCAGATCAGCACCTCAGGGCTAGGCGCAGCGCCGACCGCAGCATGCAGCATCGAGGTGGCGGATGCCGGTTATCCATACCAGGAGGAAGGCGGCAAGGTCTATGTCGCCATGATCGTGGGCGGGAGCTACTACCCCTATGTCTGGTGCAATGATAACACGGACGGCACTTGGGTAACGCGCAGCAGCTTCCCCTACCAGCTGACCAGCACCAGCGCCTTCGGCATGACGGTGCAATTGGTGAGGCGCAACGGCAACGGCACCGGCGATATCCTTGCGCTCTACGGCTACAACGGTGCCACCCTGAAGGGCAAGGTTTGGTACGAAACCACCGATGCCTGGACATCCGAAGTCGTTTTGTCATCGCACAACCTGCAAAGCGCCACTGCCACCCGGTTGTGGGGCGGCTTCACGGCGCAGGCAGACCTGGCGATGAGCGAAACCAGGATCTACTTCCTGGCCAGCGATAATAATGTTTACCATACCTTCATGGCCTATAACGATACCTGGAGCGGCAGCGATGAGCTGGTGGCCAATGGCAGCGCGGGCACGGTGCCCACATCCTGCGGCATCAAGGAGAACGCCTATGATTCATCGCACGACATTTACCCAAAATTCTGGGTGATCCTTACAAACCTCACCAGCGGCAAGATCGAGTACCGCACGCACAATTACAACAGCGGTTCGGGCGTTTACGAGTTTGGCACGCTCACCAAGATCGTAAGCGGGCAGAGCAACCTGCTGGGCGAGGGGCGCACTAGCGCCAGCCTGTATGATTACCAGGGAAGGATACCGATTCTGTTCGCCCTGGGCACCGGCGCGCCTTACACCCTGAAGCTGACCTGGCTCACATATTGGAGCGAAACGATGGTCAGCAAGGCCAGCGATGCCACATTCCAAGCTGGCGGCATCGTCAAGACCTCGAATGCCCGCTTCAAGAAGCTTGGCGCGCAGGTCAGCAAGACCTCAGATTCCAGGTTCAGGTGGCCCACGGAAAAGCGGCGCAGCCACACGATCAACAGCGCCACGGGGACGGGCACCAACTACCAGGTGAAGGTGAAGGTGCATTACGGCAGCGGCAGCGACAGCGGCCAGGATGTCTACCTCACCGATTGCCGCACCGATTTCGCCGACATCCGATTCCGGGCGGCCACCGGCGAACTGCTGGATAGCTGGTGCGAAACTAAAACGGATAGCAGCATCAGTGAGTGGTGGGTCGAGGTCGCCGCCGATCTGAGCAGCAGCACGCAGGATATCTATGTTTGCTGGTCTGATAACCAGGGCGCAGCATACCCTTTCGGCGATGACCAAACGCAAATGGATGCCACCTTCATTGCAGCCGACCATTTCTATGGCAACGCGGTGCGCGGCAGCAAGTGGGGCGGCACGGCTGCGGGCACCGTAAGCGCCAGCAAATACCGCCTAGATCTAGCCAACAGCAGCGATACCCTGATCGGCACGATATCCTTCGCGCCAGGCTATGCGGTGCGCCTAAAATACGCGATACCGGATGCTACAATGAACAACGCCAACCAATATCTCAGCATTGGGGCGCAGTACGAATATAATAGCCGGTTCGCAGAGGTTTGCATCAATAAGAACCTGGGCACAGCATACCTGGGCAGGGGCAATAAGGGCAGCGCAGGAGCGTATTACAGCTATATCGGTGCAAGCGGCGGCGGCAGTGGCACCAGCCGGTCAATGCCCGATGCCACCTATTACACGGATGAGATAAGGGTAACGGCCGCCAAGATCAAGTTCATCCTGGAAAATGGCACCACTTACAACGAATACACGGATACCAGTACCTTCCCGTACAACGATACCATACCTCTATCCTTCGCCTGCAACAAGCAGGGCGGCACTGGCAGCGCCTATGCTTTGATCGATTGGGTGGCGGTGCGCAAGTTCGTCGAGACCGAACCCACGCACGGCGGTTGGGGCAGCACCAGGTTCATAACCACAATCACGAAGCCCAGCAATGCGACCTTTGTCAGCAGCCCATCGCATCAGATAACCAAGGCCAGCGATACCAGGTTCAAGAAGCTGGCGACCCAGCTGAGCAAGACGGCGGCCACCAAGGTCGTCAAGCGCACCCAGCTCTCCAAACTGGCCGACAACAGGTTCAAGAAGGCAAGCACACAGATCACGAAGTCAGCGGACGATCGCTTCAAGAAGCTGGCCAATCAGCTGACAAAACTCGCCGACACTAGGTTGAAGAAGGCCGGCACGCAGATCTCGAAGACGGCAGCCACTCACTTCCAGCCTGCGAACATCTCCAAGTCATCCAATGCCAGGTTCAAGAAGACGGGCAACCAGCTCACCGATCTGAGCAACGCCCGATTCAAGAAGGTCAGCACCCAGGTCACCAAGGCAGCGGACACTCGCTTCAAGAAGCTGGCGACCCAGCTGAGCAAGTTGGCCGATACGCGCTTCAAGAAGCTAGCAACTCAGGTGAGCAAGCTCGCCGACACTCGGATGAAGAAGCTTGGTACTCAGGCCACAAAGACAGCTGACACCAGGCTCAAGAAGACCGGCAGCCAGGTCTCGAAGCTCAGCAATGCCACGTTCCAGTCCGGATTAACTAACCATCAGGTCAGCAAGCTGTCGAACTCTCGCTATAAGAGACTTGCCCAGCAGCTGAGCGAGACCGCGGCAACCCGATTCAAGCTCACGGGGCAGCAACTCTCGAAGCTGTCCGATGCCAGGCTCAAGAAGTCAATTCAGCTGAGCAGGACGGCCGCGGCGCATTTCCAGCCGGCGAACATACTGAAGCTCTCCGATTCGAGGTTCAAGAAGGTGGGGGCTCAGGCTTCGAAGCTGAGCGACGCCAGGTTCAGGAAGGCGACCCAACTCACCAAGCTTTCGAACGCCCGGCTGAAGGTTGGGGGCAACCAGCTCAACAGGTCGGCCAATGCTCGGTTTAAGGGTCCGCTGCAGATCTCGAAACTGAGCGCGACCAAGTTCTCCGCATCCCCCTCCATCTCCAAGGCCTCCAATGCTCGCTTCCTCGCCCACGGCCACCAGGACAAGACCTCGAGCGTGCGCTTCAAGGCGACGCTGCAGACAGTCACGCACTCCGACGCACGCTTCATCGCGCTCGCAGGCCGCACCTACACCTACCTGCACGGGCGCGAGGGCGAGCACCATCGGGACGGCATCATCACCGACCCGGGAGACGGTCATGGCACCTATGGAGGCCACGGCCACGGCAGGGAGAGCACCGGGCAGGGGCACGGGGTACAGAGCAGGATCCACGAGAAGAGAGGGCTGAAGACATGAGGAGAGGACATCGATGGTATTGACGGGACAGGACTTCGAGATGTGCTGCGGGGACGACGAGAACTTCGTCATCCATGTGCAGAAGGAAGCAGAGGATGGGACGCTGAGCGACGCGGACCTGACGAGCGCGACGGTGACATGGTTCCTGAAGGAATCGGCCAACAGCGCGACATCGCTGCTGGACAAATCGAGCGCGGATGTGGCGGAGATCGAGATCCTTATGCCCAAGACAGCGGGCAAGTTCGAGATCAAGATCAAGGCAGCCGACACCGCCACCCTTCCGCCTGATAAGTACTTCCATGGCGCGAAGGTGCTCGACTCGGCGATGGAGACGCACACCGTCATGATCGGCTACTTCACCCTGTTGCCGAAGGTGGGATGAGCATGCCGGCCAAGGTCAAGGCCAAGGTGGATCAGTCCGCTGAGGAGGGCGCTGTTTACATCGCCGCCTCCGGGGCGTATTATTCCAAGCCGCAGATCGACGCCAAGAAGATCTACGACAGCATCCAGAACAACTATCTCGCGGACCAGGTGGGCAAGCTGCGCTCCCAGATATTCACGGAGCGCTTCGACATCGAGGTGCGCGACCCGGATGGCGGGATCGACGAGGAGTTGCAGGCCCGGCTGAGGGCCATGTGCGACGCCAAGGACGTCAAGCTGTGGTCGTGCATGCAACAGGCCTGGGAGGACGTCTGGTATTGGGGCTGCGCGCCCTTCAACCCCGTCTGGGAGGCCCAGGGGGCAGAGAAGGTCCTGGTCAAGCTGCGCCGCTTGCCGCCTTACTCCTTCGCATATTCGCCGATGGATATGAGGCCGGTGTATTCGGAGATCCTGCAGGGCATCTCGCTGAATGCGGGAGAGGTGGAGTTCTACCAGACGCCCTCCGAGCTGAACTTCGTGCAGGTGCAGCTGCGCAACGTGCTGCTGATGAAGGACCCGACCAGCACGGAACTCGCGGGAACGAGCAAGATCCTGCCGATCGTGCCGCTGATCAGCATGCTCGACTTCTGCTGGCAGGCGCAAATGCAGAAAGTGAATCGGGTCGGAGCTCCCACTCTCTTCGTCAAGGTGACTAACCCGGTCAAGAACGCCAACCGCGACGATATCGCCTACGCCAACACCATCCTCAAGAACTGGGGCAAGGGCACGGCCTATCAGCTGCGCGAGAACATGGAGATCGTGGAGCTGAACATCACCGACAACGAAGCTGCCCTGGCGACGATCGACGCGCTCAAGGTGCGCATCAAGGAGTTCTTCTCACCCTCCGAGCTGTTCAAGAAAGAGGGTTCCACTCTGGGTGGGAACGCTGCGGCCGAGAAGGAGCTCTTCGACAGCTGGGTCGAGGGACAGCATCAGTGGATCGAGGACCAGTTCGAGCAGCTGCTGCAACAGTACCTCGACGTCAACGCCTTCGAGGGCTACACCGCGCACATCATCATCGGCTCGCAGAACGTCGGGGTCGGCGACCTGGAGGTGAAGCAGGCGCAGGTCGGCTACCTCACCCGCTCCCTGACCAAGAACGAGATCCGGGAGAAGCTCGGGGCGCCCAATCTCAGCGATGAGGAGCTCGCTACCCTGATGGACGAATACGCCAAGGCAGCCCCGCCGGCGCAGCCCCCCGGTCAGGGGACTCAGCTGCCCTTCGGATTCAAGGAGCATCGACCGGGCAGGGACGAGCTCGACCTCGAGGCGGAGCTGCAGAAGGCCTACGACGAGGCGGCACAGAAGGTCACCGAGGCGCTCAGGAACGAGGAGGGGACGGGGTGAGGCGCTACTCGGAGAAGCGGCTCTGCAAGGGATGCGATGGCAGCGGCTTCATCGAACCTCCTTACGAGGGCACGTCCGGGGCCGTCACCTGCCCATGCTGCGGCGGCTCTGGGGCGCAGATCGTCGAAGTGGAGGAGGACTCATGAACCCAGCGACCGAGAAGGGCATCGCGTCGGCGCTCTCGCACCTCAATCAGTCGCTGGTCAGGATCCTGTTCCACAGCGCCGCCAGTGCGGGGGCGGAGGGCCGGATCAGGGCCATGGCCTCCGTCGGTAGGACACCGGATGTGGGGAGCGCGGTGCAGAGCGGCCTCCGAGAGGCGGCAACGTACCGCGACCTGCTGCAGACCGAAGGAGCGAGCATCATCCAAGGGGAGAAGGTGCCCTGGCTCGCTGACCGTTCGGCAGCAGAGCGGGACGAGATCTCCCGGATCATCGACGAGGGGCTGAAGGCAGGCAAGCACCCGGGCGTCCGGGAGAGCGGCGTCGGCAACTACCCCAAGGACACGATCGCGTATGACCTGCAGCAGTACTTCGACGAGCGCAAGTCGCAGGCCTCGACCGTGGCGCGCACCGAGCTCGGGCGCATTATGAACATCTCGACGCTTCAAGGATGGAAGGAGAACGGCATCACTGAGGTCGACGTGCTCGACGACGAAGGGCCGAACTCATGCATCAAGTGCGCCGAGGCCAACGGGCAGCGGTGGCCGCTGGACTATGCCCTCGATCACGAGCTAGAGCATCCCAATTGCGTGAGGGCCTTCAATCCCGTGCTCCCTGATCAGGGCTGAACAGGAGCATCCGAACCTTCGTCTCTGTTTGAAATATCAGCACTCTCTCAATTGGCTCAATGCTGCGCAGTACATGCTCCAGCCTCATCGGGGCGGGGTGGGCCTAGATGCCTTTCTTGATGGCGAACAAGGCCCATGAGACCATCCTCCAGACACTGGACAGATGGATCGTCACTCCAAACGGGGAGAAGCTCTTCATCCCGGCCGCTGAGTTCGCCAAGAACGTCGATGCCTGGGCCGGCACTCCGTTGGTCTTCGCCCAGGATCACCCGGATCCGGCACTTTTCGCGCAGGATCCGCAGGCGGCGATGAAGGCGGTAGGCGGCAAGGAGGTTGGCACCCTGCAGCAGCCGGCGGTCGCCATGGAGGGCAACCCGAGATTCACCGGGCAGCTCGACTGGAATGACGCGCAGGTGGAGGACCTGTGGAAACGGCACAAACTCTCCGCCTCGATCTGCTACTATTCCAAGGGGCAGGACGGCCAGGGCAGGATGGTCGGTCCGGTGGGCCCCAACCATGTGCTGCTTTTCGAGTTGAGCGAGAAGGACCTGCCGAGGGATCCAGGGGTGTTCATCCTGAACAAGGCGGACGACAAGATTACGAACGGGGAGCAGGACGAGGCGGTCGGATTGCTGGACCGGTTGAAGGCGATGATGATGAAGCGTGCACCTGCAGGCGCTTCGTCCGGAGAACCTGCAGGGAACGGGAAAGGAGAACCAGAAATGAGCGAGGAGGACAAGCAAAAGCTCGCCTCGGCGTCCAAGGAATTGGAGGAGTTCAAATCGAAGCTAGCCTCCAAGGACGCTGAGATCGCGGAGCTGAACAAGGCGAAGGATGCGAGGATCGCCGAGCTCGACAAGCAGCTCGAGGCCTTCCATAAGTCGGCTGCGAATGAGAGGTGGGCGGCGATGAAGACCAAGTGCCCGCCGGGCATGGTGCACGGCGAGAAGGAGGCCGAGGCGCGAAAGCTCTACGAGAGCGACAAGGACGCCTTCTATGGGCAGCTCCTAGCGTTCAAGCAGGAGAGCCCCGGCAAGGAGGAGGGCGCGCAGTTCATGGTCAAGGGAGAGGGAGAGGCAGATGTGGACGCACGGCTGGCGAAGCTGGTCCCGTCCGTGGAGATCGTAGGGAAGGGGTGAGAGAATGGCAAGCGGAGATCTGAAAGACGTGGACAAGTCGACCGTCATCACGGTGACGGCTGGTGCGAGCGCCATCGCAATCGGCGATGTCGTTCACTTCAAGCAGAGCGACGGCCTCTGGTATACCGTTACAACCGGTGACCTGGGGAAGTTCGGAGTGGCCTTGGATGCGACCGCTGGAAGCGGAACCATAAGGGTCTGCATCTGGGGAGAGGTCGAGGTCAAGGCGACCGCGGCCGCAATCGCCAAGGGTGCTTATGTCATCCCCGGCACTACCGGCTTCGTAGTGGATGCAGGAACGCTGGATGCCACGAGCATCTTGGGCAAGTTGGTCGGAACGGCCATGACCGCCTTCACGAGCGGCGGTCAGGGGATCCTTTGGGTAGGGCTGGTGGGTTAAGATGGGTGGCGTAACACTAGCATCTAGCATCAGTGGCTCCCTCGATGCGAAGAACATCGTCCTGGGGGTGCTGGAAAAGTCGCTTACCCTTGGTGGGATCGCCAATATGATCCAGAGGGTCGAAGTGCCCGAGCTGACGGCGAACATCCCGGTGGGGACCATCCCGACTGGCATGGCCGACCTTCAGGAGTGGGAGCACTCCGAGGTCTATGGCTCGGACTTCAGCTATGTGGCCTTCTCGCTGCTGAAGGACCGCATCAAGCTGGGCGTTTCCGACGAGGCGCAGTATAAGAGCAAGGTCGGAGACCCGCTTGCCATCCAGAAGAACAGCGCGGCTTCCAGGCTCGCCTACATGCTCGAGACCAAGGTCATCACCGCATTGAAGACCAACCCGCAGACAGGAGCGGCGGCGGCCGTCTGGAATAGCGGCCATCCCATCGCAGACCTTGCCACGGCAGTGAATGCCATCAGGCCGTTCAAGGCCGACTTCGTCATCATGCCGAGCGCGGTCTGGGCGATCTATGCGGCCAACGCGGACATCTCGGGAGCAGGAGTCCCCTATATGAGCGACAAACCGGGCGCTCTGACCAGGGTGCCAGGTCTGGGGATGGACATCTTCGTCTGCGACAATGGCCTGACGGCGAAGACCTGCATCGTCGGATCATCCCAGGCCCCGTGCGCGGTCCAGGGCGTAGGTCCAGTGAAGGTCAGGCAGTTCGACTCGGAGAGCGGCGGCACAGTCTACCAGATGGATGTCTTCCGTCAGGTGGTCGCGCCGATACTCAAGAACCCGACCAATAACATGGGCTGCTACATCCTGACGAGCGTCATCAGCTAGGTATATCGAACGGCCCTGCGGCGGGGGCGCATCCGCCGCATCATGATCATTCGGGGCAGGTGCATGACGGCGACGGCGGCAATGATCGCGGAGATCTCACCCTTCACGGTGGATGACGAGACCAGGTTCACCAAGGCCACCTTCACTCGTTTGAGCGCGGTGGCCAGGGCCATGCTGGACGCGGAGGACCCAGGCCTGGTGGCGGCGCTCTACGATCATGCGCATGCCCTGCTCATCTGCCATCTATACGATGCGGGCAAGGAAGGAAAAGGGGCGATCAAGAGCGAGAGCATCGGCTTCTATACCTATTCCAAGGACGCCGGCGCCACATCCTACCTGCTCGAGTACCAATCTCTGATCGCCCTGGGGACAGGCTCCGCCAACGGCAAGCTCGAGGAGCAGGAGAGGACGGACCACGAGATGCGCGACATGCAGCTCGACCAGGGCCTCATCCCGAGGTACTCAGAGGATGAGGAGGGCTTGGAGTGAGCGTCTCCCACCTGCTGAACCACAAGGTCTCGCTGGCCGTCCGCACGGGGCTCAAGTCCGATGGCCGGCCGACCTACAGCTCGTCCTACACCTCCGCGCCGTGCAGGATCGAGTACCGGGACCAGGTCATCTTCAACAAGGACCGTCTTCCGGTCAACGCGAACATGCGGCTGTACTTCGCCCCTGAACAGGCGGTCAATGTGACCGACCGGGTGGTGCTGCCGGATGGCACATTCCGCGAGGTGCTAGACCTGAAGCTGAACTATGACCAGTATGGGAACGTGGTCTTCAAGGAGGCGCTGATCTGATCGAGATGACCGTCTCCATCACTGGCCTCGACCTCATCGTCTTGGGCCAAGCCGCCCGGCAGGCGGTGGGCCGCGAGCTCTACCTCTCGGGGCAGGAGATCATGGCCGAGTCCCGGGACGAGTGCCCGGTCGACACGGGGAACCTGCGGAGAAGCGGGCAGGTCATCCAGGACGCTGATGGCGCGGTCGAGCTCTCGTACCCGGTCGATTACGCCGTATACGTGCACGAGAACCTGGAGGCGAATCACCCGATCGGCAAGGCGAAGTTCCTCGAGGACCCGGTCAACCGTGCCCTCCCGGAGCTGCCGCAGCGCATCGCCGAGGCCATCCTTGGATCGATGGAGGCGGGGGCCCGATGATGCTGGAGGACATTGCCGACCACCTCGAGGCCAATGGCATCGGCACCGTGGAGACGGACATATTCATCGGGCTGATGCCGGACGCGGTGGATACCTGCATCGGGCTCTACGAGTACGCAGGCAAGCCGCCCACCATCACTCACGAAGGCACCAGGATCGAGCGCCCCGGCCTGCAGGTCATAGCGCGAGGGACGGACTACTCAGCAGTCAGGGCAACGCTGCAGGCGATTGACGACCTGATCGATGGTCTATCCAACGTTACCATCGGAGCGGGGTTCTACCTGAGCATACTGGCCGAGCAGTCGGCCATCTCGAAGGGGTGGCAGGGGTTGCTGGTGCGCATCATCCAGAACTACAGTGTCGAGATGAGGGGATAGGAACGAGGAAGAGGAGACCAGGACAATGACATCAAGCGCAGTGGCGGCAAAGGGCATCGCGCTCACCATGAACGGGAATGCCATAGCAGAGATCGAGAACATGGGGGATATCGGGCTGAAGGCCGATACCATCGACGTCACGAACCATGACTCCGCGAACAACGTGAAGGAGTTCATCGGAGGCCTTCTGGAAGGAGAGGATATCAGCATCGAGGGCAACTTCATCGCCGGGAACACTACCGGGCAGATCGCCATGTTTGCGGCATTGCAAGCGAGGACGGTGCAGGCGTTCGTGATGACCTTCCCGACCGTGATCACGGCGACATGGACGTTCTCGGCGGTGATCACGGACTTCAAGACCAAGCACCCCATCAAGGATAAGATCGGCTTCACGGCCAAGCTCAAGATAAGCGGCCTGCCTGTGCTGGCCATCAGCTCCAGCGTGAACGCGACCACCATTACGATAAGCGTGGGTACCATCATCCCCGCCTGGTCGGCGACCGTGTACGAATATGCCGACGCGGTGGTGACCGGGACGGCCAGCGTGACCGTGACCGTTACGGACGCCACGGCCGCGAGCATCACCGTATATGACAGCTTCACTGGTGGGACAACGGTCTGCACCAGCGGCAATCCGAGTGCGGCACAGAACCTGGGGGCGGCAGGCAGCATCACCAGGCTGATCATCACCTGCACGGACACCGGCAAGGTCCCCAAGATCTACACGATCATCGTGGCGAGGGCCTAAGGAGGCGGTCGAGTGGCCGAAGAGAACGACGGGGGCATTCCCCCCCAACTCCTCAATTTCAGGTGGGACCTGAACGCGGAGTGCAACTTCGAGGAGATCTCGGGCAAGGCGCTACTCGATGAGAAAGGCGTCTTCCAACTGAACCTCCGCAGCCCCAAGGATGTTCGGGACCTCGTCTATGCAGGGCTCAAGAGCAATGTCCCTGGCATCAAGCTAGAGGATGTGGGTAAGCTGATCACTGCGGAGAACGGCATCGAGGTCTATACCTTCATCTTCAAGCGCATGAACCTTGCCATCGGACTCCCGGAACCCCCAAAAGCGGAGGCCCCCGCGACTGGTTGAACGAATGGGCGATCGCGCGCGTCGCGCTGGGGCTATCGGAGGACGAATTCTGGCATCTGCAACCGAGGCAATGGAACGCGCTGATCTGGGCCTGGCACAACAAGGAGCGGCGAATTGATGCGCGCATCGGCCGCATCTGCGCGGTCATCGCAAACTGCAACCGCGCCAAGGATTCGCCCATCTTTGAGGTCGAGGACTTCATGCCAGGAGAGGAGGGGAGGGAACGCCCGACGAAGTCGCCCGAGGAGCTCCTGCAGACGGCGATCGCCCTTCACGCGGCACATGGAGGCACTATAGATGGTTGAGATAGGTTCGATAGAGGCCAGGCTGACACTTAATTCAAGCCAATTCGAGGCCGGGATCAATGAGGCGGAATCGTCCTTGAAGGGGTTCGCCGGGAGCGCGGAGACGGCCGCCAATGGCGTAACTACATCGACGAGCAAGATAGGGAGCGGGGCGGAGGATGCCGGGAGGAAGGTGGCAGGAGCCTCCGTGAGCTCGCAGAACTCGATGAAAGGGCTCGCCCTGGGATTCTCGCAGACGGCGACCTCTGCGTTCTCGCTGTACCAGTCCTTCGACAATCTTGAGAGGAAGCAGTACGCCGTAGAGAAGGCGAACCTGATGGCCGATCGGGCCACCCAGTCGCTGAAGAAGGCACAGGATGACTACAATGCCGCCATCGACAAGTACGGAGCGGACTCCACGCAGGCTGCTGATGCCCTCGCCAAATTGAACATCGCCACCGATGCGAAGTCACTTGCCGATGAGAAAGCGAACCTGTCGCAGAAGTCGCTGAACGAGTCGATGGTCTCGGCCGGGCTGATGGTGATCCCCTCAGTTGTCAGCGGGGTCGACGGGATCTACAAGGCTTGGGGCAGCATCAAGAACCTGGACATGATCGGCCATTTCGGGGGCCTTAAGGATGCCATCACAGGGCTGGGGACCGATAAGATCGGCGCGATCGGCGGGGCGGTCGCCGGCGCCGGGGCGCTCTATACGATGTTCAAGATGTTCAACGAGACCGACCCGGAGCGCAGGAAGATGTGGAGGGACCTGTCAATGGTCCTCGGCGCGGCCTCGGCGGCCATGTGGGCCATGAACCTCGCCACCGCCTTCGGCCTGAGCCTGATGGGGGTCGGCGCGGTCATGGTCGTGGCGGCCACTGCCGCCGCCGCGGGCATCTACCTCCTGTCCGAGCAGTATAAAGCGCCCGACCAGCCCCCCCTCGGCGATAACCCGGCCGATAAGGTGAAGACAATGCCGACAGCGCAGGACTCCTACGCCTCCTCGATGCAGGCGCAGGGCTATGAGCAGGACATCTATGGCAACTGGCAACCGGCCTCCTACTTCCTGGACAACCCCGGCCTGAAGAAGTACGCGACGGGAGGCTGGGCCATGACCCCACAGCTCGCAATGGTCGCGGAGAACGAGCCCGAGCTGATGATCCCCGAGTCCCGCTGGAAGGAGATGGGCGGTGGAGGCGGCACGCACATCGACAAGCTGATCTTCAATGTCGATGGCTCGAAAGATGTGGACCTCGTAGCGCGTGAGATCCTAAAGAGATTGAGAGAGACAGCCGGGGTGAAATACTGACCATCGACCTGACGATAGCAGGGACGAGCAGACGTTACGACCCGAGGAGCCTCAGAATAAGCGACAAGATGGGATCGCGCTCGACGGCTCAATTCTCGATCCATCAAACAAAGGGCGCCATGATCAGCTTCTCGAAAGGACAGCAAGTGATCCTCTCAGATTCGATAGTTACCGAGACCGTCGATCTGAGCAGCACATTCGCGCCTTACGGCCCGCCTGGATTGCTCTGGAATATGATGCACGATGGCAAGTGTCTATCGAGCGCTGTTCCGATGGTTGGGAGCGGTGAGAACGGCACGATGGAGTTCCTTTTCTGCCTCCAAGAGAGCCAAGAAGATTTGCTGGCGAGCGGGACCTCTTTCTGGATGGCTCATCTCTACGGCTGCACCGCGGATGGGCAGACGCAGCTCTATGATTTTTTCCCGTTCATGCTCTATTATGACGCTGCGAACAAGAAGCACGAATATCGAATCGTATGCTCGACCCATTATGGGAGCAATCAAACCACGGGGGTCATTTTGATTACTTCGGGCTTGGCGCTCGCTGAAGGAGTGGTTTATCGCGTCTCTCTGACTTGGGAGCATACCGGAGGCTCGCCAGGTACGACGACTTTCACTCTTTACATCAACGGGACTTCGGCCGCGACCGGATCATCAACCGGCTGGCTCACGCATGATGCCTCCACCCAGATCGCCAATTACTTCCAGGCGAATTATCAGCCTTATTTGCCCATCGGAGAGCTGTATATCGCGGACCATCGCTTTTGGAGCAGCGTCAGGTCAGCGGGGAACATCGATACCTATAAGTTTCAGAGGCTGGGGGGAAGCGAATCGGGACTTCAACAATATTGGAAATTGGACGATGGCTCGGGAACAAACGCAAACGATTCGACCTCCAATAATTATGACGGGACGCTCTCGGTCGTGAATACCCTTCCAGCGTGGGGAGTCTGCATCACCGATTGGCTCGGGACTTACAATGGCTCCGGCACGCATGGGAATCAGACCGTCGCCTATCGCTATTTCACCGGGAGAATCGATAACATCAAACAAGAGAAAACCGGGCCAAGCAGCTTCGATACGATCATCTCCTGCGTCGATTATGGCGGGAGGCTCGATGAGCGGATAATCTGCGCGACCGGGCAGAGCAAGCTCGCTGGCGCGATCCTCAAGTCATACATACCCAAATACTTCCAGGATGAGCAGATCGGTGTCAGGACCGTCTCAGATGGCGCGACTGTCGTTTTTTCAAGATGGCAATTCGACAAGGCCCGGAAGATGCTCGATGACCTGAAACAATACTCTGCTTTCGTTTGGTATGTCGATGCCTACAAGGAGCTGCGCTTCCACGATCCGTTCGTGAAGGCAGCGCCCTTCAACATCGACAACTCGAATCCCGCGACATCCGGCTATCCAATGGATTTCGAGGTCCTCGATGAGGTCGGGCAATATGCGAATCGGATCTTGGCGCGTGGATCTCTGACCGACCTCGACGGCCAAACCCAATATCTGCTTTTCATCGCTCAAGTGGACTCGGTGATTGCAGCGAAGAAAGCAGCGGAAGGAGGCAGCGGGATCTATGAGCTTTTCATGGACTTGACGACCGTCAATTCGATCGACCACGGAAAGATGCTTGCCATAGGCGCTCTCACGGAAGCGCTGCTCGTCGGACCTGGGATCGCGTACACCTCTCGATATGACCACGGCCTGAGAGTCGGGCAGACGCAGCACGTCAAGCACACCGATTACGGCGTTGATGACGATTACATAATCGTCGGGCTAGAGTTCAAGCTCGCTGGCGGAGTGGACCATCAATACAAGGTCACGCTTGGTAGCAGCAGAGCTTTCTTCGAGCTTGGATCCCAGCTCCGCGATTTGGTCGAGAGCAAGAGCAACTTCAAACCGGCTGGCGTGACCCAGATCGTGGCAGTCAATACCTCAGGGATAGTCTTGAACCCAGGACCGTGATGACAGATGGCAGTTACAGCGGCAGATATGAAGGAGATTTGGGAACGTCTCTCAGGCGTTGAGGCCAATGTGAAGAACATCGCGGCTGGGCAGACGGTCATCTTCGAGAAGTTGGACGGGTTGGCAGAACGGAAGATCGAATGCCCCATGGGTGCGTCTGCCCACAATGATGTCATCCAGAAGGTGAAGGATGTCGAGGGCCAAGTCTGCAAGGTCGAAACCAGGGTGGAATCACTCGAACAGTCCAGGGCAGCCGACAGGGCGCAGCGCAAGACGCTCTACCTGGTCATCATCGGTTCCCTCACCCTGGGGGGCATTGTCTGGGGAATGCTCACCTGGGCATTGGACCACCTCTCACATTAGGGCGCATGCATTTGAGTCAGCCCCGCGCACCCGGGAAGCATGAGCAAGCAGACCGTCACCATAGATCCTGCTCCCTTCTCGTTCGATGTCGACATCCCGGACCCCATTCCGCCCGTTATACCTCCCATGCCCAAGGCCGAAGGGGAATCGAGGGTCAGCCAGTTCAACGGGGACATCTACGCGGCGGCTGCAGATGCCTATAACGGCGGAGAGCTGGTCATCGACCGTTCTGTCACCCTTGACCCGACCAAGCCCCTGATCATCAAGGAATGCCATGTCAGAGGCCTCGGGCGGGGCAGGAACGCGCCCACGATCAAGGGGCCGGTCGTGCTGCAGGGTGATTGGGCGAGCCTGGTCGACGCGAAGATCGAGGCGCCCGGCAAGATCGCACTCCTGGTGAAGGGGCACAACAATGGCGCGGAGCGCATCAGGATCCAGAACTCCCTGCAGTCGATGAGGGTCGAGCAGCCGGCGTTCTACGGGCACTTCTCGAACATCTCGGCGCAGATCGGAGTGCAGAAGGGTCTGTCCTTGGCGACGCCTGCCTCCACTGCCTCGGATGACAATGGGCAGTTCTCCTTCTTAGGATGCCAGTTCACCGGCGGGGACTATGCCCTGAAGCGCGACCCGGCAGAGGTCGCCACCATGCATCGGCTCCTTCTCGCACGCACCCAGCTCTCGGGCGGATGGTCCGGGGACTATGTCGTCGACGCCATGGGCATGGGAGAGATCACCCTACAGACCTGCGACATCGAGGTCAGCGGGCAGGGACCAGCGCAGGCGATGGTGAGGCTGGGTGGGAACGGCTCGGCCATGTTCAACTGCCCGATATCCTTCCCGAGCAACGCCGGCGCCGCGGTGCGGACGAAGAAGGGCATCGTGATCAACACGGCCTACGGCACGAAAGGAACGCTGGTGCAGAATTGCGGCTTCAACTACGCACCTGCGGACGCCACCTGCATCTACACCAACTCGAGCGGGATGTTCCTGAACAACTACGTCGGCATCAAGGCGAACGGTGCCACTGCCTCGGCCAAGCTCTACGACGACGGAATGAGCGGATGGATCGCCGGCCCAGACGTCGGTCTATGGGTGGGCGGTAAGAAGGTCGTATGACGCGCGAAGAGAAGTTCGTCTATGTGACGGGCTTCCTCATGTGCGCGGCGATCTTCGCCTTCATGCTCGCCGTCAAGCTGCGGATGGGCTAACACATTTGAGTCAGCCCCGCGGGTCGAGGACCTGGTGAAACAGAGTTGTCTCTGAACGAGATGCTAGCGTATCTCGGCGTGATCGTCGGCGTGATCCTGATGTACTCTTTGCCCTGGATCAAGAAGAACGCCGACCTGGTGGCCTCCGGGCAGAAGCCCGAGGCCTTCGCCGCGAACTACGTGTATGCCTTCATCCTGAACGTGATCATCGTGCTGCTGACCATCGGCGCGCTCTTCCTAGTGATGCCAGTGCAGGAGAGCGACGTGGGGGCCTTCGCCGCCTTCTGGGGCGGGCTCATATATGCCGCCATCAGCGCGAGCGTGATCAAGCTGCCCTTCGACATCCTGCAATCGAAGGGGAAGCAGGCAGCGGAGGTCCTCCCACCGAACCCCTGACGATGAACCGGCGGGGAGTGGCTCCCCCGCTTTTCCTTTTTTTCCAAATCATGTGAAAAGCAGGTAGTTGATTATTATCGCAAAGACGATCACCCCGAGGACCAAGACGATCCTCCAGAACATCGGGACGCGCCTCTGCAACAGTGGCCCTTTGTCGACCTGATATGCGCTCCGCGATTGGCTCGGCATCGGCCGCGGGGGCTCTCCCTTCATCCAATGCCCACAGTTCTGGCATCTATCAGCATCAACCGAGACATAACCCCCGCACTCGGGGCATTCGACGACTTTCATTGGCTTCCCCTGCAGGAATTATTCACGGCAGGGTTCTTAGAATCTTGCCCGAGACGGTATCAAAATCCATGACATTGATATAGCAGTGCAATTAAGGAATGAATCAGACCGGGACGGTCCCCCTTTCCTCCTAAACTGTG
>Ga0209048_10002426_pt1 | contig 18506 bp, 19 predicted proteins | sample FrelakmetCRP12CR_FD_187146 | JGI IMG/M metagenome (GOLD analysis project Ga0209048, IMG submission 187146) | Freshwater lake sediment microbial communities from the University of Notre Dame, USA, for methane emissions studies - CRP12 CR (SPAdes)... | ecosystem: Environmental > Aquatic >... | reverse complement strand
CGTCGACGATGCTCTTGCATCGACTTCCTCCTCGCGCCTTGCCTGCGCCTCGCAAGCCCCCTGCGCGCGACTCGCCCCATTACTCGGACAGGCTCCTAGCCTGCTCGATCCGGTCTGTCACGACCCTTCGCCATGTCAACTGCCTGGCGGATTGGCGCTGCGGCTTGCGCGTGCGTGCCAGGCCTTACTTTGCCGCCCGCACCCACTTACTCGGACAGACTCCTAGATCCGCAGACGGCGGCGCAGGAGCTTGAAGTCCACCCAAGAGGTCGCCTTTGCGCCTGGGTTGCGCAGCAGGTAGGCGGGGTGGAAGGTGGGTAGCACGTCGCGTCCCTCCCACGTTGTCCAGCGGCCCCGGTAGGTGTTGATGGCGCCCTGGAAGCCGAGCAGGTAGCGAGCCGCGACACGACCGAGGACCACGATCACGTCAGGCTCGATAAGCTCAAGCTGGCGGCGCAGAAAGGGCAGGCACGTTGCTGCCTCCCCCGGCTCCGGATCGCGGTTCTTCGGCGGCCGGCACTTGATCACGTTGGCGATATAGACCTCTTCCCGCCGCAGGTCGATCGCCCGCAGCATGGCGTTGAGGAGCTGGCCCGCGGAGCCGACAAAGGGCTCGCCGAGGCGGTCCTCTTCGGCGCCCGGCCCCTCACCCACGAACACGACCTTGGCGTGCGCGTTCCCGACGCCGAAGACGACGCGCGACCGGCCCTGGCACAGGCGACAGCGTCGGCAATCGGCGAGCCGGCGTGCCATCTCGACGAGATCGTCGGCCGTCTGCGGATCCGCTCCCGCTGCAACCTTGAGCGACGCCGGCTGCGCCGGGCCAGCATCGCGCCGGAGCTGGGCGCCTATGTCAACGTCGGACCAGCCAAAGTCCTTCAGGTAGAGCAGGAGATCGCGCCGGCTCATCGAGAGCCCCCGGCCAGACCCGGACGCGGGCCACGGGTGTGTGACTTCGCCACCTCAGCGTGCAGGGCGATTGGCAACCGCGAAGCGATGGTTGCCACGGGCGGCTCAGACCTCAATGACCCCGTTGAGCAGAATCTCGGGCGGGACCTCGTCCGGAACCTCGATGTCGCCCTCGAGGAGGGCGCCCTCGAGCTCGTCCTCGAGTTCCTCCTCTTCACCCTCCGCCTCCGGCTCAACAGGCGCGGGCGGCAGCGGCAATGGGGGCGGGATTGCGGGATGGATCCGCTCCTCGTCACGCGCCGCCAGCTCCTGCTGTCGCAACTGCTCGAACTCCTCCGCGCTGACGGCTCGCCACGGCACCTTTTCGGCGGCGAGCTCGGCGAGCGCGATCGTGGTCGGCTTGACGAACCGCGACGAGACCCGTGACCGGGCGCCGGTCATGAGCTGCTCGGCGCGCTTGCCCGCGATGAGGATGTAGCGGAACGTGCTGTCAATTCCCGCCGGAATGTCAGACATCAGCCCTCCTTGGCCGCCCGCTCAAACTGTTCGATGATCGCCTGGACCTGCGCTCGCATGCGCGCCGGGCGAAGCCGGGCCGCCGCGACGATGCTGGTCAACGCGTGCGCCGCATCGTCGAGGCAGGCATTTATTATAACAAAATCGAATTCCGCAAACTCCCGCATCTCGGCGAACGCGTTGTGCATCCGCAACGCGATCGCGGCCTCGTCGTCCTGGCCCCGCGCCACGAGGCGGCGCTGGAGCTCGGCGCGCGAGGGCGGGAACACGAACACCTTGACCGCGTCCGGAAATGCCGCTCGCACCTGCCGCGCCCCCTGCACGTCGATGTCGAGGAAGACGTCGCAGCCGCTCTCGATCCGGCCTTCGACCTGCGAGCGCGCGGTCCCGTAGAGCTGGCCATGCACCTCGGCGTGCTCGAGGAACTCCCCGGCGGCGATCATGGTGACGAAGGTAGCGCGGTCGACGAAGTGATAGTCGGCCCCGTCACGCTCTCCGGGGCGCGAGCGGCGGGTCGTGTGCGAGACGGAGAAGTGCGCCTGCCGGCCCTGCCGCTCGAGCTCGGCGATGACGCGGCGGATGAGGGTGGTCTTGCCTCCGCCCGAGGGAGATGCGACGACAAGGAGCTCGCCCCGAGACGCGTCCACATGCCCTCCAGTGTCACAGATCATACTCGCCTGTCGCCCGGGCGCTATTGCTAGACTTAAGAGTATGGACTGGTCGGCGCGTGCGCTGCGTCACGAGCTCGGCTATCAGGCGATGCAGGTCCTGCTCGCCGGTGCACGCGTTGTGCCCTTGCCGGCGCTGCGGGCGTTCGGGGCGGCGGTGGCGAGGCTCTTGATCCCGCTCTTCCCAAGCGAGATCGCAAAAGCGCGCGCGCATTTGGCGCTCGCCTTCCCCGAGCGCGATGAGCGCTGGCGAGAGGAAACGCTGGCGGCGTGCAGATGTCACCTCGGCCTGCTCGTCGGCGAGGTGGCCTGGCTCTGGTCGGCGCGCTCAGCCCGGATCCTGGAGCGCACTCAGTTCGTTGGCCTCGAACACCTCACCTCCGCTCTGTCAGCGGGCCCTGGCGTCGTGCTCGCGACCGGACACGTCGGCAACTGGGAGTGGCTCAACCTCTCGCTTGGGGCCGCCGGCATCCCCATAAGCGCGGCAGCGCGAGAAATCTACGACCCCCGCCTCGATCAGCTCAGCCAGCGCTTGCGCGGCCGCTTCGGCGGCGAGACCGTGCTGCGCGGCGAAAACGCGGGCAAGCGCTTGCTCCAGGCGCTCCAAGACGGCCGGTGCGTGGGACTTCTCATCGACCAGGATATCGATGCACCCGGCGCATTCGTCGAGTTCTTCGGGCACCCGGCGTGGACTCCCACCGGCGCCGCCTTCATGGCGCTGCGCGCTGGGTCGCCGGCGGTCACCGCTTTTGCGGTGCGCCTGCCGAACAGATCCATGCGCGTGACGGTGAAGCCTATCGCGCTGACATCGACGGGCGACACAGTGGCGGACAGCGCGGTGATCACGGCCGCCTTCACGGCCGAGATCGAACAGGCCATCCGGACGCAGCCGGCGCAGTGGGTGTGGATGCACCACCGATGGCGCCGCCAGCCTGCCGCCGGCGAGAAGGTCTGGGCCGTGCCTGCGGCTCCTTCTGCGGACGCGGACGCCTCGTTGCGATAACATGACGGCGCGTGTCCCGCGGCTGCAAAGCCACAGCGACGGCGGGACGCAGAACTTGGGAGGTGGTGGCATGGGCCGCGTTCTCATCGGGTGCGGGGTTGTGCTCCTGGTCGCTCTGCTGGCGATCGGTGCAACGGTGGCCGGGACCTACAACCGTCTCGTCACCCTCGAAGAAAACGTCAAGAGCGCCTGGAGCCAGGTGGAGAACGTCTACCAACGCCGGGCCGATTTGATTCCAAACCTCGTCGAGACGGTCAAGGGGGCGCGCGATTTCGAGAAGGAGACCCTGACGGCGGTCGTCGAGGCGCGCGCCAAGGTGGGCCAGGTCAACCTCGGCCACACCCCGAGCGCGCAGGAGCTCCAGAAGTTCCAGTCCGCCCAGGACGGCCTTTCATCGGCGCTCTCGCGGCTGCTCGTCGTCGTGGAACGCTACCCGGAACTTAAGGCCACACAGAACTTCCGCGACCTGCAGGTGCAGCTCGAGGGCACCGAGAACCGCATCACGGTGGAGCGCCGGCGCTTCAACGAGGCCGCGCAGGCGTTCAACACCGCGCGCCGGACCTTCCCAACGGTGCTCTTTGCCGGCTTGCTGGGCTTCAACGAGAAGCCATACTTCCAGGCCGCGCCCGGGTCGGACAAGGCGCCACAGGTCAAGTTCTAGGTGGTCCGCCACCGCCTCGTCGCGTGCGCGCTGACGGCTGTCGTGGCCACGGCCACGGTTGCCCTCGAGATCCTGCCGACCCCGCGCACGTATCTCACCGACGCGGCGGACGCCATCCCACCCGCGCAGAGCGCACGTGTCGAGCAGGAGCTGGCCGCGCTTGAAAGCCGGTTCGGCCACCAAGTCATCGCGGTGTTCTTCCGCTCGCTTGAGGGCGAGAGCCTCGAGGATTTCACGGTGCGCTGTGCCGAGCGCTGGAAAGTGGGCCGCAAGGGGCTTGACGACGGCATCATCTTCTTCGCCTTCACTGCTGACCACCGCATGCGCCTCGAGGTGGGCTATGGGCTGGAGGCCAAGGTTCCCGACGCGTTGGCGCACCGGCTCCTCGACGAGACCGTCCGCCCTGCGTTCGCGCGCGGCGACTTCGGCGGTGGCGTCATCGCCCTAGCGCACGGGTTGGCCGGCGTGTTTTCAGGCGAGGCGCCGCCCCCGCCGCGCGAGCGGCGCCATGACGGGAGCGCTGGTTTCGTCGTGGTCGTGCTCCTGTTCGCGCTCCTGAGTGCGCTCGGTAGGCGGCGGCGCGGTGCCTCCCTACCAGGTTACTGGGGCGGGTTTGGCGGCTCGGGCGGATGGAGCTCCGGAGGCTTCTCCGCAGGCGGCGGGTCGTTCGGAGGAGGTGGCGCCTCCGGGAGCTGGTAGCGGTAGAGACCGTGGTCGCAGGGCCGGCGGCGTTCGAGATCGGCCCAGGAGGTTGCGTGGAACACGAGCTTGTTGTTCGCGGTGGCACCGTCCTCTCGATGACTCCCGGCAGCGCTCCTGTCCCAGATGGAGCGCTGCTTGTCCGGGACGGCGAGATCGTCGCCGTCGGCACGTGCGCCGAGATTCTGCCGCAGGCCGGGGCGCAAGCAAGCGTCCTCGATGCCGGCGGCGGTCTGATCATCCCTGGCTTCGTCAACACCCATACCCATCTCGCGATGACGCTGCTGCGGGGCTACGCCGACGATCTGCCGCTGAGAGAGTGGCTGGAAAAGTACATGTGGCCCGCCGAGGCGGCGATCATGGACGCCGAGACGGTCAACCTTGGCACGCGCCTGGCCGCAGCCGAGTCGCTGCTTGCCGGCGTCACGTGCGTGTGTGACATGTATTTCCATGCCGAGCACGTGATTGAGGCCGTGCTCACGGCCGGCCTGCGCGCCGTGGTCCCGGAGAGCATGCTGGACTTCCCGACCCCTTCGGCCGCGACGCCGGCGCATGCGCTTGCCCGCCAGCGCGAGCTGCTTGTCCGTTTCAAGGATCATCCCCTCGTCGTGCCGGCCGTGGCGCCGCACGCGCCGTACACGGTAAGCGCAGAGTACCTGGTCAAGGAGGCGGAGCTTGCCGAGGAGTTCGCCGCTCCGCTCATCATTCATATCTCGGAGACGCGCTGGGAGATCGAGAAGATACTCGCCGAGAAGGGGGCCTCCCCAGTCGCCTACCTCGCGGATCTCGGCATCCTCTCCGAGCGCACGGTCGCCGCCCACTGCGTGCACGTCTCGGAGGATGATCTCGCCCTGCTTGCCGAGTTCGATGTTGGCGTCGCCACCAATCCGGTTTCCAACCTGAAGCTTGCGAGCGGAATCGCGCCGGTGCCGCAAATGCTCGCCCGCGGCATCAAGGTCGGATTCGGGACCGACGGCGCCGCGTCGAACAATACGCTCGACTTGTTGCGCGACGCACAGCTCGCCTCGCTCCTCTACAAAGGCCTGAGCGGCGACCCCACCTGCATGCCAGCGCGCACAATGCTCGAGACGCTCACCCTCGGCGGCGCCGACGTGCTTGGCCTCGCCGCCAGGATCGGGAGCCTGGCCCCCGGGAAGCGCGCGGACATCGTGTGCCTCAGCCGCGAGGCGCCGCACGCAGTGCCGACCTTCGACCCGTACTCTCACGTCGCCTACGCAGCGCGTGCTGCCGATGTTTGCCACGTCGTGGTCGACGGCCGGATCGTCGTGCGCGACCGGCAGTTGCTCACGATGGACGTGCCGGAACTCGTCGCCGCCGCCGACAGCGCGGTCGAGCGGGCACGGTCGCTCTTGAAGTAGCTAGCCCGGATTGTTCATGAGGGGCCGTAGCGAGGATGCGGAGGTGGCTGTCATGGTGGGCCACAACACGCTGCGGGGGGCACGGCGCCGCCCCAACCACCCAACCGGCGCCTCAAGCCCCCCGCGTCCCCGAGCTCCCGAGGCAGAGCCTCGCTCGCTCCAGGCTAAGAATCCGAGGCGTACTGTCCCGTACGCCGCAGGAGGCACGTTCGTGAATAGTCTGGGCTAGTTCTCTTCGTCTGACGACTGGAAAAAGCGGCGCAGGCCCTGCGACTTCATGCGGACCTTGACCCTCCCGCGCGGGCGAGCCGTCGCGGGAGGTGACGCCAGCCCTGGCTCCTTGTCGTCAACGAAGAGAAGATCGACACCATCATCCTCGCTTGCGGCTGGCTCGGCCGCCGCCGCAACCGCCGCCGGGGCGGTCTCCCCGGACTCCGCGGCGGCTGGGGGCTCTGGTCCCGCCTCTTTGGCCGGCTGCGCCACGGTCTGGGCACTCGTCGGCTGCGGCAGGTCAAGCAGGCCGGATGCTCCGATCGCGATGCCAGCGTCAAGCACCTCGCTCTTCAGCTTGGCAAGGGTGTCAGCATCCATTGCCCCGAACTCGACCCCAGCCCGGTAGAAGAGCGCCTTCTGGTCGCGATCGTCGAGGCCGAAGCCCCAGGCGCGACAGCGCCGCACCGTGGCGCGGATCACTAGCTCGCCGTCGCCCAGCCGGATGCGCAGATCGCAGGCGGTGTGCGGCCGCAAGGAGCTCGTCACTTCGATCTGCGCACCGCGTACCGAGATATCCACGACCCGCGCAGCAAGGGAATTGCGAACCTTGGCCTTCAGAGGTTTCGCTGGCTCAACTCGCGGCACGGCGCGGCGCTCGGACATAAGACCCCCTGCAGCAAGCATGTGCGCTGTCAAGTATAGCCTCGTTTCTCCCGGTGCCAAGCCCAAGCCCCTGGCGCGCCGACGGCCCCGGGGCCCGGACCGCCTGCAGCAGCCTCTGGCACGGAAATAACACGGCCGCCAGTGCTGTTTACCTCGGTAACAAGGAGATGGCTTCGTGACCGCCGCGTCGCCAACGCACGGCGCGATGCCACCGACGAGGAGGATATGCCATGAGTTCTTATCAACTCCCCCCCCTGCCGTACGCGTACAACGCCCTCGAACCCTGGATCGACGAGCAGACCATGAGAGTGCACCACGACAAGCACCACCAGACCTACCTGGACAACCTGCTCAAGGCGATCAAGGGAACCCAGTTCGAGGGCGTCCCCGTCACCGAGCTGTTGAGCGGCCTGGCAAAGCTTCCGGAGAACCTCCATACCGGGGTGCGGAACCACGGCGGCGGTTTCGCCAACCACAACCTGTTCTGGGAGGTCATGGCCCCAGGCGCGGGCGGCGCCCCAGCCGGTCGCTTGGCGAGCGCGCTTTCGTCGGCGTTCGGCGGTTTCGACGCGTTCAAGGAGAAATTCTCCGCAGCCGCAACCGGCCAGTTCGGCAGCGGCTGGGCCTGGCTTGCAGTCAAGCGCAATGGCACACTCGTGGTCTACAACCTGCCCAACCAGGATTCCCCGCTCTCGAGCGGCGACACCCCGATTCTGACGCTGGACGTCTGGGAGCATGCCTACTACCTGAAGTACCAGAACCGCCGCGCGGAGTACGTGCAGAACTGGTGGAACGTGGTCAACTGGACAAAGGTGACGCAATTCTACGAGACGGCCACGAAGTAGCGCGCCACGACGGCCGCCCGCGCAGGGCTAACGTGGGAGCAGATGGGTTGGGCGTGCGCCCACCCGGCGCGCCCGGGAGCGTGTCAGGCTAGCCTGGATTATTCGTGGGGGTTCGTCGCGAGAACGTGGAGGTGGCTGGTATGGTGGGCGCACGCAGGGGCGAGGAGGCGAGTCGTATCCTCTGCGATACGTCGCAGGCTCCGAACCCCGAGTACGCCGGCCAGGCCGGCCAGATCCACGTTCGCAGCAGAACCCTCATGAATGGTCCAGGCTAACCGCGGAGCAACTCGCCCGCTGCGCGCCCGACACATTCGTACTCGAAGCCAGCCTCGTGCATCCTCTCGGGCTCGTAGACGTTGCGCAGGTCAACCACGAGCGGGCGGCGCAACGCGGCCTTCAGCCGGTCGAGATCGAGGGAGCGGAACTGGTTCCACTCGGTCAGGATGACGAGGCAGTCCGCGCCGCTCGCGGCGTCGTATGCATCGGCACAGTAGCGGATCGACGCGGGCAATAGCTCTCGTGCATTGTCCATCGCGGCCGGGTCGAACGCGCGCAACGCGGCGCCGTCAGCCGCGAGGGCGTGCAGGATCGGCAACGCGGCCGCCTCGCGCATGTCGTCGGTCTCAGGCTTGAAGGCGAGCCCCAGCACGCCGACGGTGAGGCCGTTCACGGATCCCCCGCATGCGGCACGGATCTTGTCCACCATGCGCAGTTTGATGCGCTCGTTGACGCTCACAACGGTGTCCACGATGTCGAACGGTCTTCCCGCCTGCCGCGCGATGTCAGTTATGGCCTTTGTGTCCTTGGGGAAGCACGAGCCGCCGTAGCCCGGCCCGGGGTGGAGGAACTTTGGTCCGATCCTCCGATCGAGGCCCATGCCCTTGGCGACGTGGTGGACGTCGGCGCCAAGCTTCTCGCACAGCTCGGCGACCTCGTTGATGAACGTGATCTTGGTCGCTAGGAACGCGTTTGAGGCGTATTTGATGAGCTCGGAGGACTCGACGTTCGTGATCACAAACGGCGTCTCGATCAGGTAGAGCGGCCGGTAGATGTCCTTCATGATCGCGACTGCCTGCGGGTCGCGCGCGCCGATAACAACACGGTCGGGACGCATGAAGTCTTCGATCGCCGAGCCCTCACGCAAAAACTCGGGGTTCGACACGACCGAAAACGGGTACTTGCTGCCGCTGCGCTCGCGGATCACCTTCTCGACGAGCTGGCCGGTCCCGATCGGCACCGTGGACTTGGTCACCACCACCTTGTAGCCGTTCATCGAGTCCGCGATCGCCTCCGCGACCTGGACGACGTAAGAAAGGTCGGCGGATCCGTCCTCTCTTGGTGGCGTGCCGACCGCGATGAAGATCGCGAGGGCGTTCTCGACCGCCTCGCGCAACTCGGTGGTGAAGTGCAACCGGCCGGCCTTCTCGTTTTTGGCGACAATGGTGTCGAGGCCGGGCTCGTAGATCGGAATCTGCCCGTTCTTAAGCATCGTGATCTTGCGCGTGTCATTGTCGACGCAGGTCACGTCCATGCCGAAATCGGCAAGACACGCTCCGGTGACGAGCCCGACATAGCCGCTGCCAACCACCGCGATGTGCATGATCTTCCTCCGCGCGCCACTCGAGGCGGGATGCTAGTTTAGACAGCCGCCCGGCGTCGGACAACCGTCCCGAGAGGCGCTCCTATGGTCGGTGAATCTCCGTACGTCCGCCGCCCCGTCCCGCCCGCGCGTCAGGTCCTGATCTGATGCGAGCCGACGGCAGTGTCCCGCGCGCTACGGTTTCAGCACGCGCTCGAAGAAATCGAGGATGCGCCGCATCTCGTCGAGGCGCTGCTCGCGCCGATACGAGCGGTGCGTCGCATTGGCATAGAGCTGCAGCTCGTAGGCCTTGCCGGCGCGCACGAGCTTGTCCATGAACATAAGCGTGTTGTGCCAGTTCACGTTGTCGTCGAGGGTGCCGTGGATGAGCAAGAGCCCACCCTTGAGCTTGTCGGCCTGGTTCACAGGCGAGGAGTCGCGGTAGCCGTCGGGGTTGTCGGCCGGCAGCTTGAGGTACCGCTCAGTGTAGACCGAGTCGTACAGGCGCCAGTCGGTGACGGCAGCGACCGCAGCGCCGGCCTTGAAGACGTCGGGCGCGTTGGTGAGCGCGTAGATCGTCATGAAGCCGCCGTAGGAGCCCCCCCAGATGCCTATGCGCTCAGCATCGGCCCACGGCTGCCGCTTGAGCCATTCGACGCCGGCGATTTGATCCTCCAGCTCGACCCTGCCAAGGCGGCGCAGCAACGCACGCTCAAACGCCCGCCCCCGGCCCGCGCTGCCGCGGTTGTCGAGCGAGAACACCACGAAGCCGCGACCGGCAAGCACCTGACCGAAGAGCATGTAGCGACCGCCCCAGGCGTTTTGAACGATTTGGGAGTGAGGGCCGCCGTAGACGTACACGATCACCGGGTAGCGACGCCGGGGATCGAAGTCGGCAGGCTTGAGCACCGAGGCGTTGAGCGTGATGTTGCCCGCCCCGGGCACCGTCACGAGCTCGGGAGGGCTGAAAGTGTACTTCTCGATCTCCGGATGCTCGTTGGCGGCGACGGTGCGCACGGCTACGCCGGCGCCGTCGAGTAGATCGATCACCGGCGGCTTGGCGGTCGAGGAGTGCGTGTCGAGCACGAAGGCGCCGCCGGGCGAGACCTCACAGCGATGCGAACCTGGTGCTCTCGTCAGGCGCGAGAAGCCGGTGCCGTCGAGCTTGACACGGTAAAGATGGCGCTCGAGCACGTTTGCCTCGGTCGCGGTGAAATAGACAAGGCTCCGCTTCTCGTCCACCCGCTGCACGCTCGTGACCTCCCATGCGCCGCTCGTGAGTTGGCGAAGCTGCTTGCCGTCCGGACCGTGCAGGTAAAGGTGGCGGAAGCCGGATTTCTCGGAGCTCCACAGGAGCCTTCCGTCCGCGAGGAAATGCAGGTCGTCGTGTAGGTTCACCCAAGCTGGGTCTTCGTCCGTGAGAAGTGTGGTCACCGCGTTGCTGGCGAGGTCGAGCTTGGAGAGCTCGAGTCTGGTCTGGTCCCGATTGAGCAGTTCAAACCACACCGCCTTGCCGGACGGCAGCCAGCCGAACCGGACCAAGTACTCAGCCCTGGGATCGTTCCATGAGACGCCCTGCTGCTTGGCAATCGTCTGGGCGCCCGGCGGAATCTCGACGACCACGAGGCTCGCAACCGGGTTTGGGTCGCCCGCCCTCGGATAGCGCTGCTCCTCGATGGTGGGGTGGATCTGCATCAGGTTGACCTGCGGGAAGTGTGGCACCTTGGCCTCGTCGAGCGAGATGTATGCGAGCGAGCGCGAATCCGGCGACCACGAATAGCCGAGGGCGCTGCGCTCCGAGATCTCTTCCGCATACACCCAGTCGAGTTTGCCGTTGTACCGGTCGGGCGAACCCCCTGTGGTGACTCTGGTCTCCCTGCCGGACGCAAGATTGAGCACGAACAGGTCGTTGGCGCGTACAAACGCGATCCGCATCCCATCCGGCGAGAACGTCGCGAGCTCCTCCTCGGCCACCGTGCTTGTCAGCCGACGCACCAGCTTGGACGTCCGCTCGAGCAGGAAGAGCTCGCCGCCGCCCTGAAGCAGCAGCGCGTCGCCGGCGGGCGACCACTGGTACCCGTTCAACGTCGGCCTCACCGCGTCCTCACCTTCGCCGAAAGCGCCGAGGTTCGTATCCGTTGCCACCTGTTCGCGCTTTCCGGTGGCGGCGTCCTCGACCCAGAGCACCGTGTGCGCCTCCTTTCCCGCCCCAATGCGCTCGACAAAGGAAAACTGAGCGCCACCAGGAAGCCAGCGCAGCTCGCGCGGCAGCGTTCCGTCCAGAGGCGCTTCCCCGAACGCGCGCTCCAGCGTGAGAGGTTGATCGCCACCCAGCACGGGAGCGGCGGCCAAGATGAGGACGGCAAGGGCTCGACGCATCGGATCCTCCTGCACGGTGTTCAGCCGCGTGGGCATGATACCGGGTCACCGAGGTCAGGCACGCCCGAATCGCCTGAAGTTCGCGAACCGGCCAACGAACCGGAAACTCACTCCTTCGCAGCCGGCGGGAGCGTCGGCGTCGGGGTGACCGGATTCGCGGCCTCGCCTGCCGCTCGTGAACTGCGGATGAACCAGGTCTTGAGCTTCGATTTCTCCACGCCGCGCACGACGTTCTCGAGATCCCGCGCGAGGCTGGGGTCGTTGATCAAGACGCCGGCGGTACCCACGCCGTGGTCGAGCTTCTCCGCCACGGCACGAAGCGCATAGGTGAGGGCGCTGAGGTCCTCCAGAAAGACGCGCGCGAACTCCTTGTCGTTCATCAGGCGCGGCAGGGTCCCTTGCCCCTCGCGCACCTGCTTGGTCAAGGCTGCCACGCCGAGCGCGGCGTCGGCGACGCCGTCGAGGGTTCGTTGCAGGCGCGCTCGCCCCTGCGGATCGCGCAGGAGCCCTGCGATCACGGAGTCATCGCGATTGAGATCACGGGTAAGCGCTTCGGTCACCTGCCGGCTGGCCTTGGCTGCGGCCGCGAGATCATTTACGAGTTGCGTCTCGAGCGTGGGGTCGGCGATCAGCTTGCCGAGCACCCCTCTGCCGGCGCGAACATCGCGCAGCAGGCCGTCTGCTTGCTCGAGCACAGAGGCCAATCGCGCGATGACCTTGCGCCCGCTCTCGGGCTCGGCAGTCAGCTCGCCAAGGACGCCCTCGCCGCGCTCGACGCGTTCGAGGATCTTGCGCAGCGACGATGAGATCGCGAGGATATTCGTGAGCGCGTCGCCGCCCCGCGCCAGCACCGCCTCGAACTCGGTTGCCTCTTGACCCGGCACAACGGCTCCGGGTTCGAGAGCGGGCTTGTCCGGGCTGCCGGAGGAGAGCTCGAGGTAACGGTCGCCGAGCAGGCCGAGCGTCCTGATCTGAACCTTCGAGTCGGCGCGCACCCGATCGGCCACCCGCGCAGCGACGCGAAATATGAGCGTGATCTCGCGTTGCCTCGGATCGCTCGGTAACTCGACTTTTTCGACCGCGCCTACGACTACGCCGTCGAGCCAGACCGCAGCGCCGGGAACGACGCCCGACACGTGCTCAAAACGGGTGAGATAGCGCACGTGGCGCTCGAAGATGCCCTGCCGCTTTCCGAGCAGCAGGATGATGATCCCCAGGAGGACCACCAGGCCGCCCGTGAACAGGCCGACCTTGAGGCGGCGCAGCGGATCCGGCTCAACCATGAAAACCTCCAGCCCGCACGAAGCTGCCGACCGTGTCCTTGCGACCGGCCGCGTCGTGCAGCGTTCCCTCGAAGGCGATGCGCCCCCCGTGCAAGAAGATGACGCGGTCCGCAAGTGCCTCCGCCACCCGAAGATCGTGTGTGACCACCAAGGATGTCGCCGTCGTCTTTGCCGTCACCTGCTTGATCAGGGCGGTGATCGCGGAGCCGATGAGCGGATCGAGCCCCGCCGTCGGCTCGTCGTAGAGGATCACCTCCGGAGACAGTGCAAGGCCGCGAGCCAGTGCCACCCGTTTGCGCATGCCACCCGACAGCTCGGCCGGGGTCAGCGCCTCAGTATCGGCAAGACCAACTTGCGCCAACAGATCCGCCACCCGGTCAACGATCTCACGCTCTGAGAGTCCGCCGTGCTCGCGCAAGGGATAGGCGACGTTTTCGCCCACCGAGAGCGAGTCGAAAAGAGCTGCCTGCTGAAAGACGTACGACACCCGGCGGCGCAGGGGGACGAGCTCCTTCTCAGGAAGCTCGGAGACGAGGAAGCCGAGCGCTTCCACAAATCCCGAATTGGGGCGGAGCAGGCCATTGATGTGCTTAAGAAAGACGGATTTGCCCTCTCCGGAGCCTCCCAGCATGACGACGGTCTCGCCCCGCCTAACCTCGAGGCTGACGCCGCGCAGGACCTGCTTGGCGCCGAACGCCTTGTGCAGTTCGCGGACCGAAACGTCGACCGGACCGTCCTGACTCATAGCGCGAGGAACAGCTTGGTGAGGAAAAAGTCGAGCACCAGAACCGAGATCGCAATCGCAACGACGGTGTCGGTGGTGGCGCGGCCAACCCCGTCCGCACCACCCTCGGCGTGGAGGCCGTTGTAGGATGCGATCACCCCAATCACAAAGGCGAAGAACACCGATTTTCCAAGGCCGGAGGTGACGTCGGAGTACTCCATCAGGCGCAGCGTGTGGCTCATGTAGAACCCGGGCGAGATGTCGAGCTCCCAAACCGAGATGAGGAGGCCGCCTATGACGCCCGCAGCATCGGCCAGGACAACGAGCAGCGGAAGGCCGACGAGCAGGGCCCACATCCGCGGCGCGACGAGCTTGCGGATCGGGTCTGCTCCGAGCGAGCGCAGCGCGTCCACCTGCTCGGTCACGGTCATCGTGCCGAGCTCGGCCGTGATCCCCGCCCCAACACGCCCACCCACCATGAGTGCGGTCAGAACCGGACCAAGCTCTCTCACCACCGACAGGCCCACGACTTCGCCGATGTAGAACTTGGCGCCAAACGCGGACAGGGCGTACGCGGTCTGAAGCGCCATCACCATGCCGGTGAAGAGCGCAATCACCGCGGTCAGGTTCGTCGAGCGGACGCCCATGGTTTCGAGGTGCTGCACCACTTCGCGCAGTTGGAACGGCGGCGTCGAAAGGCGCGGCACGATCTGGCCGGCGAGCAGGCTGACCCCTCCGAAGTGACGGACCCGTCGCCACGTGAGGTCGTAGAACCGGCCAAAAACGCTCACTTGGGCATCTTAGCAGCCCAGGTTCCGGGTAGCTGCCGCGCCCCATAGGCAGCGTTGCCCGCGCGCGTCGAGCAACCCCCGCAGCGGGCCGCTCTGCTGCCGGCATGACCGTGCTAGCATGCCTCAAGCATGCGCCCCGAGTACCTGATCTGTCTTGAGTGCGATACGCCAGTCTACGTGTTCGAGTGGGAGGAGGACCGTCCGGTTGAGATTCTCTGCCCGATCTGCGGTAACGACGATCCGGAACAGTTTATCAACGAGGACGGGATCGAAGAGCTGACCTCCGTTGCCGGCACCGAAGGCGCGAAGACATGAGTCAGCGGTATCAACGGCCGCGGCCACTCGGGTAAGATCTAGAGGGCAAGCTCATGGTCAAGCTCCTCACCGGCCCCCGCCTCGCACGCGCATTGCGCGCTGGTGCGCTCTCGGTCGCGCGCGAGCAGGAAACCCTGAACCGGATCAACGTCTTCCCCGTCCCCGACGCCGATACCGGAGCCAACCTCGCGGCGACGCTCCGGGCCGCCGCTGCGGCGTTGACGACACCGGCCGGTATTACAGTCTCTCAGACCGCGCGGGTTGCGGCCGACGCCGCACTTGATGGAGCGCGCGGCAACTCGGGCGCGATCTTCGCCCAGTTTCTCCATGGCCTGGCCGAGGCGATCGCCGGCCAGGTCCACCTTTCGCTACGCGAATTCGTCGCGGCCGCACGACGCGGCGCGGACGCGGCACAGCAGGCGCTGGCGAACCCCGTTGAAGGCACGATCCTCTCGGTGCTGAGGGCCTGGGCGGCCGGCCTCGAAGAGCACGTCCATAAGGTCCACGACTTCGCCGAGCTGCTCGGCCAGGCACTCGGTCGAGCGCGCACCGCGCTCGCGCAGACGCCACACCAGCTTGCCGTGCTCGCGCGCTACGGTGTCGTCGATGCTGGAGGGCAAGGCTTCGTCTTCTTCCTCGAAGGTGTGTCGAGCATCTTCGGGGATCGCCGTGCCGCGAGCTGGCGGCGGTCCGGGCTCTCACTTATTGAGCCGACGCCGTTTGCTGCCGCGCACGCTGAGGTGGATCTCACGTTCCGGTTTTGCGCGGAGGGTCTGCTCACCGGTACGAAGCTCGACCGCAAGACGGTCGCGGCCGCGGTCGCACCGCTCGGAAGCTCGCTGGTGGTGGCAGGCGGTGGTTCGCGCCTGCGTGTCCACCTGCACACCAACGAGCCGCAGCGGTTGTTCGCCGTCCTCGCCGCCTACGGCATTGTCGAAAAGACCAAGATCGACGACATGATCATGCAGCAGCTTGCCGCCCGGCAAGCCACGATCGCTCTTACGAGCGACTCCTCGTGCGACTTGCCGGAAGCCTTGGCGCATGCGGTTGACCTTGTTCGCGTCCCGCTGACGGTCCATTTTGGCGAGGAGAGTTTCCGCGATGGCGTCGATATCACCTCGGCGCAGCTCTACCAGCGCCTCGCGAACTCGAAAGAGCCCCCGAAGACGTCGCAGCCGGCGGTCGGCGATTTCAGGGCCACATTCAAGCGCTTGCTCGAGAGCCACGAGGGCGTGATAGCGCTGCAGCTGTCCTCCGGGCTCTCGGGTACCTACCAAGCGGCGCAGGCCGCCGCTGAGATGGTTGATCCGCAACGCATCCGGGTCATCGACACAAAGCAGGTCTCGATCGGCCTCGGTCTCGTGGCCGAGGCAGTTGGCGAGGCGATCGCGGCGGACGGAACCTTGGACGCGGTCGCGCGACATGCACAAGAGGTCAGCCGCGAAGTCAGGATGTTCGCGACCTTCCCTTCGCTCGACACCGCAGTCCGCAGCGGACGGATCCCGCCCTCGAACGCCCGTGTCGCGCGCCTCCTGGGCCTGATACCCGTAGTCTTCGTCAACGACGAGGGCATGGTCCAACGCCAGGGCGTGCACTTCGGCTTTGCCGCTGCGCTGCGTAGTATCGCCCGGCGCGTCGAGAGCTTCGCCGAAGGGCGACGGATCCGCCTGATGATCGCGCACTCGAACGCGGTCGGCGCCGCAGAATACCTGGCAGAGAGGCTGTGCCAGCGACTCTGCGTGACCGACATCCCGATCGTCAACCTAACGGCCGTGCTCGCCGCGCACATCGGACCCGGCGCCGTCGGCGTCGCAGTTCGCAGGCTTCCCACGTGATCTCATACGCTTGCATCTCGTGCTGGCGCCCGCTAAATTCTGGCGGGGAGACCGCGGGACAGCGCTGAAGCGCGGTTGCTGGAGGTGGTCATGGCTCGCCCGGACTTCGTGATCTGCCTTGAGTGCGAATCGGAGGTCGAGGATTTTGTCTGGCGCGAGGGGGAGATTCGCCGCGTCTCATGTGAGGTCTGCGGCAATACGGATCCCGAGGCGTTCTCGCTCCCAGAGGACTTCGACCCCAATGTCAGCGAGGATCCCGAGGAGGACGAACTCGCCGAAGATGAGGACACTCTGCTCAAGAACTACGACGATTTCGAGGAAGAAGAGGAGGCGTAGGCCACCTCACCGGACGTGCGCCGACTCTTGCAGTAGCCTCCGGCACTCCCTGCACAACCACGCGTCAACCGCAGCGACCCCCACCGATAGGATCGCGCGACCCCCGCACTGGACAAACGTGCGCCACCTCAGGACTCAGCGTCGCCAAGGAGAACCGGCGCGACGCGAACCGGGAACCCGGGTACAGGCGTGAGCGCTCGCAGCGTAGGCGATAGGCTCTCGAGCTGTCGCTGCGCATACGCGCGGCTCTCCTCCAGGCTCGGCACCTCTTGCCGCTGGCGGCCGGCGACGATCCAGGGTTCGAGCAAAGGCTCCCACGCCCCTTGCTCCGGAGCACCGTCAGCGGTCGTGACCAGGTCCTCGACGAAGAGCCCGTCGGACCCCCGCTTGCGCCAGACCTGCTTCGCTCCTGGGAGAGTGCGTTTGCCCGCCGAGCGCTTGGCGACGCCGCGCACGCCCGCACCCGCCTCCGCCACCGCCACAAGCTTGTAGACCGCCTGCAGCGCCGGTACGTCGGCTGAGGTCACCATCCGTGTGCCAACCCCAAACGAGTCCACCGGCGCCCCGGCCGCAACGATCTCGCCGATTCGGCGCTCGTCGAGATCCCCGCTCGCGACAATGCCAACGTCACTGCGCCCCGCCGCGTCCAAGATCACGCGACACCTCGTGGCGAGTTCGACGATGTTGCCGCTGTCGAGCCTGATCCCGATGAACTGGAGCGCCCGGTCGCTTGCGGCACGCTGCACTGCCGCGACCGTGTCGAACGTGTCAACGAGCAGGACTGTACGCCCCGGGAAGGTGTCCGCGTAAGCGCGGAACGCCTCGTCTTCACTTGCGAATGAGAGCACGAATGAGTGCGCCATCGTGCCTGAGGGCGGTACCCCAAGACGGCACGTCGCCCACACGTTCGAGGTTGCGTCGAAGCCGGCCAAGTATGCCGAGCGCGCCGCCCAGCACGCCGCCTGTGGGCCATGTGCGCGGCGCGAGCCGAAGTCCACGACGCAGCGCGAGCCGGCCGCGATGCGCGAGCGCACCGCCTTGGAGGCGATCAGGGTTGAGAACGACACCACCGCGAGCAGGTACGTTTCAACAAGTTGCGCCTGCTCGATCGGCGCCTCGACGCGAAGCACCGGCTCACCGGCAAAGACCACCGTACCTTCGCGAACGCCCCAAACATCGCCAGAGAAGCGTAGCTGGGACAGCGCCGAGAAGAAACCGTCATCGAGGTCGGCGAAAACCTCCATGCGGCGCAACTGGGCCACCTGTTCAGGCTCGAAGCGCAAATGCAGCAGGTACGCGAGCGCCGGCTCCAGCCCGGCAGCAAGCAGGAAGTTCCGCTCCGGCGGCAGGTCCCGGAACCAGAGCTCGAAGCAGCCCCGCACGTTGCGGCGGTGCTTGCGATAGGCGGCAAACATCGTGAGCTGGTAGAGGTCGGTCACAAGACCCAGCTCGTTCTCCGCAAGTAGCAGTTGACTGGGACTTTTCATGCCGCGGCAAGGGTAACACGTGTCCTGCCGAGTCAGCCGAGTTCCGCTCGCCACATCCGAGTGCCTCGACTAGCCCGGACTTTTCATGAGGGGCCGTAGCGAGGGTGCGGAGGTGGCTGTCATGGTGGGCGACAACACGCTGCGGGGGGCACGGCGCCACCCCAACCACCCAACTGGCGCCTCAAGCCCCCCGCGCCCCCGAGCTCCCGAGGCAGAGCCTC
>Ga0209048_10002425_pt1 | contig 18515 bp, 12 predicted proteins | sample FrelakmetCRP12CR_FD_187146 | JGI IMG/M metagenome (GOLD analysis project Ga0209048, IMG submission 187146) | Freshwater lake sediment microbial communities from the University of Notre Dame, USA, for methane emissions studies - CRP12 CR (SPAdes)... | ecosystem: Environmental > Aquatic >... | reverse complement strand
GGCGGCGAGCCACACGAACTGGTAGGTGATGCCGACGGCCGCAAGCACGATCACCGTGGCGGCAACCGCGATACCCCAGCTCGGCGCCTCTACCTCAAAGGTGGTGGCGGTGGGAGCGAGGACCACGGCCATGCAGACCCACAGCAGAAACGTGTTGCCGGTGACCGACAGGCCGAACATCAGCTGGAGCAGGTAGGCGGCGGCGGCGACCCAGAATGCGCCGAGCAGGATGCGCCGGCGGTCGTCGGACTTGCCGAAGACGAGCTTGGCCGAGCGGACCGCCGCCCAGGCGAAGATGGCGTACATGAGCAGCACGCCGACGATTCCGATGCCGGCAGCAAGCTGGAGCGGGTAGTCGTGAACGTTGTCGGCCACAGAGAGGTAGCCGGCGTCCTTGGTGTAGGCAAGCGGCTTGAACTTGGGGAAGACGAGCCGGAACGTGTCGGCGCTCACCGGCTGCTCCAAGCGCGGCGAGCGATCGAGCCGGAAGAGCACTTCGATGCGGTCCTTGAAGCCCGCCTCGGCAACGCCGCCAAGTCCGCCGATGTCGAAAAAGAGGAACTTCTCGGGCAAGGCGAAGTACTCCTGTAACAGGCGGTAGCCAACGAACGAGCGATTCCCGTACGGGAGCATTCCCTCATCGGCCTCGAACCCCACGGGACGCAGGCACTCCCGGTCGAGCACCAGCGGCTTGGTGGCGGCGCTGGCAGCGGACGGGCGGACCTGTACGTCAATCACATTGTTGAACAGCAACTCGTACAGCGCGTAAACCAGGCGGCTCTCGCCGTGCAGGTAGAAGCGCAGCTGGTCGAGCTTGATGTTGGCGAAGGACATGCCACCCAGGCAGCGCAGCTCCAACCGGATGACCGCCGCCGCGCGCGCCGCCAGCCCCGGCCTGGCGGCGGTGTCCAACTGGGCGGAGGATACCTCAACCGGCCAGAGCGTCACCGGATAACACGTCCGAAAGCGGCACGTCTGCCCCCCGCTCACCTGTTGTGAGTACAGCATCGTGCCGCGCTCGATGCGGTAGCCCTGAGTGAGCTTGCCCTGCTCGGGATCGAGCACGAACTGCGCGATCGCCATCGACGGCACCGGCGCCAGGTAGTGCGGATACAGCACGCTCAACAGGGCCTCGGTGATCTCGGGGAACTCGTCGTCGATCTTGTGGTGCACCCGCGCCGACAGAAAGGCAAAGGCCTGGATGAGCCGTTCGACGTGCGGGTCCTCGCACTTGTCGGCTTCGAGCAGCAGGCGGCCGGCGATTTTGGGGTATTTCGCGGCGAACTCGGCGCCGCTCTGCCGCAGAAAACTCAGCTCGCGCTCGTAATAGGTGAGCAACTCATCGCGCATCAGTCTGATCCTTGCACCCGGTATTGCTGCGTCGTCAACTGCAGCACGGCATCAAAGGTCACCGCTTCCGGAGCGGGGTCGAGTCGCAAAACGGCCTCGATGCGGAAATGCAGACCACGGTCAAACGGGTGCGGGTCGTCGATGATGACGCGCACGCGTTGGAGCCGCGGCTCGAATGTCGTGATCGCCTGCTCCAGAGTGTGGCGCACCTGATTGCGATCGTCCTGGTTGGCGAGCGTGAGTGAGGAGAAATCCGGAAGGCCGTAGGTGAGAATCGAGCGGTTCGTCTCCGTGAAGTCGGACGGCAGCGGTTCCAGTGTTTCCTGCCGCGTGTTGAGCAGGGCCTCGAGGTCCCGTCCGACCACCCGCTTGAGGTCGCGGACCCCGTAGTACTGATTGGTGGGTGCCGTCTCCGAGTTCTCTTCGAGCAGCCGATCGAGGACCGACGGAAGGATGTGGATCTCGTCAGGCAGTCTCGGCATCGGGACTCCCGGCGACCCCCCGCCGCGCCCCGGCGGGTGTGCCGCTCGTCGTGGCAGCGCAACCTTCGCTGCCGCGAACCCAGGCGTCTGATATCCTGTTGTTAACTGAAATCACGTGCGACTCCGTTGCGGGTGCGCTTCGTGTATGCCGTTTGCGTGGGCGTTGTCAACGACGTTTGGAGTGTCCACGGGTGTTCCGATACGTCGTCTGCATCGCAGGTTGGAGCAGTCTCGTCACTGCCCTCTGTGGAGCAACCGCCTGCGCAGCGTGTTGGCGCAGCTTGACAGGTCGTTTTTGCTTGTGCTTTCTTGTGGGCAAAGTTGGTACCTGTGCAAGACGTTCACGCCATGCGACAGCAGGCTCCGAGTCTGCGTCTGAGGGGGAGCTGTGGCTTCACCGCCAGTCGTTGATCTCGATCAGTTGCTAGCAGCGGTGTCCGAAGGGAGTCCTTGCGGGGAGAGCCTGCGCTGGGATCCGCTGTATGACGAAATCAAGGAAGCGCGCCGCGAAGGCGACAAAGATGCGTTGGGAGTCGGTGGCCCGGTCCAGGCGAATTGGGCTCTGGTGTCCAACAAGGCCAGCGCGGCGCTGGCGCAGCGCTCCAAGGATCTCATGCTCGCCGGCTACCTGCTCGAGGCCCTCGTGCAGTTGCATGGCTTCGCCGGCCTGCGCGATGGCTTGCGTGTGATCGACGGCTTGCTGGAAAAGTTCTGGGACGGCATGTACCCACAGATGGACGGCGAAGATATGGAGCCGCGCGCCGCACCGGTAATGTGGTTTACCGAGGCCGACCGCGGGGCGCGCTTGCCCAACCGCGTGCGCGAGATCGCCATCGTTCCGAGCACCAGTAATGATGGGCCCACGTTTTCGTGGTCGTTCTGGAAATCGCGTTACGCCCCCCCCAAAAATGAGAATGAGGACGAAGGTGACTACGCGCGCCGACACGCCGAGGCCGATGAACGCGCCAAGGTGTTCGAAAACGCCGCCGTCGCAACACCGCTGGCGCACTTCAGCACTCTGCGAGAAGACATCCAAGAGTGTCAGGCCGAGGTATCGCGCTTGGAGAAGTTGCTGGACGAGCGCTTCGCAAAGTCCGCGCCGGGCACGTCCGCCCTCAAGCAATCGCTGGAGGAGTGCCTGGCGCTGGCGACGCGCATTTTCAAGGATAAGGGAGGGCTGCTCGAACCGCAGGCCGGGGACGGCGCCGGCGTGAGCGGTGAGCAACCAGCAAGTGATGGCGGCGAGGCCGCCGGCACCTTGAGCGGACCGGTGCGCTCACGCAACGACGCGCTGCGACGTCTCGCAGAGGTGGCCGTGTATTTCCGGCAAACCGAGCCGCACAGCCCGGTGTCGTACCTCGTCGAGCGCGCCAGCATGTGGGCCAAGATGTCATTCGAGGAGCTGTTGACGGAATTGGTGAAGGACAGCGGTACGCGTGACCAAATCGGTGAACTCCTAGGGATCAAAAAAACGGAATAGTCGCAATCGCAGACGAACAAGGAGGGCTCTATGGCAAAGGAAAGTACGCAACACAAACTCGACCGCGTGCGCAAGCCACGCGTGCAGATCACCTACGATGTCGAAGTCAATGGGGCAATGCAGCTCAAGGAGCTACCTTTCGTGGTCGGGGTCATGGGAGATTATTCCGGGAAACAGGACAAGCCCTTGCCCCCACTGAAGGATCGGAAGTTCATCCAGATCGATCGTGACAACTTCGATCAGGTGTTGGCGGGGATGAACCCGCGAGCCGCCTTTCGCGTCGACGACAAGTTGACCGGGAAAGAAGGCACTCAGTTGAACGTCGACCTGCGCTTCAAGAGCCTCGACGACTTCGCACCGGAGAACGTCGCCAAGCAGGTCGACCCATTGCGCAAACTGCTCGAAACCCGCGGCAAGTTGAAGGACTTGCTGAACCGCATGGACGGCAACGACCAGCTCGACGACTTGTTGCACCAGATCCTCCAAAGCACCGATGCGCGCGCACAGCTGCAGAAGACTCTGGGGATCGAGGGAACGGCCGCAGAAGGTACCCCGTCAGGCGAAAAGGAGTCCAAGTGATGGCAGAGAAACAAGCAGAGGCCGCCGCGGCGGCGGTTGAGACCACGCAGGCGGAAGCTGGTCTGCTGGACACCATCCTCGAAAAGGGTTTGCGGGCGCGCGACCAAGACGCGCGCGACCGGGGCAAAGATCTGATCAAGGAGTTCGTCGCGCAGTTACTCGATCCCAAGATGGTGGTCGGCAAAGATACCGAGAAGACCATCATGGCCCGGATTGCGCAGATCGACGAGGTCTTGTCAGCGCAGCTCAGTGAAATCATGCACCACCCCGACTTCCAACAACTCGAAGGCTCGTGGCGTGGATTGCACTACTTGGTGCAGAACAGTGAAACGGGGACCGGGCTGAAGATCCGGGTGCTGAACGCCTCGAAGAAGGATCTCCTCAATGACCTGGAGCGCGCTTCGGAGTTCGACCAGAGTGGTCTCTTCCGCAAGGTTTACGAGGACGAGTATGGCACGTTCGGGGGCGACCCTTACGGCGCCCTGATCGGCGACTACGAGTTCAACAACCACCCGCAAGACATCTCCTTGCTGGAGCGCATTTCCAACGTCGCGGCCTCCGCCCATGCGCCGTTCATTTCCGCCACCGGCGCGAACATGTTCGGCCTCGACAGCTTCACCGAACTGGGCCGCCCGCGGGACCTCGCCAAGATTTTCGACACCGTCGAGTACGCGAAGTGGAAATCGTTTCGCGAATCGGAAGACTCCCGCTATGTCGTGTTGACCATGCCCCGCACCCTGGCGCGGCTTCCCTACGGCGCCAACACCACACCCGTGGACGCCTTCAACTACGAGGAAGTCGCGGACGGGCACAACAAGTACCTGTGGACCAACGCTGCGTATGCGTACGGGGCGCGGTTGACGGACGCCTTCGCCAAATACAAGTGGTGTTCGGCCATCCGTGGCGTGGAAGGCGGCGGATTGGTCGAGGGCCTGCCGGTGCATACGTTCAAGACGATGGACGGCGAGGTGGATCTCAAGTGCCCAACGGAAATCGGCATCACCGACCGCCGCGAAAAGGAGCTGAGCGACCTGGGATTCATCGCGTTGTGTCACAGCAAGGGCTCCGACTTCGCGGCCTTCTTCAGCGGCCAGTCGTGCCAGAAACCCAAGAAATACGACCGCGACGACGCCAACGCCAACGCGCAGCTGTCGGCGCGAATCAACTACATCATGTGCACCTCGCGCTTTGCGCACTACCTGAAGGCGATGGCGCGAGACAAGATCGGCTCGTTCATGGAGCGCAGCGACATGGAGGCCTGGCTGAACCGCTGGATCGGCAACTACTGCCTGGGCAATCCGGAAACCGCGCCAGAAAGCGCCAGAGCGGAGCGACCGCTGCGTGAGGCGCGGATCGAGGTGCGCGACGTGAAGGGCAAACCGGGCTGCTATGAGGCCGTGGCCTACTTGCGGCCGCACTATCAGCTGGAGGAACTCGGCGTGTCGCTACGCTTGGTCGCGGAGCTGCCGCAGGCCAAGGGATAGGGCGGTCCGGTGCAGCGGTCGTGATGGTCGGACGCCAATTCGCACCAGTCGTCTGCGACCACAACGACCGCTCCGCCGCACCCCTGGTTGATGGAATGAGACGAAGCGCTGGTCTGACGCACGGTCGAGCGGCGGCCGCATGAACCCGAAGGAACTTTTCGATGCGGGGAATCTGCCGGCGGCCATCGAAGCCCTCACGGCGGAGGTGAAAGCCGCCCCCAACGATGCGCCGCGGCGCACGTTCCTGTTTGAGCTGCTGTGCTTCGCCGGCGACCTGGAACGCGCCGGCCGACAGCTCGACGTGGTCGGTCATCTGGACAGCATGGCCGAGCCGGCCGCGCAAGTGTACCGGAACATCTTGCACGCCGAGCAGCTCCGCCGCCGGCTCTATGCCGATGGGCTGAAGCCCGAGTTTCTGCTCGACCCACCGGACTACGTGCGCTTGCACCTCGATGCAGTCAACCGGCTGCGCGAGAATCAACCTGTGGCCGCCACGGCGCTCCTCGATCAGTCAGAAGCCTCACGGCCAGCTGTGCACGGCACCATCGACGGTCAGGTCTTCGACGAATTCCGCGACTGCGACGATCTGCTCGCCCCTTTTCTCGAGCTCATCATCCTGCGCGACTATATCTGGCTGCCTTTCGAGCAGATACGCGAGATCGAAATCGCCGCACCGGAGCGGCCACGCGATCTCCTGTGGGCGGCGACACGCGTCGTCCTCAGCAACGGGGCGCAGCATCGCGGCTACCTTCCCGTCCTCTACTGCGGTTCTCACCGGCACGCGGACAACCAGGTCAAGCTCGGCCGCATGACGGACTGGAACGCCAGCGATGGCGGGCCCATGCTCGGCCAGGGTCAACGGCTGTTCCTGGCGGGAGACGCGGACCGGCCCGTCCTCGAAGTGCGGCGGGTGGAGTTCCAGTAATCAGTAATCAGTGATCAGTGATCAGTGATTTCACTGATCACTGATCACTGCCTCAGCGCCCCTCGACGGGCGACGGCAGCTCGGTGATCAGCCGCAAGGACACGGTGAGCTCGTCGAGCTGGAAATGCGGTTGCAGGTGTACGACCGCCTGGTAGCTCCCGGGCTTGCCCTTCACCTCCTGGACCGTGACCTGCCCGGCGCGTAAGGGACGGCGCGCCCTCGCCTCGATGCCGGCGCTCTCCGGGTTACCCAAGCAATAGGTCCCGAGCCAATCGTTGAGGAAGCGTTCACACTCCCGTACCGTGGTGACCCTGCCGGTCTTGTCGCGCATCATCACCTTCAGGTAGTGCGCGAAGCGGGACGTCGCCAGGATATACTGCAGCTGCATCGACAGGCGCGCGTTGGCGTTGGCTTCGTCGCTGTCGTAGCGCTTCGGCTTCTGACACGACTGCGTGCTGAAGAACACCGTGCAGTCGGTGCCCTTGCAATGCACCAACGGGATGAACCCCAAATCGGCGAGCTCCTTTTCCCGCAGGTCGCTGACGTCGATTTCCACCGGGCTGCGCGCCGCCACCCGATTGGCGTCGGTGCGGAACGCGGGGCTGGCAAGCCCCGCGACCATCCCACCACCGTCGATGCCACGAATCATTGCACACCAGCGGTACTTCGCGAATGCGTCTGCCAGGCGGGCACCGAACGCGTAGGCTGGGTTGCCCCACAGGAACTTGCGGTGATCGACACCGTCGGTGTCCTCCTGGAAGTTGAAGGACTCCACCACCACGGTCCCATAGGCATACGGCTCACGCAGGAGGATGCGCGGGAGAGTGAGTCCCGCGTAGCGCGCGTCTTCCGATTCGCGAAATGCGCGCCACTTGACGTACTCCGCGGAGGTGAAAATCTTCGCGAGATCGCGCGGCGCGCTGAGCTCGGCGAAGCTGTCCCAACCGAAGAGCGCCGGACTGGCAGCCGACAGAAACGGCGCATGCGCGGCGGCCGCGACATTGGAGATGCGCTCCAACAGCGCGATGTCTTGCGGGTGCCGGCCGAAGTCGTAATCGCCGATCAGTGCCGCGAACGGTTCCCCGCCGAACATGCCGTACTCGTCCTCGTAGATTTTCTTGAACAGCGCGCTCTGGTCGAACTCGCTGGCAGTCTCCAGGTCCTTGCGCAAGTCGTCCTTCGAGACATGCAGCACACGCACTTTGAGCGTGGGGCCGACGTCGGCCTGCGCAACGAGGTACTGCAAACCCCGCCACGACGCCTCCAGCCGTTGGAACTCCGGTGCGTGGATGATCTCATTGACCTGCGCCGAGAGCAGCGCGTCGATGTCCGCGATCCGCGCACTCAGCATCGCTTCCGTGTCGGCCGACGTCTGCAAGCTCCCCTGCCCCAGTTGGTCGATGAGCGTCGCGATTTGCGCCCGCAGATCTGCTTGCTCGCGCTCCCCCAAGCCGCTGGCGATCCCGTCGACGAACTGATCGACGGCTGCGGCCTGTCGCTCACTGACGGTCGGAGATGGCATCCGGTCCAGCACCTCGCTCATCGCCGCACCACCCTGGTCACGGCGTCCGGCCGTCGCGCGTTCGTGCGTCGGACTCCCCGGTCTGCCGCGCTTCCGCGTCGCGCATGATCTCGCGCAGACGCTCGCCAAGCAGTCCGTTTTTGCGCACCGTTGCCCGCAGCGCCGACAGGTGTTCGCGGACGGCGATCAGCTTTCGCAACGGTTCCACCTGGCGCGCGACCTGTTCCGGCTCGAAGTCTTCCAATCCACGGAAGTGCAATGTCACGGCGAGCTTACTGCCGTCGTCCGCAAGCTTGTTCGGCACGCTGAACTGCAGGCGCGGCCGCGTGTTCCTCAGCACGGCGTTGAAGGTGTCTCGGCTGATCTCGACGAATTCACGCTCCCTGAGCTTCGGAGGCGTCGGGTCAGGCTTGCCGGCAAAGTCGCCGAGCACGCCCAACACGAATGGCAGCTCCTTGCGCCGGCCATCGCCATCGCCTTCCTGATCGTACGTGATCTGCACCCGCGCGCGCTGCACCGCGCGTCCGTGAGCTGCTGCCATGCGTCATCCCCTCCTGATTCCAGCGTGCGAACGTTCCGTCTCTCATACCACAAGCCGCACCCGGCGGACACGCGAGGCACAACGCCCGAAGAAACTGCTACGACCACGCTGCCACCTCTTGCCAACGTGTCCCAGATTGTAGATAGAAGGTCTGTGATTACGTGAAAAGCGACCTGCTCCCAACCACATTCCGTAGGCAGAGCACATAATCGTCAAACGCAGCGCGGAGGTTTGCAATGGAACCGTTACGCCCCGTCTTTTGGGGCCAAGGCATGTTTCTGGAGCCGCAGCATTTTCAGCAGCAGGACTGGTATCACGATGCGCGGCTGCGGCGCTATTTCCATCTGTTTCTGCCGTTCAGCTGGGGCGTCAAGTCGTTGGTCGTCAACGAACCGGCGTTGCAAAACTTCATCTTCCAGATCGAAGAGTGTGAAGTCGTCACCTGGGATGGCACCATCTTGCGATTCCGCGGCGATGCCGTGCCGAGCAATGCGCGCATCGAGCCGCGGTCGTTCGAGCACGAGATGGATCCCGGCGGTCGGCCGCTGACCGTGTACCTGGGTTTGAAGCGCCTGCAGCTCGAGGAAAGCAATCTGCACGAGGCAGGCAGCGCGCCGTCGGGCGCGCGCGCCCAGGCCAACACCGACACGCACAAGCGTTTTTTCCTCGAGGGCGTGGAAACGCCGGACCTCTGCGGCGGCGGCAACCGCACCTCCGTGCTGCAGTACCTGGCGCATGACGCCCATATCCTCTTTGACGTACCGGCCGGCCGCTCACAGGACTACGAACTCGTCAAGATCGCCGAGGTATTAGGCGCGCAAAGCGGGAAAGGCGGGGTGCTCTCGAAGCGCTACATTCCGCCGTGTGTCAGCCTGCGTTCGTCGACGGTGCTCGAATCGCTGGTGCAGGGAATCCGCGACATCTTGACGGCCAAGGGGCTGGAGCTGGCCGAGTTTCGCCGCCGGCGCGGCGGCGAGATGGTCGAGCTGGGCTCGCGGGATATCGGCTTGCTGCTCATGATGCTGACGGTCAACCGCTATGTCCCCGTTCTGCATCATGACCTTGAAATCGGCGACATCCATCCGCAGCTCGTCTACAGCCGGCTGCGCCAACTGGTGGGCGAGCTGTCATCGTTCTCCGCTGACGTCTCGGTCCTCGGCGCGCGGGATGGCGACAACGCGCTGCCGCCCTACCGCCACGATCAGTTGTGGCCGTGCTTCGATCTGGCCACGCGGCGCATCCGGGAGCTGCTCACCGAGATCACCACGGGGCCCGTGGGCGACGTCCCGCTGCTGTGGGACGGCGAGTACTTCTCCGCCTCCCTGGACGCCCAGCTCTTTGCCGGGGACAATCGCTACTACCTGGCCATCAAGAGCGACCTGAGCCCGGCCGAGCTTTTCCGCTTGCTACAGGATACCGGCAAGATCACGGGCCGCGACGACATGCCGAATCTCGAGAAGTCGTTCCTGTTCGGCCTGAAGATCGAAGCCCTGGAGTCGCCGCCGGAAGAATTGCTCATGCGCGCCCACTACCGATACTTCTCGATCGACCACCACTCGGAACACTGGCAGAAGATCCAGCAGCAGCAGAGCATCGCGGTCTTCTGTACGGAACTGCCGCCGGAGACCGAGATGCGGCTGATCATCGTTTACGGCAGCAAGTAGCGGGGGGCGTGCAGGCCCTCGACTTCTTCACCCGCACGCTCGTCGAGCCGGCGCGTTCATTGTAGAGGAACTCGAGCGCGCCCGGCCGCACTCACCGGGCGCGCTCGCATGACAAGCGGAGTGCGCTGGCTACACGCGCGCTTCCCAGTCGTCCCCAGCAGTAATACCGCCGTCGTTCCACGTCCACTCGATCTTCTGGTAGGTGAGCGCGATTTCCTCGTACTCGACGAACTTCACCAGATCCGGGTGCCTGATGTTCGCCATGTGAAAGTCTATCGACGCGATGTTGGCGTTGGTCAGCTTGATCGTGAAGTGCTGCACCTCCGACCCAGCACCCGTGGCCGCCTTAAGTTGTGGCGTCCAGTACTTGAACGTCGCTGTCGTAATGTTCTCGTTCGTACACAGGATATTGTAGATGATCGGGGTCGCCTTGTCGAGCTCCTTGGTGAAGACCATCGGCTTGTGCATGCGCTGCCCGGTAGGGAGGCCGCTTTGTGGGTCCCGCGGGGAGATGATCGAGTGGGAGACCGCAATGATGCCGATCGAATCTTCACGCCCCTTCTGTGTGATGCCTCCCTTCACTTGCCCGCACTTCTGCCCCACCAAGTAGGCATATGTCATCATTGCCATTATCGATATCCTCCTTCCCCGTACATGACGGGAATTTCACGCTCATTCATCACTGTTTCCTCCCTTGCGGGTAACCGCATCTTTCTCGTGTCACCCCGCAGCTCCAGGTTTCCGGATCCGATCGAAACTTTCCGTGTCAGGATGCGGCTTATGCCAGACATTAGCTCACCCAGTCAAGGCCTCACAGGCCTGGCCTCGTGCGGGCAGTCGGCCTCCCACTAGGTCTGAGCCGCCGCGCTCACGCACAGCACAATCGGCGGCCCGCCGCTGCCACGGCAGACGGTGCACCGCAGCCGCTGCCGCCCGGCTCTTGCACTGCTGCGCCAGATTGTAGATAGAGAATGCGTTGCAGGCGGAGACCGGCAGGTGATCGACCGCATCGTCTGCCCGCAGAGCGCAGCGTCGAACGAAACGGGAGGTGTGGAATGGAACCGTTACGCCCCGTCTTCTGGGGCCAGGGGGTGTGTGTGGAACCCCAGCACTTGCGCCTCGTCGTCTCCGGGAAGTAGGAACGCACCATGGGGTTCAGCCTGCGTGAGATCTTCACCCCAATGGTCTCCCATGTCCTGCTCTTGGTTCGCAGCCCGGGTCAGCGCCAACAATCATTCGCCGAACTGCGTAGCGACATGGACCGCTTGCTCGCGGAACAAGCGCAGCTGGTGAAACGTCATGACATTCCACCGCAGGACTACGACGCCGCCCGCTTCGCGGTGGTGGCGTGGGTCGACGAGCAGGTGCTCCAATTTACGCACCAGGCCAACCGCGAGCTCTCGCAGCAGTGGAAACGATCGCCCCTGCAGGTGCAGCTCTTCAACACGGCGAACGCCGGCGAAGAGTTCTTCGACCGCCTAGCGCATCTGGGACCGGCACAGAAGGAAATTCGCGAGATCTATCATCTGTGCCTGTGCCTTGGCTTTCGTGGCCGCTACTACGATGACAACCAAGAGTACAAGCGGGTGGAGCTCCGCCGCGAGGCCGGCCAGCACCTGCTGAATCCGATCCCCGAGTTGCTCGATCTCGAGAAACGCCACGAACGGCTCACCCCGCAGCCGTACAGCGTGCAGCCGCCGCCACCCCGGCCGCCGCGCCGCTCGTATACCTGGCTGTGGTCCGGCCTGGCGGCCGCGGCGGTTGCGGCCGTCGCCCTCTACATCGTATGGCCCCCCGCGCAGCGATCGCGCACCGCGATCATCGCCGATCTGACCGAACGCCTCAAGGCATTCACCTGTTGCCGGATCGTCGTGGCCGACTTCGCCGCGGACACCGGGGCGGTCCGGCTCGAGGGGACCGTCGACAGCGAGGAGCAGCGCCAGCAGGTCCGCCAGGCCGTGAAAGGCGTGCTGGAGGCGAAGGACGTCCAGGACAGCTTCAGCATCATCCCGCGCCCCTTCTGCGAGGTGATCGAGCTGCTCCGCCCCCTGCAGACACGCAGCCAGCAAGCGGGGTTGAACCTGTCGGTCCACCCCCAGAAGGGCTGCGACGCGGTCTACAAGCGGGGCGAGAGCCTGGTGTTCAACGTGGCCGCGGCGAAGCCACTGCGCTACGTGTACGTCGATTATTATGTCGCCGACCGCCAGGCTGTGGCGCATCTGTTTCCGACGGCCAAGCAACACGACGACTTACCGAAGGCGAACACGCTGACTCTCGGCGACGCCAGCAGTGAGACGCAGTGGGACGTCGAGCCGCCCTTCGGCATGGAGTTGGTCACCGTCGTGACCAGCCCGCAGCCGCTGTTCTCGACGCTGCGCCCGGCGGCGGACCAAGCCACCGGCTACCTCGACGAGCTGCACAGGAAGCTCCCTACCGACGGCACCAGCACCGAGGTGTCGGCCGCCTACTGCTTCATCAGGACCGAAGACCGATAGGGGTGACCCGTGCCAATGCTCGACACCATGCAGAACTTTTTGCGTTCGCGCTTGACGCTTTGGATCGCCGCCCTGAGCGCGTTGGTGGTGCTGCTGCTCGTCTCGCACTGGCTGGGATGGCTCGGCGCATTGGCGGGCAGTCCCTGGCTCTGGGTGGGGCTCGTGCTACTTGCCGCGGCGGCGATCTTTGCGGGGCTCTATTGGGGCGTGCCGTGGCTGCAGGAACGGCGCTTCCTGCGCAAGGAAAGCTCCGAGTATGTGGTCGCCGGAGAGCAGAGCCCCGAGGAGTTCCGCGCCAAATTCGCCAAAGCCCTGCAAATGCTTCACACCCTCCCACAGCTCAAGGGCAAAGGCGATCCGCTCTACGCACTTCCGTGGTACTTGCTCATCGGTCCTGGCCAATCCGGCAAGAGCAGCGCCGTGCAGGGGGCGACCGTTTTCTCGCCGCTGTTTACGGCATCCGGCAACGGTAGCGGTACGCAGAACTACGACTGGTGGGTATCGAACGCCGCGGTGGTCCTGGACACCGCCGGCCGCTACGCGCTGCAGGTCAACGTCGAGCGCGACCGCTCCGAGTGGTATCGCCTCCTGCGGCTGCTGCGCCACCATCGCGAGCGCGAGCCGATCAACGGTGTGATCATCGCAGTCGCCGCGGACTGGCTGGCGACGCAGCCGGACGAGCAGCTGCGCGCTGACGCGAGCAAGCTGCGCGACCGCATGGAGGAATCCCGGCAGGAGCTGGGGGTCGACTTCCCGCTCTACCTGTTGGTGACCAAGTGCGACCTCATCGAGGGCTTCGGCGAGTTCCTTGCCCAGCTCCCCGAACGGGTGCGCAGTGAGGTCATCGGGTACGTCGACGATGCCGACGCCGCGCAGCGCGACGCCGCACTCGATCGCCTGCAGACCGGGCTCACCCTCATTTACGACCGTCTACACCTCTTCCGGTCGTCCCTGCTCGATGGCAGCGTTGCCGAGGCGCTACGCCCGGCCATCTTCTGTTTCCCGGAGGAATTCAAGGCGCTGCAGCGGCCACTCAAGAGCCTGATCGAGCCGCTGCTCAGCAAGGAGGTCCGCTATCACACGCCGTTGTTTCGCGGTATCTTCTTCAGCAGCGCGCAGCAAACGGGCGCCCGCGTCTCCCTTCTCCGGCAGGAACTGCGCGTCGGAGGCGAGGCCACGCCGGTGCTGGCGGGCACCAAGCGGTACTTCCTGAGCGATCTTTTCGAGAGCATACTGCCACGCGATCGCGCCTTGGCCGCCACCACGCCGCAGGCGCAACGGCGTAAAGGGCTGCTGCGCGCCGGCCGCGCGGGCGCGCTCCTGATAATCGTCATCGTCGCGACCACGCTGTTGGCGCGCGCCTATCTCGCCGACCGGCGCATCGCGACGTCGGTCGACCCCACCGCGTGCCCCGCGGGCTCATCCCAACCCGCGTCGAGCCCACAGATTGACGTCATTGAGCGCTGTCGCCAAGCAGTAGAGAGTATTGCGCAGCAGAATACGCAACGGTCCCACTGGTCCACCCAGCTCTTCAACCGCAGCGGGCAGCTCGAGAACAGTCTGCGCCAACGCTACGTGCAGGCGTTCCAGAACGAGGTAGTGGCACCTCTGAACAGCGCCCTCGACCGGGGCTTCGAGGCCACCGGTGATCCTCTCGCGCTGATGCTCTTGGTGGCGCGGCGCGTCCAGGGGGCGCGCCGCTGCCTCTCGCAGGTCGGGTGCAACGAGCGCACCGTCAAGGAGTTGCAACCGGATTATGCACTCATGCTGGGGCCGTCGGGGGATCGACGGGCACCCCCGGACGCCATCGCCAAACTGGAGCAGGGGTACCCCGCGTACCTGCTGTGGCAAAGCAGCCCCAAGGAGGAGCTGCAGCGCGACTTGGCCGACGATCAGAAGCGCCTCCGGCTATGGCTGACGACGAAGCAATTCAGCCTCGACAACCTCCTGCCCCTCGTCAACAAGCAATCACCCCCGATCACCTACGATGACTACTGGGAACTTCCCGCACCGATCACCGCGAGCGCGCCTCAGGTGCAGGCGTCCTGCACCAAGAAGGTGTGGGAGCAGGAAGTAGCTCCCTTCCTTCAGCAGTTGCAGGACGCCGTGCCGGACGCGACGCCGCAGTTGCGCGCATTCCAAGCGGAGTATCGCAGCACCTGTCTCACGCAGTGGCAACACTTCCTCGCCACGTTCGCCGCAGGCGTTCAACGCGCCCGCGGTCCAGAGCCGCGGCACGCGCTCGCTCTGCGGCTACTGACCCCCGAGTCGCCGTGCCTGCGCATCATCGACGATGCACTCATGAACTTGGCGCCGTGGCTGCCGGCTGCTGGGGATCCGACTAGCACTCCCGCCTGGGCAAGCCAGCTGAAGCGCTACGCCGTCTCGGAGCAGCGCAAGGCCTATCAAGACGCCCTCAAGGCGCTGCACACACGTCTGGAACGCGGCACAGAGGCGGAAGCCGCACTCAAGCTGGCCCAGGAAGTGTACACCGGGGGCACACCGACGCAGGAATCAGCCAACCCCATCCTGCGCGCCTCGTGGGCTGCCGGCCAAGCAGCGCCGGCCAGCGGCGATGCGCCGGGCGGGCAAGACACCGTCCTCAAACCTCTTCTCGAGGAACCGCTGCGCTACGTCTGGAGCGTGATCCTCGACGATGCCGCATCGGCCGTGCAACAAGCGTGGGCAAACACCGTGATCGCGCCCATCAAGGGATTACCGCCGGCGGAAGAGTTCGTCCAGCTCTACGGCCCTGGCGGCAAAGTCGGGACGTTCGGCGAGCAGTTCCTGAAGCCGTTCCTGGCCGACGATCCGTCGCAGCCCAACAAAGTTCTTGGTCAAGCCCTGCCGCTCTCACCGCAGTTCACCGCGGTGCTGACCACTGCCAAGGAACTCAAGCCCGTGCTCGACGGGGGCAACCCTCCGCAACCGATTCCCGTGACCGCCACCCGGCCGTCGCGCATCGAAGCGCAAACGAACTTCCGCGGCGAAGAGACGGTTCTCTCGGTCACCTGCGGCGGCAAGTCGTATCGCATCACCAATCGGGCGCAAGAGCCGGCTGAAGCCACCACGATGGTACCGTGGTCGAGCCAAGGGTGCGGCGACGCGAGCATCACCATCTACTTCTACGCCGGGGAAGCGGCACCGATGGGAGAAAGCGTGGCCGGCGCCAAGCGCATGCAACTGACGAAGGCCTACAGCGGTCGTGGCGGCTTTCTCCAGTTCCTGCAAGACTTCGCGACCGGGTCGCACCGCTTCCTGATCGACGAGCTCAGCGGCGACCCCGACGTCCTGCGCAGCGGCGTCACCGCCATCACCGTGAGCTACGCGGTCGAGATACCGCCGACGCTCACGAAGCTCGTAGCTGCGCTCCAAGAAGGCGCGCCGCCGGAGGACATCGTATTGCCGTCGTCTTGACCTCAGCGAGTCCCATCCTGATCAGGGGATAATGAACACCGTCGGGGTCACGGTGGCCGTCGCGGTCGCCGTCGGCACTGCGCCCGCGATCGCAATCCCCGCCGGCGCGTTGCCGACCGCGATCGACGTCACGATGGCGCCGCCCGGGTTGGTGTGCGCCGCTTGCGTGTCGATCACGCTCACCGTGTCCGCACTCTGGATCGTCACGTACGCCCACGCGCCGTCCGGCGTGATCGCCACACCAAAGGGGACGCCGCCCAAGGCCACGGTTCCCACCACGGCGTGGGTCGGATCGGCAACGATCCGTGCGGTGTCAATGACCGAGACGGTGCTGGAGTTGCGGTTGGTAACAAAGACGAACGCCCCATCCGGTGTCACGGCGACCCCCTCTGGACCAGCCCCAACTGGAATGGTGGCGATCACGCCGTTGGTCTGGGTGCGGATGACGCTGACCGTGCCGGAGGTGAAGTTTGCCACGTAGACGACGTCACCTTGTGGGCTGAGGGCGATGCCCCGGGGATTGATACCAACCTTAGTGGCGGTGACGAGCTGGGGCGCGGTATCGAAGACGGTGACCGTGTCCCCGCTCGTCTGCCCGATGTTATTCGTTACGTAGACACTAGTCGGCGACACCGCAATGCCGTACGGCTGGAACGTGCTCGTCACGGAACGCAGCTTCTTGGTCGTAGTGTCGATAACGACGAGGGCGTTGGCCGGAGTGTCCGTCACGTACGTCACCAAGCCATCGACCCTGAATGCCACACCGAAGAGCCCTTTGCTGTTCTGCTCGGGTGGCGGGATGGTGTCGATGACCGTGTTGGTGGCGGTTCCAATGATCGAGATCGTGCTCGGAAATCCCGTCGTTGACTGGTTGGTGATGTAGACGGATCTCGCATCGGGACTCACGGTCGCGTTCTGCGGCCGGCTCCCGACGTCTCGCGTGGCGATCACCTGGTTCGTCGCCGTGTCGATCACTGACACGGTATTGCTCAAGTTGTTCGCCACGTACGCGGTGAACCGCCGCGGCGCCGGGCTCGGCGTCGCCGTGATCGTGCCGCTGGGCGTGGTGGTCGCGGTGCGCGTCGGGGTCACGGTGGCGGTCACGGTTGTGGTCAGCGTCGCGGTCGCACTGGGCGTGGTGGTCACGGTGTGTGTCGGGGTCACGGTGACAGCCACAGTCGGGGACAGCGTCGGCGTCGCGGTCGTGCTGGACGTGGTGGTCGCGGTCACGGTGCGCGTCGCCGTTACGGTGGCGGTTACGGTCGGGGACGGCGTTGCAGTTGGCGTCGGGGTGTAGCTCGGCGTCGGGGTATCAGTCGTCGGCGTCGGGCTGTCGGTCGGCGTTGGGCTGGGCGTCGGGGTGTCAGTCGGCGTCGGGCTGGGCGTTGGGGTGTACGTTGGGCACCCGTTCAGGAAGTTGCGCGTCGCCGCGATGACGTCACCAACCAAGACTTGGCCGGTTCCACTGCGGTCGCAGGCGGGACACACGCTCAACGGGTCGGTCCTCAGCTCGATGTGGATGCAGTTTATGATCTCGGATACCCTCACACTCTGATCACCGTTGCAGTCCCCTGCGCACAGTACCGGAGGCACGGTCGGTTGCTGCGCAGCGGCAGACCCCGCAAGGACGCAATGCACGCTCACGGCGATGATGCAGACTGACAACCAGCCGGCTAGCTGCGCGGGCACCCCATAGCGCCACCGCACATCATGGACCGCACAGGTGTTCGCGGAGCCGACGGCCCCACAGCAAATGCAATGGTGCTTCATTAGGTAACGTTTGCTCCAATCACGGAAGGATACCCAACGCCGTGTCTACGTTGGCTGCCGCTCCGTCAACCGCGCAGCGGTTTGGTTCAACTACATGAAGCCGCAGTCGGATGTCAATTACGCTCTTCCCGGAGTCAGGCACTGCCCGCGCAGACTTTCATTTTTCTGTTTTTCGGTGATTTTCCTTGACAAGGTCGACACGGACGCGGTACACGCCCGTCACTACGGTGGACAAAGTGGGGCAAATACAGTGCGCTTGAAACTGCTCGTTCTCGCGAGCAGCGCGAGTGTATGGCTGGGGATCGGCGGCTGTGGCGGCGGCTCCGGCGACGGTACGGGAACCGGCAACCTGACCGTGAACGCGCGCTGGCAGCACGTCGACAGCAGCAGCGGACTGTCAAGCGATGATGGCTGCCCTCCCGGCATCGACTCAAGCACGGAAATTCCCCCTGACGTGGCGACTGTCCGCATCGTATTCACATCCAATGGCTCTCCATCCCAAGGCGCGATCCGAGCATGTTGTCTGGACGTGCCCAGGGACCAAGATAATTTCAACAGCCGCCAAGTGGTGCTCACCAATCTGCAGACCGGCAATGCCACGCTGACGCTCTCGGCCTTCGGACGCGAGGGAGGCCCCTCCTCGGGGGGTGACATTTGTCCAACCGCGGATGGCGTGGGCGTGGCGTGCAATACGAATGTGACGCCACAAGGGCTCCTGTATGATAGCGGCCCAGTTGGCTTGTTTATCTCCCAAGGCAACAACACGGCCCCCAACATCTGCATCCGCAGCGTGAGGACGCCAGTTG
>Ga0209048_10002424_pt1 | contig 18518 bp, 13 predicted proteins | sample FrelakmetCRP12CR_FD_187146 | JGI IMG/M metagenome (GOLD analysis project Ga0209048, IMG submission 187146) | Freshwater lake sediment microbial communities from the University of Notre Dame, USA, for methane emissions studies - CRP12 CR (SPAdes)... | ecosystem: Environmental > Aquatic >... | reverse complement strand
AGGATCGCCGACCTCCAGGTGCGAGCGCTCTCCGACGAGGACATCCTCTGGTCCGAGGCCGTCCTCGTGAGCGGCATGCTCGTCCAGGCCGACTCGATGCGCGAGGTCGTAAGCCGCGCCCGCGCGCTCGGCCGCCGCACCGTCGTCGGCGGACCCGCGCCGACGACCTCTCCCGGTGCGTTCCCGGAGGCGGACCACGTCTTCCGGGGTGAGGCGGAGGGGCGGCTCGCCGGGCTCGTCGAGGCGCTCGAGCTTCCCGCTCGCCCCGCCCCGCGGCTCCTCTCGCCGCCACAGGGCGACGACCGCCCGGGGCTCGCGGACGCACCGGTGCCGCGCTTCGACCTCCTCGAGCTCGGCCGCTATGCGAGCTACTCCATCCAGGTCTCGCGGGGCTGCCCGTTTCACTGTGAGTTCTGCGACATCGTGGAGATGTACGGACGGGTCCCGCGGCTCAAGTCGGCCGGGCAGGTCGAGGCCGAGCTCTCCGAGCTCCTCAGGCTCGGGGGCCCGGGCGCGCTCTTCATCGTCGACGACAACTTCATCGGCAACCGCCGCGCGGCCGGCGAGCTCCTGCCGCGCATCGAGGCCTGGCAGCGGGAGAACGGCCGGCCCTTCGACCTCTTCACCGAGGCGAGCCTGGACCTCGCCGCTCACCCCGACCTCGTCCGGTCGATGGTGGAGGCGGGCTTCTCGGCGGTCTTCGTGGGCCTGGAGACCCCCTCTGCAGCCGCGCTCGCAGCCGCGGGCAAGACCCAGAACCTGAGGCTCGATCCCGCGAAGGCCGTGCACGACCTCACCGTCGCAGGCCTCGAGGTGTTCGCCGGCTTCATCGTCGGGTTCGACAGCGACGGACCGGACATCTTCGACGAGCAGCTCGAGTTCATCTCGGCCCTGCCGGTCGCCGTCGCCATGGTCGGGATCCTGGGGGCGCTGCCCGGGACCGCGCTCTGGCGCCGGCTGGATCGGGAGGGACGGCTCCGCACCGGGCTCACCGGCGACCAGTTCGGGCGCGCGAACTTCCGCCCCGTCCTCGACGAGCAGGTGCTCCTCGCCGGCTACCGCCGGCTGCTCGCCTCGCTCTACGCCGCGGACGCCTACTACGAGCGTTGCGCTCGCCAGATCGACCTCGTTCGGGAAGGCCCCTCGGCGCAGAGGCCAGGCGTGCTCCGCTCGCTCGCCCGGGCCGTGTGGGGGATCGGGGTGCTCGGCCCGCGGCGCGGACTCTTCTGGAGGCTCGTTGCCCGTGCGCTCCTGCGCGGCCCGGCGGCCGTGGCCCGGGCGCTCTCGCTCGCGGTACGGGGGGAGCACCTCATCCGCTACACGGCCGAGGTCGCGCTCCCGCGCCTCGACCGCGAGATCGCAGCGCTCGCCGACGCGGGCGCCCCTCGAGACCTTGGCGCCGAGCCGTTCGCCGCGAGCGCCTCGGTCCCGGCGGCCGCGCGCCCGGCCGTGGACTGGGCCGCGACCCCCAGGTAGGCTCCTCGCACCTGGAGGGACGCATGCTGGAGCGCATCGGGATCTCGCTCGAAGACGACCTTCTCGCCCAGTTCGACCGCCTCATCGCCGACAAGGGCTACGTGAACCGCTCGGAGGCCGTCCGCGACCTCATCCGCGACTCGCTCGTCCAGCGCGAGTGGGCCGAGTCGACTGGCCGGGAGGAGAAGGTCGTCGTCGTGACCCTCGTCTACGACCACGACTCGTCGAGCCTCGCCCAGAAGCTCGCGCACATCCAGCACGAGAACCACCGGGCGGTGGTCTCGGCCCTGCACGTCCACCTGGACGCGCACAACTGCCTCGAGGTGCTCGTGCTCCGCGGCCGGGCCCGCGACGTGGTGACAATGGGCGACGAGCTCGTCAGCACGAAGGGCGTGAAGTACGGCAAGGTCGTCCCGGCGACGACCGGCCAGGCGCTGCGCTGACGTCCTTCCCGCCCTAGCCACCGCCCCAGGTCTGCGGGCTCTTGTGGCAGGAGTTCGTGCAGGTGCCGCGGGTGCCCGTCGGGCAGCCCTTGAGGCCGCAGCTGTAGCCAGCCTGCGGACCGATGTCGACGACCCCGTTCTGGTGGTAAGCCGGGACGACGGTCGTGCTGTTGTAGCCGGAGGGGTGGCAGGCGTCGCAGCTCCGGCCCGAGTGGTCGCCGTGGCTTCCCGTGTTGGGCGGGTCTCCGTGGCAGGCCGTGCAGCCGCCGCCGTCCGCCTTGCCGTTCAGGTGGCCGGTCAGGTTGAGGGTGCCGTCCTTGTTGACGCTCTGGGGATGGCAGCTGTTGCAGCTCGCGGCGTTGATGGTCCCGGTGAGAGCCGGGTGGCCGGTCGGGGGCATGCCGTGGCAGGAGGTGCAGGTGAGCGCGGTCGTGTCGGTCCACGAGGGCGTCGCGTTCGCCCCGGTCACGTTGTTGTACTTGAAGTTGCCGTGGCAGTAAGAGGCGGCGCATCCGGCGCTCGTCGAGGTCCAGGTGGCTGCCGCCCCTCCCGTGGTCGCGAGCCCGGCGAAGACCACGATCTGCGGGGGCGGGCTCGTTGCGTGGGTGGAGTCGGCTGGGACTCCATGGCAGTTGTTGCAGGCGATGGGGCTCGCCATCGCGCCGGCGGCAGTCGGGTTCAGGTGCCCCTGGTGGTCGCCGACCGCGTAGGAGGGCGCGTTCGCAGGGGCGACCGGCGGGGAAGAGCTCAGGTTCGAGTCCGTGCCGGCCATGTTCGCGACGCGCGAAGCGTCGCCGTGGCAGGAGGTGCAGCCCGCCACGTCCGCCTTGCCGTTCAGGTGGGCCCCGCCGGCGAGGTTGATGGTGCCGTCCGGGTTCACCGCCTGGGCGTGACACGGGTTGCAGGTCGAGGGGGTCACCGTGCCGGAGAGGGCCGGGTGACCGGCCGGCGGCATGGCGTGGCACGAGGTGCAGGTGAGCGGGGCCGTGTCGGTCCAGGTCACCGTCGCGTTCGCTCCGGTCACGTTGTTGAAGTTGAAGTTGCCGTGGCAGTAGGAGGCGGCGCAACCAGCGCTCGACGAGGTCCAGGTGGGCGCGGCCCCTCCGGTCGTCGCGAGCCCGCCGAAGGCCACGATCTGCGCGGGAGGATTCGTGGCGTGGGTGGCGTCGGCCGGCACCGTGTGGCAAGCGGCGCACGCGACCGGGCCCGCCATCGCGTTCGCGGCGAGAGGGTTCAGGTGCCCCTGGTGGTCGCCCACCGCGTAGGAGGGCGCGTTCGTCGGGGCGACCGGCGGGGCGGAATTGAGGTTCGCGTCGGTCCCGGACACGTTCGCCACGCGCGCCGCGTCGCCGTGGCAGCCGGTGCAGCCGGTCGCGGACACGTCGGCCTTCCCGTTCAGGTGTGCGCCCGAGGCGAGGTTGATCGTGCCGTCGGGCTTCACCGTCTGGGGGTGGCAGGCGTTGCAGGTGGCGGCGGTGACGGTCCCGACGAGCCCGGGGTGGCCGGCGGGCGGCATGCCGTGGCAGGACGTGCAGGTGAGCGCCGCGGTGTCGGTCCAGAGAGGTGTCGCGTTCGCGCCGGTCACGGCGTTGAACTTGAAGTTGCCGTGGCAGTAGGAGGCCGCGCAGCCGGATCCGGTGGCGTCGAACGTCGGCGCCGCCCCGCCGGTGGTGGCGAGCGTCCCGAAGGTGACCCGCTGCGCGGGAGGGGCGTTCGCGTGGGCGGCGTCGCTGAAGGCGATGTGGCACTCGCTGCAGGCGATGGGGGCAGCGACGGCGGTCGCCGCGCTCGGGTTCAGGTGGCCCTGGTGATCTCCGACCGCGTTCGCCGGGGCGCCGGCCGGCGCCGCCGGCGGCGCCGAGGTGAGGTTCACGTCGGTCCCGGCGAGGATCCCCTTGCGGGTCGCGTCCCCGTGGCACCCGGTGCAGGCCTTCACCTGGACGTCCGACTTGCCGTTCATGTGACCGCCGCCGGCGAGGTTGATGGTCCCGTCCGGCTTCACCGCCTGCGGGTGGCAGGCGTTGCAGCTCGCCGCCGTCACCGATCCCAGGAGCGCCGGGTGGCCCTGCGGCGGCATCGCGTGGCAGGAGGTGCAGGTGAGGAGCACGGTGTCCGACCACAGCGGCGTGGCGTTCGCGCCGGTCACCTTGCCGAACGTGAAGTTGCCGTGGCAATAGGAGGCGGCGCACCCCGTCCCGACGGGATCGAAGGTCGGAGCCGCCCCCTGGGTCGTCGAGAGCGCTCCGAAGACGACCTTGCTCGCGGGCGGATTGGTGGCGTGGACGGCGTCGGTCGGGACGGCGTGGCACTCCTTGCACGCGATGGGGTTCATGAGCGCGGTCGCGGCCGAGGGGTTGAGGTGCCCCTGGTGCGCTCCGGGCTCGGCCGCCGGGGCGTTCGCCGCCACCGCTGGCGGGGCCGCGGCGAGGTTCGCGTCGGTTCCGGCGAGCGTTCCCACGCGCCCGCCCGTGCCGTGGCAGGAGGTGCAAGCGCCGCCCGTGAAGTCCGGCTTTCCGTTCATGTGGCCGCCGGCGTTGAAGTTGATGGTCCCGTCGGCGTTCACGGTCTGCGAGTGACAGGCGTAGCAGGAGCTCGCGTCCGCGGTCCCGCCGGGGTGATTGAGGGGCGGCATCCCGTGGCACGCCGTGCAGTCGAGCGGGCCCGGGGTGCCCCACGCGGGCGTCGCGTACGCCCCCTGCACCTTGTCGAAGGTGAAGGCGCCGTGGCAGTAGACGTTGCTGCAGGTGAGCGCCGAGGGCGTGAACTTGGGGACATCCCCCTGCGCACGGGCCAGGGTCGCCTGCGAGAAGTCGACGTTGAAGCCCTGCGGCGCGTGGCAGTCGCCGCAGCCGAAGCCCATCGCGATCTTCCCCCCTTGCAGGTGGGAGATGTGCGCGGGACTCGACGACCCCATGTTCGAGGACACGCTGCCGCTGCAAGCGGCGACGAGGAGCACGGCCGCAGCGAGCGCGAGGGACCGGGCCGCGCGGGCTCCGGACGAGGGGGAGGACCTCGCGAAGAACTCCACCGAAACGCCGCTGGCGCTCCTCGTGTCCATGCTCGTCCCTGGCCCGCCCTTCCCGGGCGCTCGGTGCGCAAACTGGGCACCCCCCTTCCCTTCGTCAAGGGCCCGCCGGTGACCCGGAGCGACGCCGGCCTGCACGGTGGTCGCCTGCATCGCCGCCGCGCCCGGCCCTCTCTCCGGCGGAAGATCCGCAACTCGCGCGCACCGAAGCGATGGCCCCGTCACTGCGAGTTCGCCACCGCCAGCCTTCGCCGTCCCGGCGGAGCGCGCAGACGCGCCCGGCGCCCGGGCTCCGACGGGTTGCGAAACGTCGACCGCGAAGCAGTGGAGCGCGCGATGGTCGCTCGAGAGGAGCTCCCTCGCGGTTCCGACGCCCAAGACAGGCGCCGCTTCCGACGGCACGGCTCGCTCGGCGGTCGTCCCGTCGGGGCTGTAGCCGGGAGCGATAGCGGCCAATCGCAACGTGATTCGCGTCAGGCGCACGCGACAACATGTCATCCGGCTCCTCCAGTCGACGCATTTCCTGCCGTCGTGTATTGCGCCGCGTTAAACCGCAAAGGACGTCCCGCGGTCAAGGTACAATGTCGGTAAAAATCAAGTATATGTAGGTAGATGGAGGATTGGCGGCTAGGCGGATGACGACTCTAAAGAGGGGTACGCATCCCCGCAAATCACTTGTGCGAGGGACAAATCGGAGGACCCGAATGGGCAGGTCGAGACGTCGAGCCGAGCCGTCCGCAAACAGATCCGACGCCGGGCGGCCCGGTGCCCCCCTCAGGAGCGGAAGATGAAATGGGCCGCGCCGAGGAGGCAGAGCCCAGCCCAGAGGTAGTCGAGCGTCAGCGGCTCCGCCATGTGGAGAAGGGCGAAGGGCACGAACACCGAGAGCGTGATCACCTCCTGCATCACCTTCGGCTGCCCGAGCGAGAGGGCCCGGAACCCGATGCGGTTCGCCCGGACCTGCAGGAGGTACTCGAAGAGCGCGATGCCCCAGGTCGCGAGGGCGAAGGACCACCACGGCCGCGACTGAGGTGCCCGTACCCGGCGAAGGTCATGATGAGGTTCGAGGCGGCGAGGGTCGGCGTCCGCGAGTCATTACCGCCGCGACAAGGCGAGGCACGACCTCCCTACGGACCACCCTTCCCTTCGGAGCGGTCCCCGGCGAGGAGCGCGCGGGCGGCGGCGGGATCGACGGACGCGATGTGCAGGTCCCTCTGCGGGAACGGCATCTTGATCCCCTCCTCGCCGAGCCGGCGATGGACGAGGAGCCGCACCTCGCTCGCGACCGAGAGGTAGGAGTCGAAGCGATCGGTCCAGAAGCGGAACTGGAAGTCGAGCGAGCTCTCGCCGAAGCCGCTGAAGAGCGCCACCGGCGCGGGGCGCTCGAGGACGCCGTCCGCGCCCCGCATGGTCCCGAGGAGGACCTCGATCACCCGGGCCGGGTCGGACCCGTGGTCCACCCCGACGGTGAGGTCGACGCGGCGGAGCCGGTCGGAGAGGGTCCAGTTCACGAGCTCGCCCGAGATGAGGTTCGCATTCGGGACCACCACCTCCGCTCCCGGAAAGGTCCGGATCGTGCTCGACCGGATCCCGATCCGCCGGACCACCCCCGAAACCGTGCCGATCTCCACGACGTCGCCGACCTGGACCGGGCGCTCGTAGATCAGGATGAGCCCGGAGACGAAGTTGTTCACCACGTTCTGCAGGCCGAAGCCGATGCCGACGCCGAGGGTGCCGACGAGCACGGTGAAGCGGGTCACCTCCATTCCGGAGGCGAGGATGGCGAAGCCAAACCCGACGGCAACCACGGCGTAGCTCACGGTCTTCGAGACGGCACCCGGGACGCCGCGGGGGAGACCCCGGCCCTCGAGCCCCTCCTCGAGGAGAAAGCTCAGGACCCGCGCGAGGAGGACCGAGATCCAGAGCGTGACCCCGAAGGCAGCCACGTCGCCGAGCGAGACGTCGAGCCCGCCCACGCGCAGCCGCGGCGACAGGATGGCGCCGACGACATCCACGAGCGGCTGCGTGGCCCGGAACACGGTCAGGGTGATGTACGCCCAGGCGGCGAAAGCCAACCAGGAGATGTACTTCTTGCCCCGCGCCTCGAGGAGCGCCCCGTGGCGCTCCACCGCGCCCACCCGGGTCGCGAACGGCATGTGAAGGAGCCCGACATAGAGCGCGCGGAGAACGACCGCCGTCCCGAAGATGAGCACGGCGAGCACGGCGCTCCCCAGCATTCCGTTCGCGAGGCGCCTCGCCAGGGTCACGTTCCCCACGACGTTCGCGACGATCGAGATCGCGAAGAGCGCCGCCGCGACGTGCGAGAGGACTCTCACCGCCCTCCGCCACGGCTCCGATGGAAGGTCTGAAGACCACGACCCGCGCCGGATCTCCGAGACGAGCCCGGCGAGCGCGACCGCCGCCACGGCCAGGAGGAGGAGGCGGCCGAGGAGCGAGTTCTCCGGGATGAGGGCCTCGATCCGGCTCACAGCGAAGGTGGCCGCGAGCGCGTAGACCGAGTGCAGGACCCTGCGGGGAAGGATCCCGGCCACCGCGCGCAGGAACGCGGGCAGCATGGCGAGGAGCGAGATCTCCCCGACCGCGACGGGGGGGCGCGGGAACACCCACGGAACCATCGACACGGTGAGGAGCAGCGCCACCGCGAATGGGCGCTTGAGCACCTCGGCAGGCGCCTCGAGCGAGCGGTCCTCCGCCGCCCGGGCCCGGAATCGCCGTCCCAGCTTGCCGACGGCGGCGGAGAGCGCGGCGAAGGCGACGGCGAGCGCCACGAGCCAGCCCGCCTCGGCCGCCACGAAGGACCGCAGGGCGGCACCCTGGAGCGCGAGCGAGCGGACGACCTGATCCCGGAGCTTCGTTCCCGACACGGCGTGCCCGAGGCGCCAGAGGGGCGCGCTCTCGATCTCGAAGAGCTGCTCCTCCCGGGCCCGATCCTCGCGCTCGGCCACCGCGAGCCAGTCGGCGATGCGCAGCCGCAGGCTCGCCACCTGGTCCTGGACCTCGAGCGTCCTCGCGAGCCTCGCCTTCGCTCGCTCCTCGACCGAGCGGATCCGGCCGCGGAGCTCGCGGATCCGCTGCAGGAGGGGCTCCGGAGCCTCGGCGAGCCGCGCCGACTCCTCGGTGAGCGACCAGGTGGCCTCCATGCGGCGGAGCTCGGTCCTCGCGCCGTCGAGCGAGCGCACCGAGTCCTCGAGCCGGCCGTCCCAGCGCGCGAGCTGCTGCTCGTTCCGGAGCACCGCCTGCCGGAGGTCGGCGAGCTCCCGGTCGGGAAATGGCTGGGCGTGCTCTCCGGGCGCAGCGGGCGCCAGGCGTTCCACGAACTCGCCCATGCGCGGCAGGCGCTCGACTACCTCGGCGAGCCCGGCGTCGTCGTCGACCTTCTCGCCGATCCGGGCGAGCGTCCGGTAGGCCTCCTCGGCCGAACGGATGATGGACGGGAGCGGGACCGCAGCAGGGGCGGTGGGCTCCGCCGCCTTCGAGCCCTCGCCCGCGGCCGTCTTCTGCGCCGACTGCGCCGGGGCGGGCGCCTTCTCCAGGGAGGCCGGGGGTGGAGCCGCGCGGGCCAGCGAGGCGAGGAGGACGAGCGAGACGGTCGCGAGACCGCGCGTTCGCCTGGATGCACAGGTCCCGTTCGGGGCGCTCATCGCGGCCATGCTAGCGCGCCACGCGCCTGCCCTGGCGCGCAAATCGCCCGTCGTCAGCGTTCCCCGACCGCGGCGAGCAGCGCCTCGCCGAAGCCCGCGAGCTTGGCGGGACCGATCCCCTTCACACAGGCGAGGTCGTCGAGCGTCCTCGGACGCACCTCGGCCACCGCCTGGAGCGTGGCATCGGGGAAGACGAGGAACGGGGGGACGCCGCGCTCGGCCGCCACCCTCTTCCTCCAGGCCCGGAGCCGCTCGTAGAGGGCCTCGTCGAAGTCCGCCCCACCGAGACCGGGGGCGGGATCTGGCTCCGCCCGGGCCTTCGAGCGGCGCGGGGCGGGCGCGGGGCGTGGACGGCAGCGGTCGCAGCTTTGGCCGCAGGGATCGATGTGCTCGTCGAAGTGGCCCGCGAGGAGCTGGTGAAGGCACCCCTCCGCCTCGGCCATGTCGAGCATGCGCCGCGCCTGGCGCCGCTGGAAGCGGGCGACCTCCGGGTCCTCCACCCCTTCCGCGAACCGGTCGTGGGCCATCACGTCGGCCCAGGAGTAGAAGAGCAGGCAATCGCTCGGCTCCCCGTCGCGTCCGGCGCGCCCGATCTCCTGGCAGTACCCCTCGATCGAGCCGGGCATGTCCCGGTGGATGACGAAGCGGATGTCTGGCTTGTCGATCCCCATGCCGAAGGCGACCGTCGCGACCACCACGTCGGCCTCCCCGGTCCGGAAGGCATCCTGGACCCGCTCCCGCTCCTCGGCCGCGAGCCCGGCGTGGTAGGCGACGGCGCGGATGCGCTTCTGGCGCAGGTACTCGGCGAGCGACTCCACGGACTTGCGGGTGATGCAGTAGACGATCCCGCTCTCCCCGCGGCGGCTTCGCACGTGGGCGAGGACCTCGTCCCGCGAGTTCACGCCGTCGTCGCCCTTCTTGTGCGCCTCGAGCCGGAGGTTCGGACGGAAGAACGATCCCCGGAACTCTAAGGGCTCCCGCATCCCGAGCTGCTCGACGATGTCGGAGGCGACGCGCAGGGTCGCGGTCGCCGTGAGGGCGAGGACCGGCGCGCCGCCGAAGCGCTCCCGCAGGCCGGCGAGCTTCCGGTAGGCGGGGCGGAAATCGTGCCCCCAGTGGCTGATGCAGTGGGCCTCGTCGACGGCGACGAGCGAGAGGCGCGTTCCCTCGAGGGCGAACCCCACCGAAGCCTCGAGCCCCTCCGGCGCCGCGTAGACGAGCTCGAACTCGCCTCGCCGGATGGCCTGCGTCCGGCGGCGCCGCTCCTCGGGCTCGAGGCTCGAGTTGAGGAAGGTGGCCCGGATGCCGAGACGGCCCATCGCGTCCACCTGGTCCTTCATGAGCGCGATGAGCGGCGAGACGACGAGCGTCACGCCGCCGAGGAGCCGCGCCGGCAGCTGGTAGGTGAGCGACTTCCCCGACCCCGTCGGCAGGACCCCGATGGCGTCGCGCCCGGCGAGCACGGCATCGACGAGCTCGCGCTGCCCCGGCCGGAAGGTCTCGTAGCCGAACACGGCCTTGAGGCATTCCGCAGGATCGCCCGCCGCGGCCGACACGGCCGGAAGGAGCCGCTGGCCCGGCGCTTCCGGGGGAGCGACGGGTTCCGGAACCGGGTCGGCGGGGCGGACGAGCCGGGCCGCCTCCTTCTCGAAGAGATCGGGGCGATCGCGCCGGAGCCCCTTCAGCGCCGAGACGGTCGCCGAGATCCGGCTCCGGAGCTCGTCGTCGCTCGCCGGCGGGTCGCGCCACGCCGCGAGCAGGGCGGCCACGTCCGGGTGGGGACTCATCGAACCCGAACCTACCACCTCCAGCTGACCCGCGCGGGTACTGCGACTCGTGCCTCACGGGGGCAATTGCCGGGTAGACTGTACCCGAGGCCTCGCGCTTCCCCATGGACACTCCGCTCACACGGCGCGCCTCGCTCGCGATCCTGGCCCTGGCGGCACGGAGCCTGGCACGCTACGTCAACTGACACGGTGATCTTGAGAAGCGTTCTCCCGGAACTGTCAAACTCTTGCGGCCTGCCCGGCAGAGCCGGGGGGTCTCCCGTGGTCTGCTAGGAGAGAACGCCATGTTCATCGGCCACTTCGGCCTCGCTCTCGCGGCGAAGCGCGTGGCGCCGCGCACCTCGCTCGGGACGCTCGCGGCCGCGTCGCAGTGGGTCGACCTGGTCTGGCCCGTCCTCCTGCTCGCCGGCGTGGAGCGCGTGCGCATCGCCCCGGGGAACACGGCGGTGACGCCGCTCGACTTCGAGTACTACCCGTGGACGCACAGCCTCGCCGCCGTGCTCGCCTGGGCCCTCCTCTTCGGCGCCGTCTACTTCGTCCGGACGCGCTACCTCCGGGGCGCCGTGACCGTGGCGAGCCTTGTCGCGAGCCACTGGGCTCTCGACGCCCTCACCCACCGGCCGGACCTGGCGCTCGCCCCGGGCGGCTCCGCCCGGATAGGGCTAGGGCTCTGGAACTCGGTGGCGGGCACGGTCGCCGTCGAGGGAGCCATCTTCGTCGCGGGGGTCGCGAGCTACGCCACCTTCACGCGGCCGAGGAACGCCGCGGGGGTGATCTCTCTCTGGTCCCTCCTCGCCTTCCTCGGCATCCTCTACGCGGCGAACCTCTTCGGAGGCCCGCCGCCGAGCGCTTCGGCCATCGGCTGGGTGGGGCTCTCGATGTGGCTGCTCGTCGCTTGGTTCGCCTGGGCGGACCGCAACCGGGTTCATCCCTAGAAAGGGGCAGGAACGTGCCGAGCGAACGCGGAGAGCGGGGACCGGTGGTCATCGTGAACGGCGAGGGCATGGGGCGTGGCGACGACGGGCTCGGCGCGAAGCTGCTCCACAACTTCCTCCGCACGCTCGCGACGGTCGAGGAGCGGCCCGACACCATCGTCTTCTACAACGGCGCTGTGAGGCTCCTCGGCCCGGCCTCGGCGGTCCTCGATGCGCTCCGGGAGCTCGACGCCTCCGGCGTGGAGCTCCTCGCCTGCGTCACCTGCCTCGAGTTCTTCGGCCTCACCGAGAAGATCGCGGTGGGCAGGGTGAGCAACATGCGCGAGATCGTGAAGTGCACCATGGAAGCCGCGAGGGTCGTCACGGTTTGAGGCGGTCGTCCGCAGCCCCCTACCTGCTCCTGTCCGGCGCCGCGCTCCTCTGGGCTGGGAACTTCGTCCTCGGCCGCGCCATGAACGCCCGGATCCCGCCCGTCGGGCTTGCCTTCTGGCGCTGGACCCTGGCGCTTCTCGTTCTCACCATCCTCACGCGCCGCCGGCTCGCCGCCGCCTGGCCGGTCCTCGCGCGCTCCTGGAAGGTGCTCGTCCCGCTCGGCATCCTGGGCGTCGGGAACTTCAACACGCTCGTGTACGTGGGGCTGCGCGAGACGAGCGCCACGAACGCGCTGCTCCTCAACTCCGCCTGCCCCGCCTTCATCGTGGCCATCTCGTCGGCGGCCGGTCTCGGCCGCGCCACCGGCCGCCAGCTCCTCGGGATCGCGACCTCCCTCGCGGGAGTGACGGTCATCCTCACCCGCGGCGACCCGGGGATGGCCCTCTCCCTCGGCGTGAACCGGGGCGACGTCTGGGTGCTCGTGGCCGTCCTCTCCTGGGCCTTCTACACCGTGTTCCTCGCGAAGCGCCCCTCGGGAGTGGACCCGATGGTGCTCCTCACGGCGCTCGTGGCGGTCGGGGTCCTGTGGATCGCACCGTTCTACGCCTGGGAGGTTGCGAGCGGGGCGCGCGTCCGTCTCGACGCCGCGACCGCCGCCACCCTCCTCTACGTGGCGCTCGGAGCATCCGTCGTCGCTTACGCCTTCTGGAACCGAGGCGTCATCGAGGTGGGCGCGAACCGCGCCGGGGTCTTCCTGCACCTCATGCCGGCGTTCGGGACCGTCCTCGCGGTTCTGGTGCTCGGGGAGTCGTTTCACCCCTTCCAGGCCGCCGGGATCGCGCTCATCCTCGCCGGCGTGTCGCTAGCGGGGAGCCCGGCCTCCTCGCGGACCGCCCCGGGACCCTCCTAGGGCAGGCCCCGGCTGGCATCGCGCCCTCCTGCCACGGAGGGGCTACCGTTCGGAGGAGGAGGAGGGGCATCCCATGGCGAACGAGGCAATTCTCTTCACGGGCTTCCCGGGCTTCCTCGGATCCGAGCTCCTTCCCAGGGTGCTCGCGCGCGCGCCTGGGCGGCGTGCGGTCTGTCTCGTCCAGGGCAAGTTCTCCGAGCTCGCGAGGCGCCGCGCGAAGGAGATCGAGCGCCGCCAGCCCGAGCTCGAGGGGCGGATCGAGCTCCTCGAGGGGGACATCACGCAAACCGGGCTCGGCTCCCCGCACACGACGGCGCTCGCGGGCGAGGTGGTGGAGATCGAGCACCTCGCCGCCGCCTACGACCTCTCGGTCACGCGGGAACTCGGCGAGCGGGTGAACGTGGAAGGGACGCGCCAGGTCCTCGCCTTCGCGGAGAAGTGCCCGCGCCTTGAGGCGGTCCACTACGTGTCGACCTGCTACGTGAGCGGCCGTTACCCCGGCCGGTTCGGCGAGTCGGACCTCGAGAAGGGGCAGGCATTCAACAATCACTACGAGGAGACGAAGTACCGGGCTGAGGTCCTCGTGCAGGAGGCGATGCGGCGCGGGATGCCCATCGCCATCTACCGCCCTGCGATCGTGGTCGGCGACAGCGCCACCGGCGCCACCCAGAAGTACGATGGCCCGTACTACGTGATCCGCTGGGTCCTGAAGCAGGGCCAGCTGGCAGTCCTGCCCGTCGTCGGCGATCCCAAGGCGGTCCGGCTGAACGTCGTTCCGAGGGACTTCGTCGTCCAGGCGATCGCCCACCTGTCCGGCGACCCGCGGTCGAGGGGCCAGGTCTTCCAGCTCGCCGATCCCGACCCGCTCACCATCGACGAGATCATCTCCGAGGTCGCCCGGGCGTCCGGGCGACGGATCCTGCGCATCCCTCTCCCGCTCGCCCTGGCGAAGGGAGCGATCGACTTCGTCCCCTTCCTAGAGCGGCTGCTCGGGATCCCGTCGGCGGCGGTCGACTACTTCGTCTCGCCGACGACCTACGGGACCGACAACGCGGCCGCACACCTGCGCGGGAGCGGCATCGAGCTTCCCCGGTTCCGGGACTACCTGCCGCGCCTCGTCGAGTACGTGCGCGCGAACCCCGACGTGCCGTCGGCGGCGATGGTGTAGCCCGCGCGGCGGGCATGCCATCGACCTCGTCATGGGGCTTCCTCAGCCACCGCATCCGCGCTGGCCTGCGCAGAGGTCCAGTATGCGGGAGGATGCTGGGGTTCTTGTCAAACGGACTTGTCAGGAGTTGCTGGCGGGCCACGCGCAAGTCATCTTGCTTCTATGGCACTCGTCCGAAAGAAGGCTACCACCATCGCGCTCGACCCAGAGATGGACGCGCTGCTCACCGGTGCTGCCTCCGATCGCGGCACATCGCGGTCCGAGTTCGTCCGACAGCAGTTGGCCTTGGTCCTCGAGCAGTATCGAACCCACCCAAAGCCGAAGACCGCTGGCATCATTCGGCGTCGTCTGCCAGAGCGCGGCGATGAGTCGGAGTTCTTCGCCGGTCGGGGCAGATGAGCACGCCAGCCTAGCGAGGCTCTCGGCCCAACCGCTCCAGAGGCGGCGCAGCAGGATCCAGAAGGCGCGGTCGGCAGGCCGGATGACGGGGCGTTGTCGATGGGTCGACGTGGCAAGTTGCTCGCGGAGGGCCAGGTTCTCGATCACGAGATCGCATCGGGCGAGCAAGTCCGAACGGAGCGTCGGCCGGAGGGCTACCAGTAGGCGAACCATCGAGCCGGCGAGGATCCAGGCCGTAGGTGCAATCGTCAATCGTTTCCGAGCGAACGAGGTTCTGGCGAGTGACAGGCGCGCGCGTTCGGAGTCCCTTGACATCACGATGCTCCTTCATTAGCGTCATGATGATATGAGTATCCGGACTACGCTGACATTGGAAGACGACGTCGCGCAGCGCCTCGAAGCGGAAGCGCGCCGGACGGGAACGTCGCTGAAGCATGTCGTGAATGACCTACTGCGACGTGCCCTCGCGGCCAGCCGACGGCCCGAGAGCCGACCGTTCGTCGTGAAGGCGCGAACGCTCGGGCTACGCGCCGGCCTCAGCTACGACTCGGTCGGCGATCTCCTGGAATCCGTCGAAGGTCCGGGACACCGGTGATCCTCGTCGACGCGAATCTCCTCCTGTACGCGTACGACTCGAGCTCGCGCGATCACGGGCGGGCAAAGGCATGGCTTGAGGACGTCCTCTCTGGCACTGAACAGGTGGGGTTCGCATGGGTGACGATCCTGGCTTTCCTGCGGATCGCGACCAACCCACGGGCAACGACGAGCCCGCTCGCGCCCGACGAAGCGGTCTCGATCGTCGAATCGTGGCTGGCGCAGCCCTGCGCGGTCCTCGTGTCTCCTGGCGAGCGCCACTGGTCCATTCTCGGACCGATGCTTGCCCGCGAGCAGGTGCGGGGCCCGCTCGTCATGGACGCGCATCTTGCCGCGCTCGCTCTGGAGCAGGGCGCCGTTCTCGCTACCCAAGACCGCGACTTCGCCCGGTTCGGCGGCCTGCGGATTCTGATGCCGCTTGTAGATCCGACGTGAACGCGCCCTGTCTGTCCTTCTATCGGGATTCCTTTGCCTGCCGAAGACTCGAGTCGGGGGGGTGCCGACTCCACGAGTCAATGCCGATCTTCCCAGCGATTTCGCGTCGGTCGGTGCTTTCAGGCGGGCGTACCAGATTGGTCACGCTGAGCACGACAAGCCGGAATCACGCCGCAAGGGTCAGGTTCTCCCTCAAGAGCCGAGGGTGCCTGGCCGTGATCCTCAACAGAGCCAAGGCCGGACCCTCCGGTGACCGACGACCCTGTTCCCAATTGCGAAGCGTGTGGACGCTAATGCCTAGGGCCTTGGCGAACTTCTGCTGGCTGAGATCGGCGAACCGGCGGAGCGCCGTGATGTCCCCACCGGCCCGGATATCCCCAGCCATGAGTCTCCTACGCTGGCTCCTGGAGATGGCTCGGCCAAAGTCTTTCTCTGTTAGCTCACGCATGCCGCTCATCGACGCGCCTCCATGTGCTCGTGGTACAACTTGATCTCCCGTGGGGTGGCCGACCGCGCTGAGATGATCCTGATGGTATCTTGCTCGCGTTCCGTCCGCACGACCACCATGATCCCAACTCCGGCCGGGCCGACGGCGATGAACCTCATCGGTCGAGTGGGCTTGGTCGTAGATTTCCAGAAAGTCCAGCTCGGACTCGAACAAGGTCTTGGCCCGGGAGAAGGAGACACTGTGCCTTCTGCGGTTCGCCTGGCTCTTGCCCGGATCCCAATCCCCCGCGAACCTCACACTTCAATGATAAGCCGGTGACCTACTAAGTCGCTGGCTTACACTGATGTGGCTCGCCATTTCCTGTTCCAGGCGAAATGCCAGTGTCGTCAGTGTCGCGGGCGGCCCGAAGTCAACCCAAGCCAAGGAGATCAAGGTCACACAGAAGCTGCCGAAACAGGTGTAGGAGCGAAAGAGGGCGAGCAAGTTCAAGCTGAAGACGTGGGACCCGGCCCCGCACCTCAAGACCGACGCCGACGTCGCCCGCTACTGGGAGGCCTGCCTGGAGGAGGGGCGCGACGACCCCGCGTTCATCACTACGGCGCCTGGGAACATCGCCCGTGCGCCGACGCCATCGCCTCCACCGACGCGAATATATGAGTAATCGGGAGAGTATCAGCGAGGCCTTTGCAACCGTGGTTCAGGTCTCGGTCTCACGGAGGGAGCAATGACAAGAGCGGTGCCAAGTTGCGAGCTGCTCTCAGGGAACCTCGCGACGGGTCGGAGCCCCACGCCGCTTCTTCTTACGGCCTTTCGCTCGTTTGCTCGAGCCGGTAGGGCGAACCTTCGCCCGCGCGGGGGAGGCGAGTCTCGCCGGCCGCGGCGGCTTGGCCTCGAGGTCGATCCCGAAGATCTCCGCCAACCGCTCGTCGCCCAGGGCGCCTCCGGTGGTCGAAGTGGCTGCTATCCCACCCGCCTTGCCGGCGTCCGCGACCAGATCAGCCCCATCCACCCCACGGAGCGTAAAAAGCAGATCGGGTGCGTGATCGAGTCGTGCGCCAACACCGTAGAGAACCGCCGCGAGGTGCTTGCATAGCCAGACACCGTCGGGGCACGAGCAGGTCATCGAGATCTCGCGGGCGGAGGGGAAGAGCCCCTTCTCGCGATGGCAGAGCACCTCCATCACCCCGCCCGATAGCTTGCCGGCGAGGAGCTCCACGACCGAACCGATGCGGCCGCTTGACTCCTTGCGCGCTCGCGCCCAGCGCGCGGCGGGGAGCTGCGCGACGCGCACGGTTGCCTCGTAGATCTCGCTCCCGCTGACGAGCGCCCGGACCTCGCCCTTCGCGATCTGCAGGTCGATGACCGAGCCGTTCCGTACGTAGGTGCGGCCGCGGGGCAATCGGTTGGCGAAGTCGGCGAAGGATTCGAGGTGGCTGCACCAGGCCTTACCCCAGAACGTCGTCACGATGGCGCGTCCTTCGATCTCGACCGGGCGCGGAGCATGTCCCTTCTTGCGGAGCTGCTCGAGCTTCCGCGCCGCACGCTTGCGGCGCTCGGCGACGGAGACGTAGGGCGCGAAGCCGCCGTAGTAGTCGTAGCCGTATCCCACGTCTTCTCCCCCCTCGGATCAGGTTTCCGACATCGCGCTGCGCAGGTCGAGCGACACGAGCCGCAGGAGTTCGCGGTCATCGAGCTCGGTGAGCCGCACCTCCCCGCCGCCTTCGACGATCTCTTGGGCGAGCCTCCGCTTGTCCTCGAGCATCGCGTCGATCCGCTCCTCCACGGTACCACGGCAGACGAGCTTGTGGACGAGCACGCCCTTGCGCTGACCGATGCGGAAGGCGCGGTCGGTGGCCTGGTTCTCGACTGCCGGGTTCCACCAGCGATCGAAGTGGATGACATGCGTCGCGGCGGTGAGATTGAGTCCTGTGCCGCCGGCCTTGAGCGACAGGACGAAGAACGGGACCGAATCGTCTTCCTGGAACTGGCGCACGAGCTCCGCGCGTTCCTTCACGCGCGTCTCGCCCGTCAGCACGAGCCCGGGGCGCCCGAACGATGCCGCGAGGAAGCGCGCGACCGGCGCCGCAATCTCGCGGAACTGCGTGAAGACGAGCGCCTTCTCCTGGCGCGAGGAGATGATCTCGGCGATCTCGGCGAGCCGCGCGAACTTGCCACTCTCTCCGGGCGCATACGTGCCGTCGCCGAGCCACTGCGACGGGTGATTGCAGATCTGCTTCAGGCGCACGAGGTAGGAGAGGACGAGCCCGCGCCGCCGCATGCGGTCCCCGGGCGCGAGGTGGTCAAGCGACGCGATCTCGTGCGCCAGCGCCTCCACCGATTCTTCGTAGAGCGCGGCCTGCCGCTTCGAGAGGGAGCAGAACGCCTTCACCTCGGTCTTGTCCGGGAGGTCGGCGATGACCGCTCGGTCGGTCTTGAGCCGGCGCAGGATGTAGGGACGGACGAGCTCGCGCAGGGCAGCGTAGGGCGATGGCCCGGGGTCGCTGTGGGCTGCCGGCGACGTGCTTCCCGTTCCGGCGCGCTTCAGGAAGGCTCCGAACTGCTTCGCCGAGCCAAGGAGCCCTGGGTTCACGAAGTCGAAGATGGACCACAGGTCGCCCGCACGGTTCTCGACGGGCGTGCCGGTGAGCGCGAGGCGCAGGCGCGACGAGAGCGCCTTCACGGCACGCGTCTGGCGCGCGGCGGGGTTCTTCACCGCCTGTGCCTCGTCGAGGATGGCGAGTCCCCAGCTCGCCGCCGCCACCCACGGCAGGCGATGGACGGAACCGTAGCTCACGACGACGAGGTCGTGGCGGGCGAGCGCCTCCGGCGTGAGCGCGGCGAGCTCCTCGCGCGGAACCGCGGAG
>Ga0209048_10002423_pt1 | contig 18529 bp, 13 predicted proteins | sample FrelakmetCRP12CR_FD_187146 | JGI IMG/M metagenome (GOLD analysis project Ga0209048, IMG submission 187146) | Freshwater lake sediment microbial communities from the University of Notre Dame, USA, for methane emissions studies - CRP12 CR (SPAdes)... | ecosystem: Environmental > Aquatic >... | reverse complement strand
CCCCCCGCCACGACTTCGGGCGGCAGCGGCGCCGTCGCCGCAGACCGGTCGCGCGCCAGCAAAAACGTATACACGTTGACAAGTCCCGCTCCGGAAACGACGTGCTCCGCCGTAACGCGGCCATGCCGCGCATGCAGGTAGCGCCACAAGTCGACCTGCAGGTCGTCGACCGGCGCAAAGCCGACGTGTCCGCCTTCGCCCGCCACGAGGTGAAACCGCGCGCCGATGCGCACCGCGTATGCGACGCCGAGGCCGGTGCCGGCGCCGATGACCAATCGCGTCGCCGACTCGTCCGGGTCGCCGTCCTGGAGCGTGACGAGCATTGCGGGGGCGAGCTCGTCGATGCCCGCAGCCGCCGCGTAGAAATCGTTGACGAGGCGCACCTGCGGTATGGCGAAGCGCCGCGCCAGGTCGTCCGCGTCCAGCGTCCAGGGGGCATTCGTGAGTTGCGCCCGCGAGCCCGCCACCGGGCCCGCGACGGCAAAGCACGCGGACTCGATCGACGGGCCAGCTAGTCGTACGTCCGGCAGCTGGAGGAACGCCGCGATGGCGTCGCCCGGGTCCGCAAAATCGGCGACCCGGTATTCCGCGTCGACGGCAACGGCGCCGCCCACCGCGTCGCGCGGGGCGAGGCGCAGCCGCACCCGGGTGCCGCCAACGTCGCCGGCGAGAATCATGAACGTGACGATCCGGACTCCAAGCAGTTAGTATGCTGCCCGATCGCTCCGCATGGAAACTTTCGCCAATCCCATACGCGTCCTGTTCGCGGCCTCCGAGTGCGCACCGCTCGTCAAGACGGGCGGACTGGGAGACGTCGCGGGTGCGCTGCCGGCCGCACTGCGCGCCATCGGCGTGGACGTGCGCATGCTGTTGCCCGGCTATCCCGCCGTGGTCGACGGCCTCGCCGCTGCCGTCGAGGTCGCCCGCTTCGGCTCCGAGGCCGCGCTTCCCGCACACCGGGTGCTCGCGGCGACGCTGCCCAACGGCGTTCCCGCGCTCGTCGTCGACTGCCCGGTGCTCTACGCGCGCGGAGGCGGTCCGTACCAGGATGCGAGCGCACGCGACTGGCCTGACAATGCGCAACGCTTCGGCCTCTTCGGTCGGGTCGCGGCGCGGCTCTCCGAAAAGGCAGGTCCACTCGACTGGCGCCCCGACATGGTGCACGCGCACGACTGGCAGGCTGGTCTGGCGCCCGCTTACCTGCGACTGGTCTCGGGCACGTCGACCCCGGCGCTGATGACGATCCACAACCTTGCGTTCCCAGGCGTGTTCGACCCGGCGTGGCGCGAAGCGCTCGCGCTGCCGCCGTCCTCCTGGTCGATGCACGGCGTCGAATACCACGGATGGCTATCGTTCCTGAAGGCCGGCCTCTACTACGCCAATGCGCTCACCACGGTGAGTCCGACGTATGCGCGCGAGATCCAGTCGAAACCGCTCGGTATGGGTCTCGAGGGCCTGCTCGCCGCCCGCCGCAAGGTTCTTCGCGGCATCCTGAACGGGATCGATACGATCCTCTGGGACCCTGGTCACGATCCGTGGATTGCGCAACCTTACGACGCCGGCTCACTGCAGAACAAGGCCACCAACAAGCGCGCGTTGCAGGAGGAATTCGGGCTGGCCAGGCGCGGCGACGCGCCGCTCTTCGCGATCGTCAGCCGTCTCACGCACCAGAAGGGGATCGATATCGTCGCGGCGATTGTCGACGACCTCGCGTCGTCGGGAGCACAGCTCGTCGTGTTGGGCAGTGGCGACCGCGACAGCGAAATCGAGCTCAACGCGATCGCGCAACGGCACGCCGGCGCGGTCGGCGTCGTCATCGGCTTCGACGAGGCACTCGCCCACCGGATCGAAGCGGGTGCCGACGCATTCCTGATGCCGTCGCGTTTCGAGCCATGCGGGATGAACCAGATGTACAGCCAGCGCTACGGAACGCCTCCGGTCGTGCACGCCACCGGCGGCCTTGTGGATACGGTCGTCGATTGCGATGCGCGCACGCTCGCCGCGGGCACCGCCACCGGGTTCACGTTCGACGACGCGGCGCCTTCCGGCCTGAAGGCTGCTATCGCGCGCTGCATCGGCGCTTACCGTGACCCCGACACCTGGCGGCAGCTTATGCGCAATGGGATGGCGCGCGATTTCAGCTGGCGTCGGTCGGCGACGGAGTATGCGAAGCTCTATGCGGAACTGACCGGGCGCGGCGTCTGACGGCGGCTCAGATCCACGCCATCAGGCCGAGCTCGAGAGGGTGCGCGAGCATCGGGTGGCTCGGAAAGGCGCGAATCCGATAATTGAGCTTTCCGCACAGGTCCGGTGCGAGATCGAGCTCGTAACGTACTTCCTCGGCCGGACCGTCCGCGATCCGCGGCACAAATCGGATCCGGTGCGGCACGCCGTTCGCATTCGGGGCCACGGTTGGCGAGAGCAGCAGCTCAACGGTGACGTCTTCCGGTGCGAGCCCGACGAGGCGCACGGCGACCTCGAGGTGCACGCTGGCGCCGAACACGACCCGGCGTTGTGGAACGTCGATCCGGCGCAGCGTCACCTGTGGCCACGCCGCGCGCACGCGCGCCTTCCAACGCGAGACATCGCGCGCGACCGCGTATGCTGCCTCCTGGTAGCGCCGCCCAAGCTGTGACGCCGGGCGATACAGCTTCGCGACGTACTCGGCGAGCATCCGCGTCGAATTGAACTGCGGCAGGAGGCTCGCGATCGCGCGCTTCGCCATGTGTACCCAGCCCGGCGAGAAGCCCATGCTGCCGCGCGTGTAGTAAAGCGGCAGGACGCGGTCCTGCAGCAACTCGTACAGCGTGCGCGCTTCCTCGTGATCGCGGTCGCGCTGCTCCAGACGGTCAGATGCCGGCTTGATCGCCCAGCCATTGTCGCGCTGGTACCCCTCTTCCCACCAACCATCCAGCACCGACAGGTTGAGCACGCCGTTCATCGCCGCCTTCATCCCCGACGTTCCCGACGCTTCAAGCGGATGGACCGGGTTGTTGAGCCAGACGTCGACACCGGACACGAGGCGGCGCGCAAGCTGAAGGTCGTAGTTCTCGACGAGCAGGAACCTGCCTTCGAACTCCGGCAATTTCGCCATCCGCATGATCTGCCTTATCAGGTCCTGCCCCGGCATGTCCGCCGGATGCGCCTTGCCGGCAAAGATGAACAGCACCGGCCGCGCCGCATCGGCCACGATCGCCCGCAGCGCATTCAGATCCTCGAACAGCAGCGTGGAGCGCTTGTAGGTCGCGAAGCGCCGGGCGAAGCCGATCGTAAGCACGTTCGGATCGCTGGCGTCGGCGAAGCGGAACAGGCGATCGAGATGCGATTCGCTGCCGCGGTTGCGGATGAGCTGCGCGCGTACGCGGTCACGGACGAGATGAAGCATCTGCGCCTTGAGGTACTGCCGAACGCTCCAGAAAATGTGGTCGGGAATCCGGTCGACGCGCGCCCAGTAGTCGCGGTCGCTCAGGCGCTGCATCCATTCGACGCCGAGAAAGCGCTCGAAGATGTCATGCCACTCGGGTGCGACGAACTTCAGCACGTGGACGCCGTTGGTGACGTGCTCGATCGGGTTCTCGTCCGGGGCAACCTGCGGCCAGAGGTCGCGCAGCATCCGGGCACTGACGTCGCGGTGGATGCGGCTCACGCCGTTGTGATGGCGCGAACCGCGAATTGCCAGCGCGGTCATGTTGAAATCCGGGCTCTGGGGCGTGTGGCCAAGCGCCAGCAACACCTCTGGATCGACCCCCAGTCCGCGGCAGAAGTCCTCAAAATACCGCAGGATCATCTCGTCGGCGAAGTGGTCGTGACCCGCAGGCACCGCCGTGTGCGTCGTGAATACCGTGCTTGCGGCCACGGCCTCCAATGCCGCCGCGAAATCCACGCCCTGGACCGCGAGCATCCGTGCGCGCTCGAGCACCAGGAAGGCGGCATGTCCCTCGTTGATGTGCCACACGGTCGGACGCAGGCCGAGCGCCTCGAGCGCCCGCACGCCACCGACCCCGAGCACGATTTCCTGCTCGATTCGCGTCTTACGATCGCCGCCATAGAGCTGGTGCGCGATGCCGCGGTCGCTTTCCGCATTGACCTCGAGATCGGTATCGAGCAGATAAAGCCGCACTTTGCCGACACGCGCCTGCCAGATCTTGACCTGCACCGTCCGACCCGGCAGTTCGACAGCGACGTGCAGCTCGCCTCCGGCGGGGCCACGGGCCGGCGTCGTCGGCAGCGCGTCGAAATCGGAATCGTGGTACGTGGCCTGCTGGTTCCCATCGTTGTCGAACGTCTGGAAGAAATAGCCCTGGCGATAGAGCAGCCCGATGCCGACGAACGGCATGCCGCTGTCACTCGCGGCCTTGCAATGGTCGCCCGCGAGGATGCCGAGGCCGCCGGAATAGATCGGAAAGCTCTCGTGAAACCCGAACTCCGCGCAAAAGTAGGCGACCAAGTCGTCTTCGCCGAGCCAATCCCCGTTGGGTCGGCGCGGAGGCTGCGCAAGGTAGCTGTCGTATGCCGACAATACGCGACTGAAGTCGCCGAGATACGCCGAATCCTCGGCGGCGGCAAGCAGACGCTTTTCGTCGACCTGTCGCAGGAACGCCTTCGGACTGTGCCCGACGGCGTCCCATAACTGGGGATCGAGCCGCGCATAGAGGCCGCGCACGGGCAAATTCCAGCTGTACCACAGATCGTTTGCGAGTTCCTCGAGCCGGGCCAGTCGCGGAGGCAACGTCGGCGCGACTTCGAGCGTGAATGGGGTGCCTGACGGTTCCATGGTGATCGCCATTGTGCGCATAGGATAAGACATTCAACTGCACGAAGCCGAGTATTTGGGCTCCGGTGCTGTTGGTCAAGCGGCGACCGAGGTACTGCGCCGGATTGGCCTTCACCTGTTGCGCCAGGCGCCTGAAGAATATCTCGGCGCTCATCTTGGCAAGCTGCTCCGCCGGCGGCGCCGTGCCCAATGCCGGGTCGACCAAGCCTGCGGGCGGCGTGCAGTCAACCCGACGCCGCCGAAGGTCGCTGCAAGACCCTTCCAGCCCTCTCCCCGCCGGGCAGCCATTGGGCCCGATCATGGAGGTCGCTGCGATCGCGCGCGCACGCATGGAGCCGATCGCGAAGTCGAGGCAAGAAGCTACTGCGGTGCTTCTTGACCGTCATCAAGCCGCGCGGAGTTGGCGAGTCCACAATTGCCCACTAAGCAGCAAAGTCTACCGGGCTGTTGTCCACGGGGAGGGAGGAGCCACATGCGCCCCACGATGATCCGCAAGTCAGTTCCGGATCTGCGGCCGAGGCCGCATCTTGCCGACTACGACGCGGCGCGGCGCAGTTTCTCGTGGGAGACGATCCGCGACAAGCTGGGCAGCGTTCCGGGCGGCGGCATCAACATCGGTTACGCGGCGGTGGACCGGCATCTCTCCACGCCGTGGCGCGATCACACGGCGTTCCGATTCATCGCGCCCACGGGCATCCGCCGCAACCTCACGTACGACGAACTCGCGAGGCTGACCAACCGCTTCGGCAACGTCCTCCGCGGTCTCGGCATAGGCAAGGGCGACCGGTTGTTCATTCTAGCCGGCCGCATTCCCGAGCTCTACATCGCGGCGCTCGGGGCCCTCAAGAATGGCACGGTCGTCTCGCCGCTGTTCTCGGCCTTCGGCCCCGAGCCGATACGCACGCGCATGTCGATTGGCAAAGGCCAGGTGCTGGTCACCACGGAAGCGCTCTATCGGCGCAAGGTCGCGCCCATTGTGACCGAGCTTCCCGACCTCCGGCATGTGCTGCTGGTCGGAGACGCCGGCGGCACCACTCAGGTGCCCGGCACGCACGACTTCGCGACGCTGATGGCGCGCGCCTCGGACAGGTTCGATGCCGAGCCGACCTCCCCCGACGACGTGGCTTTGCTGCACTTCACGAGTGGCACGACAGGGATGCCCAAGGGCGCGATCCACGTGCACGGCGCGCTGACCATGCACTATGCCACCGGCCTCTATGCGCTGGACTTGCACCCCGAGGACGTGTTCTGGTGCACCGCGGATCCCGGCTGGGTGACCGGCACCTCCTACGGCATCGTAGCGCCACTGCTGCACGGGGTCACGAGTCTGGTTGACGAGGCGGACTTCGATGCCGAGCGCTGGTATCGGTTGCTGCAGGACGAGGCAGTGACCGTCTGGTACACGGCGCCTACGGCGATTCGCATGCTCATGAAAGCTGGCGCGGCACTCGCGCACAGTCACCATTTCCCGAGGCTGCGCTTCGTCGCGAGCGTGGGCGAGCCGCTCAATCCCGAGGCCGTGTGGTGGGGGCAGGAGGTTTTGGGGCTTCCGATCCACGACAACTGGTGGCAGACCGAGACAGGCGGAATCATGATTGCCAACGTTCCCGCGCTCGACATCAAGCCGGGCTCGATGGGTAAGCCGTTGCCTGGCGTGGACGCGACCATCGTGCACCGGCGTGAGGATGGCGTATGCGAGGAGATCCGCGAATCCGACGTCGAGGGCGAGCTCGCATTGCGTGCGGGCTGGCCATCGATGTTCCGCGCCTACCTCGGGGAGGAACAACGCTACCGCAAATGTTTCGCAGGCGACTGGTACCTGACCGGGGATCTCGCAAAGCGCGATGCGGACGGCTATTACTGGTTCGTCGGCCGCGCCGACGATGTGATCAAGTCAGCCGGGCATCTGATCGGTCCGTTCGAAGTCGAAAGCGCGCTGATGGAGCATCCGGCGGTCGCGGAGGCAGGCGTGATCGGCAAGCCGGATCCGCTGGTCGGCGAGTCGGTGAAGGCATTCGTGTCGCTCAAGGCTGGCTTCGCGCCGACCGAGGACCTGCGCATGGATCTGCTGGGGCACGGACGCAAGCGGCTCGGCGCGGCCGTCGCACCAAAGGAAATTGCCTTCCTGCCCGCGCTGCCGCGCACGCGTAGCGGCAAGATCATGCGGCGGCTGCTGAAAGCGCGTGAGCTGGGGTTGCCCGAGGGCGACATATCGACGCTGGAGGCGGGGGCCTGAACCCCGGGGAGGCGCACCATGAACACCGCCACACTGAAGCCCGTGACCGTCGGTACGGAACTCGCGCTGGCGATGCTCGGTGACATGGTGCGCATTCGCCGCTTCGAGGAGCGCTGCGCCGATCTCTATGGCCAGCAGAAGATTCGCGGCTTCCTGCACCTCTACATCGGCGAGGAGGCGGTCGCCGCCGGCGCAATTCGCGCGCTCGGACCCGAGGACGCGATCGTCGCCACCTACCGTGAGCACGGGCTCGCGCTGGTCCGCGGCATTTCGGCCAATGCGATCATGGCCGAGATGTACGGCAAGCAGGAGGGCTGCTCGCGCGGGCGCGGCGGGTCAATGCACATCTTCGATGCGGCGCGAAGATTCTACGGCGGCAATGCGATCGTCGGCGGCGGGCTGCCGCTGGCAGTAGGACTGGCGCTCGCCGACAGGATGCAGGGCAAGCGTCGGGTGACCGCCGCGTTCTTCGGCGAGGGCGCGGTCGCGGAAGGCGCGTTCCACGAGTCGTTGAACCTCGCGGTGCTGTGGTGCCTGCCGGTAGCCTTCTTCTGCGAGAACAATCTGTACGCGATGGGCACGGCGCTCGAACGTTCGGAATCACAGATCGATCTGTGCGCGAAGGCTGCTGCGTTCCGGGTGCCGACGCTGAAAGTCGACGGCATGGACGCGGTGGCGGCGTACGAGGCGGCGACGCAGGCGGCCGAGCATGTTCGCAACGCCAGGGGCGCATTCTTCGTCGAGTTCCAGACCTACCGCTATCGCGCACACTCCATGTTCGACCCGGACCTTTATCGCGACAAGGGCGAGATCGAGGCGTGGAAGAAGCGAGGCCCGATCCATAACCTCAGCAACCGGCTCAAGGCGGAGGGCAAGCTCACCGAGGAGCGATTCCTCGCGATCGACGCGGAAGCGCAACGCGAGGTCGAGAAGGCTGTAGCTTTCGCAGAGGCGGGGACGTGGGAGCCGCTCGAGGATCTGACGCGCGACGTGCACACGGAGGACGCGCCATGAAGATGACCTATCGCGAGGCGATGCGGCAGGCATTGCACGATGCGCTCGCGGACGATCCGCGCGTGTTTCTGATGGGCGAGGACGTCGGCAAGTACGGCGGCTCGTATGCGGTCTCGAAGGGCTTTTTCGAGGAATTCGGGCCCGACCGCATACGCGATACCCCACTTTCCGAGCTGGGCTTCGTCGGCGCCGGCATCGGCGCCGCGCTTGGCGGCATGCGGCCGATTGTCGAGATCATGACCGTCAATTTCAGCCTGCTTGCGCTCGACCAGATCGTCAACACCGCCGCGCTTTACCGACACATGTCGGGTGGACAGTTCAGCGTCCCGGTGGTGATCCGCATGGCCACCGGCGCCGGCCGCCAGCTTGCCGCACAGCACTCGCACAGCCTGGAGAACTGGTACGCGCACGTGCCTGGCCTGACGGTGCTTGCGCCCGCCACGATCGACGATGCGCGCGGCATGCTCGGGCCCGCTCTGCAAGATCCCGATCCCGTCGTGATCTTCGAGCACGCGCTGCTCTACAACTTCGAGGGCGAGCTGTCCGAAGCGTGGCGCAACGTCGATATCCGGTCGGCCAAGGTGCTGCGGCCCGGACGCGAGGTCACGCTGCTCGCCTACGGCGGCACGGTGTGGAAGGCACTGGTAGCCGCGGACCTACTCGCGGCCGAGGGCATCGACGCCGAGGTGGTCGACCTGCGCGTGCTGCGCCCGCTCGACGACGCCACGATCATGGCGTCGGTGCGCCGGACGCGGCGCGCGGTCGTCGTCGACGAAGGCTGGCGCACCGGCAGCCTCGCGGGCGAAATCATGGCGCGCATCATGGAGCAGGCGTTCTACGATCTCGACGCGCCGGTTGCGCGCGTGTGCAGCGAGGAAGTGCCGATACCCTATGCGAAGCACCTCGAGGATGCCGCACTGCCGCAGCCGGCCAAGATCGTAGCGTCGGCGAAAGCGCTGCTCGCCAAGGGCTGAGCGCGGAAGAGCCAACGAAGCCGGCACCGGAACATTCCATCCATGATCGAATTCAAGCTGCCTTCACTGGGTGCCGAGATGGACGAGGGCACGCTGCTCGAATGGAAGATCAGGCCTGGAGATCATGTCAAGAAAGGCGATGTGGTCGCGGTCGTCGACACGAGCAAGTCCGCGATCGACGTCGAGATCTGGGAACAGGGCACCGTTTGGGAACTACTGATCGGCGTGAAGGAGACGGTGCCCGTGGGCACGGTGATCGCCCGGCTGCTCGAGCCGGGCGAGACGCCAGAGCATGCCGCGGAGGAGAAGCAACAGCGCGCCGCCGCGATGACCCCGGTTGCTTCGGCTGGAGCGCCCGCGCCGGCCGCGCTTGCCGGCGTCATTGAGGCTCGCGCGGCGACCGAATCTAGGCAGCGCACCTCCCCCGCGGCGCGCAAGCGGGCAGCCGAGCTCGGGGTGGATCTTGCACGCGTCACGGGCACCGGTCCGCAGGGAGTTATCAACCGCGACGACATCGAGCGGGCAGCGGCAAGCAACGCCCCGGCGAAGAACCGCTGGACCGAGATGCGCCATGCGATCGCGGCGGCCATGGCGCGTTCCAAGCGCGAGATCCCGCACTACTACCTCGCCACCGACATTCCGCTGGTGGTATTGAGCCGCTGGCTCGCCGGGCGCAACGAGGGCCGTTCGGTCGCGGAGCGAATGCTGATTGCGGTACCGCTACTCAAGGCCGTCGCGCGCGCTCTCGCGCGCTACCCCGAGTTCAACGGGCATTTCCGGGATGGCGCGTTCGTGCCGGGCAGCAGCGTTAATCTCGGCGTGGCAATCTCGCTGCGCCAGGGCGGGCTCATCGCTCCCGCCATTCGCGATGTCGACACGGTGGGGCTCGACGAGTTGATGCGCCGCCTCGTGGACCTGGTGGCCCGTGCGCGGGCGCTCACGCTGCGCAGTTCGGAGATGACCGACGCGACGATCACCGTCACCAACCTCGGCGACCAGGGTGTAGAACTCGTGCAGGGGGTGATTTACCCGCCCCAGGTCGCGCTCGTGGGCTTTGGCAAGATCACTGAACGGCCCTGGGTGGAAGACGGGCGGATCATGGTCGCGCCCGTGGTGACGGCGAGCCTGTCGGCGGACCATCGCGTGAGCGACGGACACCGCGGCGCGCTTTTCCTGGCCGAGATCGCGCGGCTGGCGCAGGACCCCGGCAAGTTGGACGAACCGGCCGTGGGAAGGTAGGTCGCCATCCATGAACGACGCAACGCTCCGGCAAGCGTTCTTTGCGACGCTTCGCCGCATTGCACCCGAAGTCGCGCCCGAGGAGCTCGTACCGGACCGGCCGCTGCGCGACCAGGTCGACCTCGACTCGATGGATTGGCTCAACTTCCTCGTCGGTCTGCACGCCGCGCTGGGCGTGGAAATACCCGAGAGCGACTACGCAAAGCTCGTCACGCTCGACGACATGCTCGCCTACCTCCGGGGCAAGCTTGGCTGAACGGCACTGCCTGCAACCTGACCACGGCTCCGCGATGTTGTCACTCGTCCATCGCCAAGCCGGCCGTGGCCGAGGCGGAGGTCTACAGAGCCCACAAGAAGGGCCTTGCCGGCTACGCGTTTTCACACGCGAATTGGGCAGCTCTCCCAGCCGACCTCATCCACGTCTCCGCAGCAGCGCCTTTTACTGCATTGCGTATGCCCGCGCAGGGGCTTCGCCTCGCGAGCGCCTAGCGGCACGGTCACGCATGCTAGACTTTCCCGTGTATCGCTCACGTCGACAGAAATTCCGCGACATAGCCGTTCATAGCAGTTCCGGCGGCGACATGGCCAACCTCGAACTCGAGAACCTTACCAAGCGCTACGCGGACGTCGTTTCCGTCGATGGCATGAACATGTCCGTCGAACACGGTGAATTTGTCTGCCTGCTGGGCCCATCAGGCTGCGGCAAGACGACCACGTTGCGCATGATTGCCGGTTTCCTCGAACCGGATGCGGGCGAAATCCGGGTTGGCGGCAAGGTTGTGTCATCGGTCCAATCCGTTGTCCCGCCGGAGCGGCGGAACATGAGCATGATCTTCCAGAGCTATGCCGTGTGGCCGCACATGACCGTGCGCCAGAATGTTGGCTACGGCCTGAAAATGAAATCGATGCCGCCGCTGGAACAGCAATCCCGTACCGATGTCGCACTCGACGCCACGAAGCTCCGCGCGCAGGCCGAGCGCTATCCTTCCGAGTTGTCCGGCGGTCAGCAGCAGCGGGTCGCGCTCGCGCGGGCGCTGGTGACGAAGCCAGACATTCTGCTGCTGGATGAACCACTGTCCAATCTCGATACGAACCTCCGTGGTGACATGCGCTTCGAAATCCGCCGGCTGCACGATGAATTCCACTTCACGTCGATCTATGTCACGCACGATCAGGTCGAGGCGATGACCATGGCCGATCGCATCGTCGTCATGAATGCCGGGCGCATCGAACAGATTGGAACGCCCGAGGACGTCTACGAGCGTCCAAATTCAGCGTTCGTGGCTCGGTTCATCGGCGGCGGCAACGTCATCGACGCGACGTACTTGTCGGGACGTACCGTGCGGGTCGCCGGCCATAGTCTCGACATCGGACAGGGCAGCTTCGCGGGGCCCGGCGAGCCGATGAGCTTTTGCGTCAAGACGCACGATGTGGAGCTGCTGGCGGGCGATGGTATCGAGGCGACGAACACGCTCCCAGGGACCGTGCGGGGCCAGGCATATCTCGGCAGTCACCGCGACTACATCGTCGATGTCGGGCAGGACGTGCTGATCGCCGCACCCGCAGAACTTTCGGTGCCAAACGGATCGATGGTGAGGGTAAGGTTCAAGGCCGAGCGATGTCGTGGCCTTGCCAATTGAAGCGCGTTTCCCGTCAGCAGTAATCTGCGCAGGCGGACGAGCGCTCGCGTGTGTCTGTCGCAACCGAACGAAGGAGGATCACCATGAGGTGGATGAAGTGGCACCGCGGCTTCAGGGCGTTGCCTGTCGTGCTGCTCGCCAGCGCAATCGCAGCGCCCGTCGCAGGTCAGGAGACGACGCCCGCAATGGTGGCGGCAGCCGCCAAGGAAGGTAAGGTTGTCTGGTATTCGTCGATCGACGTCAAGGTCGCGGAGCTGATTGCGCAGGCCTTTCGCGCCGAATACCCGAATATCCAGATCGAGGTGGAACGTTCAGGGTCGGAGCGCGTGTTTCAGCGGATCAACCAGGAATACCAGTCGGGCATCAAGAACGTCGACGTCGTCAACTCGTCCGATGCTTCGCATTTCCTCTACTGGAAACAGCAGAAGTGGCTCGCGCCGCACATCCCGCCGGACGTGAAGCGCTACCCTGCGCAGTTCAAGGATCCGGAAGGCTATTACGCAGCGTGGCGCGCGACGCTGAGCGTGATGGGCTACAACACCAACCTGGTACCGGCCAGGGATGCGCCAACCGGCTACCTCGACCTGCTCGATCCGAAATGGAAGGGCAAGCTGGTCAAGTCGCATCCGGGCTACAGCGGCACCAGCCTGACCGGCACCTTCGCGATCGTCAAGCTGCTCGGCTGGGACTATCTCGAAAAGCTGTCCAAGCAAGGGGTGCAGCAACTGCAGTCGACGACGGCGACGCCGAAGAGCATCGCCAGCGGCGAACGGGCGGTGATGGTCGACGGCAACGAATACAACATGTTCATCGAAATCGACGCCAAGAGTCCCGTAGCCATCATCTACCCGAAGGAAGGAACGCCGTTCGTGACCTCGCCCACCGCAATCTTCGCCGACGCCCCGCATCCCAATGCCGCGCGCGTCCTGCAGAATTTTCTGTATACCGCCAAGATACAGCAACTGACGGTCAACGAAGGTGGCACGCGCTCGCTCCATCCCGATGTCAAGGATCCGCCAGGGCGAACGCCGCTGGCGCAGATAAAGGTATTGCCGGACGACCCGGCGGCCATGCTGCCACAGGTGGCCGACATCAAGAAACGGTACACGGCGCTGTTCGGCAACTGACGGCGCGCGACGACGACAGCGGATAACGAGGTCATGCCCTCCAGCTCGGCGGTTGCACGGTCGCGGTCCATCGACTGGACCGCGCCCTTTGCGATCGCACTCGTGCTGCTGCTCGTGGCCCTGGTACTTCTGCCGATGTTCCGGCTCTTGATGACGAGCCTCACCGGCGACGCGGGGCAGTTGTCGCTCGAGCACTATCGCCAGTTGTTCGTCGACCCGGCTTTCGTGAAGCCGTTGCTGACCACGTTGTGGACGTCCGCGGCGGTCGGCGTGCTTTGCATCCTTGCTGCCGCGCCGATGGCCTGGCTCGTATCTCGCACCGACTTGCCCGGCAAGCGCCTGCTGCGCGCGCTGATCCTCGCATCGTTCGTGACGCCACCTTTTCTCGGCGCGTTCGCATGGGTGCTATTGGGGGGGCCGAACGCCGGGCTGATCAACCAGTGGTACTACACGCTGTTCGGCCTGAAGCCGTTCGAAGCCACGCCGCTGATCAACATTTTTTCTGCTGGCGGCATGGTGTTTGTCATGGCTTTGTACACCTTTCCCTATGTCTTCACGTTCGTGGCGAACAGCCTCGATCTCATTCCGAGCGAACTCGAGGAGGCCTCGGCAATTCTCGGCGCGCCTCCGTGGCGCACTGCGCTCGATATCACGCTGCCGTTGGTCGTGCCGGCGCTGCTGGCAGGGCTGCTGATTGCCTTTCTGCAGTCGATGACGCTGTTCGGGACGCCCGCGATCCTGGCGCTGCCGGCGGGCATCGACACGATGACCACCAAGATCTGGAGCCTCTTCCAGTTTCCACCGCAGCTTGGATTGGCCGCTGCCGTATCGTTGCCGCTGCTGCTCGTCACCGTCGCCTTGCTGAGGGCGCAGTCCGCGATCATGGGCCGCCGCGGTTATTCCGTGATCGGCGGCAAGAGCACCGGCACGCGCCTGATTCGCCTTGGCGCATGGAAGGTCCCGGCACTGGCGTTGTTTGCGTTCGTTCTCGGCGCATCGATCGTGCTGCCGTACGGTGTGCTGGTGCGCACGGCATTCGTCAAGAACTGGTCCGGCCCGGTTGCCGGCAATTTTTCGCTCGAACACTGGCGTTTCGTGTTTTTCGAGTTCAGTCAAACGAAGCTTGCGCTCGAGAACACGTTTCTCCTGGGGATTGCGGCGGCGACCGCGGGCACGATCCTGGTGACGATCGTCGGCTATTTGAGCCTGCGCAAACTGGTCTGGGGCCATCGCTATCTCGGTTTCCTGGCCACCGCGCCGGTCGCGATTCCCGGCATCGTCCTTGCCGTCGGCCTCTTCCTGAGCTACACGCAACCGCCTTTCGTCCTGTACGGCACCCTGTCGATCATCTTCCTCGCCTATCTGACGAAGGAGCTTCCGGTCGGTTATCAGCAGATCGGGGCGTCGCTCAAAGCGGTGCACCCCGAACTCGAGGACGCAAGCCGCATCTTTGGCGCGACCCGCTTGCGCGCCCTATTCGATATCACTACGCCGTTGATACGCAATGGCGTGATCGCGACCTGGATTTTCATCTTCATCGGGTCGATTCGTGAGCTATCCGCCACGATCCTGCTGTTCACCGCGCGCACCAAGACGATTTCGGTCACCATGTTCGACTTGCGTGAAAGCAACGACTGGGGACCGATCGCCGTGCTTTCGATTACCATGCTGCTGATCACCTTCGCGATGATCCTGCTGATCAACCACTTTACGGATCGGAGGTCGACATGACCGGCGCCGCACCCCGAGGCTTGCCTTTGCTCGGACTGATGCTCGGCGACTGCACCGGCATCGGTCCCGAACAATGTGCGCGCGTGCTCGCGGATAGACGCCTGGCAGATGCTGCCCGACTGCTGGTCGTCGGCGACCCACGGGTGCTCGAACAAGGCGCGCGGGATGCCGGCGTCAGCGCGGCGTGCCGAAGCTATGCGACGCCCGAGGACGTCGACTGGACGCGCCCCGAGATTCCGCTCATCGACCTTCGTAATCTCGACCCGTCCGCGGTGCCTCGCGGCGCCGTGTCGGCGGAGTCGGGCCGCATCAGCGGCGAGACGCTTTCCTACATGATCGATCTCGCCCTCGACGAGCGAATCGACGGCATCACGTTCGCGCCGCTCAACAAGGGCGCCCTCCACGCCGGGGGCTGGCGCTTCAACGACGAGCACCAGATGTTCGCGCATCTCACCCGGCACCAGGGATACTTCGGCGAGATGAACGTGCTCGACAACCTCTGGATGTCGCGAGTGACCTCGCACGTCTCGCTGCGGACCGCGCTCGACCAGATCACGCCGGAACGCATCGATGCAGCCATCACGCTTGCGGACCGCACCATGCGCGGTGCCGGCTTCGACGCACCGCGCATCGCTGTTGCCGCGCTCAACCCGCACGGCGGGGAAAATGGTCTTTTTGGCCGCGAGGAGATCGAGATCATCGCACCTGCAGTCGCGCGGGCGGCCGAGCGCGGCGTCCGGTGCCGGGGTCCCTTTCCCGCGGATACCGTGTTCCTCAAGGCCTTTGCCGGCGACTACGACGGCGTCCTGACGATGTATCACGACCAGGGGCAGATCGCCACGAAGCTCAGGGGCTTCAATCGCGGCGTCACCGTGACCGGCGGCCTGCGGACGGTGTTCACGACGCCCGCGCACGGCACTGCGTTCGACATCGTCGGCAAGGGTTGCGCCACGACCGGAGCGCTGGAGCAGGCCGTCCGACTCTGCGCCCGTCTTGCCTCCGGCCGCAAGAACAACGCGACGCTCGCCGACGCGGCCGCTGCCGCATCACTCCCCTAAGCGAAGGACGACTTCCCCATGCCCGACCCACCCGCCGCCTCCGTCACCTCCGTCGACTCCTCCCTTACCGACTACGTCGCCGGCTTCGTTGTCGCCACGCACGGACGAGACATTCCGACCGACGTGGCCCACCTCGGCAAGCGCTCGGTGCTCGACGGCATCGGCCTCGCCCTTGCCGGCGCTGCGTCGCAAACCGGCACTATTACCCGGCGCTACCTTGCCGCGTTGGGCATCGCAGTCGAGGGCGGCAGCACCGTGATAGGCAGCGACTTGCGTCTTCCCGCACGCTTCGCGGCGTTCGCCAACGGGATTTCCATCCACGCCGACGACTACGATGACACTCAGCTCGCCGTTGCCAAGGATCGCGTCTACGGCCTGCTCACCCATCCGACGGCGCCGGCGCTGCCTCCTGTCCTGGCGCTCGCGGAGAGGGATCACATGAGCGGCCGTGACCTGATGACCGCGTATCAGGTCGGCGTCGAGGTCGAATGCAAAGTCGCCGAAGCGATCATGCCGCGTCACTATCAGCACGGCTTTCACAGCACCGCGACCTGCGGTGCGATAGGCGCCGCGGCGGCTGCCGCGAAACTGCTCCGCCTCGACCGGGAAACCACGCGTCGCGCCCTGAGCCTGGGTGCGACGCAGGCCGGCGGCTTGCGCGAAAACTTCGGCACCATGACCAAGCCTTTTCATGCAGGACGCGCCGCGGAAAGCGGCGTGGTCGCAGCCGAACTGGCGGCACTGGGGTTCACGGCATCGCTCAACGGACTGGAGGCCGATCGCGGGTTCTTCCGTGCCGCGGGTGGCGGCTACAGCGCCGACATGATCGACGGCCGGCTCGGCAACCCGTGGACCTTCGCCTTTCCCGGCGTATCGATCAAGCCGCACCCCAGCGGATCGCTCACGCATCCGGGCATGGCCGTCATGCTGGATCTGATCCATCGCCACGATCTGCGCCCGGAGCGCGTCAAACGCGTCACCGTCGGGACCAATCACAACATGCCGAATGCGCTGATTCATCATCGCCCGTGCAACGAGTTGCAGGCGAAGTTCAGCATGGAATTCTGCATGGCGATCCTGCTCCTCGAGCGCAAGGCCGGTCTCGAGCAATTCACCGACGACGTGGTCAACCGCCCCGACGTGCAGGCGTTGCTGCAGCGGGTGGACTTCGGCGTGAACGCCGAAGCCGAGGCCGCCGGGTTCGACAAGATGACGACGATCATCGAAGTCGAGCAGGACGACGGCACGATCGTCAAAGGCGCCGCCGACTTCGGGAAGGGCAGCCCCGCAAACCCGATGAGCGATGACGAACTCACGGAGAAATTCCGTCAGTGCGCGGCCTGGGGTGGCCTCGACGCCGCGCAGACGCAAGCGCTGCTCGATCTCGCATGGCGCATCGAGACGCTACAGAACGTGGGCGAGCTGACGCAGCACCTGCGCATCGAGCGCAGGTCGTGAACGAGCGACGGAGTCGATCGCGATGTTCGAAGGCTTCACGCACACGCGGGTCGACGCGTCGGGCGCGCGCATCAACCTGCGTCACGGTGGATCCGGACCGCCCCTCCTGCTGTTGCACGGCAATCCGCTGACGCATGTGATGTGGCACAAGATCGCGCCGCGACTCGCGGAGCATTTCACAATCGTCGCGTCAGACCTGCGGGGCTACGGCGACAGCTCCAAGCCGGATGGCGGCGAAAACCACATCGGCTACTCGTTTCGCGCGATGGCGCAGGACCAGTGCGAGGTAATGACGGCACTGGGCTTCGATTCATTCCATGTATGCGGCCACGACCGCGGCGGAAGAGTCGCACACCGCATGGCGCTGGATGATCCGCGCCGGGTGAAGAAAGTCGCTTTCCTCGATATCGTCCCCACGCATCACACGCTGAACAACATCAAGAAGGAATGGGCCGTCGCTTCGTATCACTGGTTTTTCATGGCGCAGCCTTACGACTTTCCCGAGCAGATGCTGATTGCCTACGGCCTCGAGCGCTACATCCGCAAAAAGCTGGACAAGAAGGGCGTCGGCATGAGCGGATTCACGCCCGAAGCGCTGGCCGAGTACATTCGCTGCTGCACGCCCGAGAACATTCACGCGGTTTGCGAGGACTATCGCGCCGCGGTCGGCATCGATCTCGTTCATGACGAAGCCGATCTGGCAACCAAACTGTCCATCCCGATGCTGGTCCTCTGGGGAGAGCGCAGCCACGTCAATCGCAGCTACCGGCCGATCGAAGCCTGGCTCGAGCGTGCGGTCGATGTTCGCGGAAAAATGCTTCCTTGCGGGCACTACCCTGCAGAACAGGTTCCCGATGAAACGTATGCCGAGCTGCATGCGTTCTTCGGTTCGAACGAGTGATTGGATCGGCGGAACGCGCCTCGCGCACCCTTAGCTGAACGAACGATGCGCGATCGAACCGCGTACATGGTGACGGCTACCGAGCCGGCCAGTTGTCGATCTCACTATTGGCAAAACATTGCGGACAAATGCGCGCACAGGGACCAGGACGCTAGCAGGTACTGCCGCTGAATGCCAAGGTGGGAGGGGTGGCTGATGGGGATCGAACCCACGACAACCGCAATCACAATCCGGCAAACAAGATGCACAAATCAGTTGCTTACCATGAGGAAATTCTACGATGCTTGCCGAAAAAAATCGGTATCTTTCAGCTCGAGCGAGCGTTGCTTAGAAGCACCCGCGCGCTCAACGATGCATCCCGCGCCAGGAGCGCGGGC
>Ga0209048_10002422_pt1 | contig 18530 bp, 19 predicted proteins | sample FrelakmetCRP12CR_FD_187146 | JGI IMG/M metagenome (GOLD analysis project Ga0209048, IMG submission 187146) | Freshwater lake sediment microbial communities from the University of Notre Dame, USA, for methane emissions studies - CRP12 CR (SPAdes)... | ecosystem: Environmental > Aquatic >... | reverse complement strand
CACCTGGATTTGTGGAACCTGTCTGGGTCGCGTCAACCTTCGCTGTCGAACTACTTACGTTCCCGGCGGACTTGGCAGCAGAACCACCTGCCTCGCCCACCTCCAAAGCTGAACCAAGCCGGTCGGAGGCCGCGTCTTCCAGGTCTTGCTGACCAGCGGCGGCACGGAGGTTCTGCCGTTGCGGGCTCTTGACCTCAGCATCGTGCGGAACATGCATGTATTCCAGGACTGCCTCGGCAATGCGCTTAAACACCGGCGCGGAGACCTGTCCGCCCTGGTGCAGCCCAATCGGGGAATCTAGGATTACCGCGATGGTGACGGCGGGATTATTCACCGGTGTAAACCCGATGAACGAAGCCACGTACTTGGTTTTGGAATAGACTCCACTTCCGGGTTCGACCTTCTGCGCCGTCCCCGTTTTGCCGGCGGAAGTGTAGCCGTCAAGAATTGCGCGCCTGGCCGTCCCAAACAGCACCACCCCTTCCATCATCTTCTTCATCTGCGCTGCGGTCATGGGGGTTACGACCCGATGTTGCTGCGCGGGATGAAACACCACCGGCTGCGGGGTTCCATCAGGCGGAAGCTCGCCCGCAACAATCCTTGGAGGCGTATAAACGCCGTCGTTGGCGATCGTCGAGATCATGGAGATGACCTGGACGGGACTGACGCCGATCTCCTGACCCATCGAGATCGCTCCAATCGAAACCTTTGACCAGCGGTTCACCGGCTTGGTCATTCCGCGGGTTTCGCCCGGAAGCTCTATGCCTGTCTGTGCTCCAAATCCAAAGGCACGAATGTACTTGTACAGGCGCTCATCCCCCACGCGCATGCCGACCTTGATCGCGGCCACATCGCTGGAGTGCGCCAGGGCCTCGGCGATAGTAATCACGCCCAGGCTTTCATGGTCACGGATTTTCATCCCGAACACGTCGATAGAGCCGTGCTGGCAGTCAATCTTGTCTTCCGGCTTGGCCAAACCATATTCGAAGGCCGCGGAGTAGGTCACAATCTTGAACACCGAACCCGGCTCATAGACATCGCTCACCGCGTGGTCTTTGAGTTCCTCTTGGGGCACGTCGTTGAAGACGTTAGGATTGAACGTCGGCCGGTTGGCCAGCGCCAGGATCTCGCCGGTGCGAGGGTTCTGCACGATAACGGTCCCGCCGACCGCCTTGGTGTCTTCCATACCGCGCTGCAGCTCGCGCTCGGCAATGTACTGGATGGTGTGGTCAATGGTGAGGACCAGGTTCTGCCCGGGATCGGGCGGTTTCTCCACGCGTTCAAACCATTTGCGGCGAGCATCAATCGAGATCAGCTCCGTGCCGGGAATGCCGCGCAGATCGTCATCAAACTGGCGCTCCAGGCCTCCCAGTCCTTCATCGTCCATCCCCACATAGCCGAGGACCTGGGCGGCAAGCTCACGGTTGGGATAAAACCGCTTAGGCTCCCTGCGAAAACCGATGCCACGCAGGTTGAGCTCACGTACCCGCTCGCTGGTTTCGTCGTCGACCTTGCGCTTGATGTAGGCAAATGGCCCCTTGGAGTTCAGCTGCGCCATCACTTTCAGCGGATCCATCTGCAAGACATTGCCCAGTACTGCGGCTGTGGTTTCCCGGTCGTGCACTTCACTGGGCACGGCAAAAACCGAGTCAACATCAATCGACATGGCCAAGGGATAACCATTGCGGTCGAAGATATTTCCCCTACGAGGTTTGACTGGAAAGGTCCGGATCTGTTGCTTACGGGCGAGCTGGGTGAAGAACTCGTACTTTACGACCTGCAACCGCACCAGGCGAAAGCAGATGGCGAGAATCCAGAGAAAGAGCAGGGCGGCAAAGATGTAGAGCCTTCGCGATGGTGTCTTGGGAGCGCTTGCCCGCATCTCTGCTTCTCCGTCCTGCCTACCCAGTGCTTCGTCAAGAGAGCCTTGCGCCGGGGCTGTTTACATGGAGAAGGCGGTCCGTTGCTGCTGGACCGCCGCTCTGAATTCCTGACTCAAATTCAACTTGTTGCCGCTTCGCGAAAGGTCCAATCTCAGGGTTCCGATGAAATCACCCGGATGGGGTTGGCTTGCGCCATGATCGGAACGGAAGGATCAGTGCTCGTGGAGTCCATGGGTTGCCACTGCCCCGCCATCGGCCGCTGCATGCCCATCTTCTGGGCCAGGGCATCGATTCGCGCCAGGTCTTTCAGCGAAGCTTCTTCCAGACTCAGCTCTCGGTTCGATTCCGCAATGGTGTCGCGCTGGGCTTTTAACTGCTCGATGCGATAGCCGTATTCGATGGCGCTGAAGTGCTGCCACAGATACACCATCACAAACAGAAAAAGCACGCTCAGCGTGATTCCAAAGTGAATCATCTCGCGGCGGCGTTTGGGATCGGTTACTTTTGCCACCCGGGAGTTATCGATGCGCTTGGCGAAATAGATCTCGGGAGTCCCCAGGAACATGCCGCGCGGCTGGGCCGCAGCTTGCTCGCTCCAATCTTCAGCTTGGGTCATGGTCGGATATAGAACGCCGGCTGCCATTCAATTTCTCCTGCCAAACAGCGCCCCGCTGGCCTGCCCGGCTTGAATTTTCGAAAACACACGGACCGAATTTCAGAGGCCCTGAACTTATTCACACCTTGCACAGCTTTTTCCGCAGTTCGCTCCGCAAGGTTGCGGAGTTTCTCAACTTCCCTCTACCTAAATTCTCTCCCCTGCCCGTAACTTTGCACTGCGCGAGCGAGGGTTGCGATCGATCTCTTCCTGGTCTGCTGTCACCGGCTTCTTGGTCAGCACGCGGTAAACACCATCCCGGGCCCCATCCCGCAGTGCATCTTTCACGATGCGGTCCTCTAACGAGTGGAAGCTGATGACCACCAGCCTGCCACCCGGCTTCAGCATCCGCGGCGCACCATCTGTACCCAGCAGCGCCCGCAGGTCGTCAAGCTCACGGTTCACTAGAATTCGGAGTGCCTGGAAAGTCTTGGTCGCCGGGTGAATCCGCCGTTCCGCTTGGTTCATTGGCCGGGCCGCGGCCGAGATGACGCCCGCTAGTTGTGCGGTTGTCCTGATCGGCCGCGCCCGAACAATGGCTCTGGCGATTCTCCGCGACCTCCTTTCCTCACCGAATTCGTAAATCGCGTCGGCAAGCTCGCGCTCATCGAAGCGATTTACCACTTGTTCGGCGGTCAGCCCCGAATGCGTATTCATCCGCATATCTAAAGGGCCATCCGCCTGAAAACTGAATCCACGCGCGGCATTCTGCAGTTGCATGGAACTGACGCCGAGATCGGCCAACAGACCATCTGCGGCAGCAGGCGCAACCTGCTGCGACAAATCCGCGAATGAGGCATGTATCAGCTCAACCTTCGGCCAATCGGAAACCATCTCCGATGGCGGATTCGTCAGTCGCTCGCGTGCCTGTTCCAGCGCCGCCGGGTCCTTATCGACGCCAATCAAATGACCCTGTGGGCCGAGGCGTTTTGCGATTTCCCAGCTGTGTCCGCCCAAGCCGAGGGTTGCGTCGATATAAGTCCCGCCGCGCCGTACGGCCAGGAATTCGATCGCTGGTTTTAAAAGAACTGATACATGGCCAAATTCCCTCTCGCCATGTCCGCCCCCAGGGGCGTCGTTCGCTGCTGCAACCTCGTTGTCCATTCACTCCCGTTTCGTTGCGAATGGAACCTGAAACCGTCGTTCTAAATGCCCAGCGCGCTGAGGCTAAGGTCATCTTCCTCGGTAAACGGCTCCGCCGCGATTTCCTTGCGAAGCTCCTCGGCATTCCGCACCAGCAGGTGCTTCAAGCTGCCCATGACAGCTACTTCGCCTTTCAGGTTGGCCTTCTCGCGCAACGCCGAAGGCAGCAACAAGCGGCCTTGGCCATCCATGTCCACCGACTGGCCGTAGAAGTTCGTGTACTTCAAAAACTTTTTCTTTCCCGGATGCGAGTCGGGAGCGGCTGCGAGCTTGCGCTCGATCTCTTCCCATTCCTGCATGGGATACACTTCGGCAATAGTCCCGTTCCGGCTGGTGATATAAAATTGCGTACCATAGTTCTCGTCGATCAGGCGCTTGAAGTCCGCCGGCACTTTGAGTCGCCCTTTTTCGTCCAGCCGGGTTGTGTGTGTGCCGCGGAACATAGATTGCGAGTTCAACTCGAGAAACGGAGGCCGACATCAACAGCCCCATGAGCCAGCTTCGACTTGGTTGCCAAGCGTTTTGGGCGACGAAACCATTGCGACCCACCGCCTCCCATTAAGCCAACGAATTGGCCCACTTGTTACCACTTTGTACCACTTCTTAGGAGGTATCCTACTCCTAAACTGTTGCCTGTCAAGTGGAAATTGTGTTTTTTTATCTGGCGTCATTCCCAGATTGACCCACTACAATCCCTAGTAGTTCTCGCCTCCGCCTAACGCAACCAATTGCGTTTACTGCGAGGGTTCCATGTGGAACAATTACCCGGAAAAAGGGGACAAAACCGGTGAGTCAGCGTTTCACAGCCGAACATTGGGTCGCAGCGCCACTGCCGCGAGTGTTTGCGTTCTTCGCTGATCCGCACAACTTACCACGACTGATGCCGCCCAGCCAGGGCGCGCGGCTGGTCAAGCTCAATCTGGTACCGCCGCGATTTCCGGCCGGGTCGGCTCCGGCGGATGCGGTGCAAATGGCCGGCGTCGGCACGGAAATTATCTTCAAGTTCCGCGCCATCCCGCATGTGCCCATGCACGAGAAGTGGACCGCGCTCATAACGGGCTTCTCGCTCAACGAATACTTCAGCGACACGCAGAAACAGGGGCCGTTCCGCCGCTGGAACCACACGCACTCGTTTGCTGCCCAAACGGTCGACGGTCGCCAAGGCACGCTGGTCGGGGATGTTGTCGAGTATGAGATCGGCTTCGGCGTACTCGGAATAATGCTGGAAAGGCTGCTGTTCCAGCGTATGCTGCAAAAGACATTCGACTACCGCAAGAACGCGCTAGGAAGGATCTTCGGCAGCGACCAGACGCTAGACCCTGGCCGATGAGCTAGCGCTCGCACCTCTGCAGTAATTCGTAGCGATACGTTATCCTTCACGGATGGACGCTTTCGCCCTTGCTCGCAAGCTGATCGACATCGAATCCACCACCGGAATGGAAGCCGCGGTCGGCGCCACGCTGGCCAACGAGCTGACTGCACTCCGCTACAACGTCGAGCGCATGCCAGTGGAAGGCGATCGCTTCAACGTCTGGGCGACACATCCCGCTCATCCGCAACCTGAGTTGGTGCTGTCCACCCACATGGACACGGTCCCTCCGTTTGTCCCTTCATCGGAGACAGCGGATCGCATCTACGGACGCGGATCGTGCGATGCCAAAGGCATCATCGTCGCGCAGATTGCGGCCGCCGAGAAGCTGAAGGCCGAAGGCATTCACGTTGGCTTGCTCTTTCTCGTCGGCGAAGAGCGCGACAGCCAGGGCGCCCAAGTCGCAAACACGCAGCCGCGCGGCGCAAAGTTTCTCATCAACGGCGAACCAACGGAGAACAAGCTGGCACTCGCCTCGAAGGGAACGCTCCGCATCGAGATCGCCGCGAGCGGCAAGATGGCACATTCTGCCTATCCCGAACTTGGCGAGTCAGCAATCGAGAAGCTACTCGACGCGCTGGCCAACATTCGCAGGCTAAACTTGCCGGACAGTCCCAAAGCCGGGCCTTGCACGATGAATATCGGGATGATTGAAGGCGGGCGCGCTCCCAACGTGATTCCCGACGAGGCACGCGCGCACCTGCTGTTTCGTCTCGTCGGTCCGGCGCAGGATCTCCGCCAACAGATTACCGAGGCGGTCGCGGGCAAAGCGAAAGCCGAGTTCAAGCTTGAGATCCCGTACATGAAATTCGTCAGCGTTCCCGGCATTCCGACCATGATTGCGGCCTTCACTACCGATATTCCGGCGCTCCCACAATGGGGCACACCCCTGCTGATCGGCCCCGGCTCGATTCATGTGGCGCACACCAAAGGCGAGTACATCGAGAAGCAGCAATTGCTGGATGCCATCGATCTCTACGCCCGAATCGCGAGGCATTTACTGGAGCAAGACTCTGCCACAGCGGCCAATAAGCCAAATTGAAATCTCGCTTGTAGCGCAAGCGGGTTTCTGTTATCCATCTCAGTGGACCGCCGCAGTCTTCTGGCCGCAAAAAAATGGCGACACCTACTGGCACCCAATCCGCCTCGACAAAGTCATCCAAGCGGGCCGCGACTTCGTACTCGATCAGCCGCGGACATCCGCTTCCGCTGGGCGTGTCGCTGCATCGCTCGGGAGCCAACTTTTCGATCTTCTCCAAACATGCCACGTCTTGCACGCTGGTACTCTATGCTCCGGGCGCGAAGCAGTCCCTTGCCGAGTCTGCGCTCGATCCTCATTTCAACCGCACCGGACAGGTCTGGCACGCCTTCGTCGAAGATATCGATCCGGGCGTGCAATACGGCTATCGCTTTGACATGCAGCCCAACCCGGACCCGCAGGTCTATCGCTACGATCCGAAACACGTGCTGCTCGATCCTTATGCGCGTGTGCTCTCGAACGGCGACGCGTGGGGACAATACAAGCCGGGAACGCGGCCATACCGCAACAGCGTGGTGGTGGAGAACCACTTCGACTGGGGAAATGACCAGCCGCTGAACACGCCGCTGGTCGACAGTATCATTTACGAAATGCACGTGCGAAGCTTTACCCGACATGTGTCGTCGGGTGTAACGTACCCAGGCACATTCGCCGGCTTGATCGAGAAGATTCCTTACCTCAAGCAACTCGGGGTAACGGCGGTTGAACTGCTTCCAGTGAATGAGTTCGAAGAAGCCGATACCGACCGCGTCAATCCATTTACCGGCGAGGTGCTGCTGAACCTTTGGGGATACCAGCCAACGGCGTTTTGTGCCCCGAACACCGCTTACTCCTCAAACCGCGCCGATGGCGAGCAGGTGCGCGAGTTCAAACGCCTGGTGCGCGCCATGCATGAGGCGGGCATTGAAGTCATCCTCGACATGGTGTTCAACCACACGGCGGAAGGCGGCGCGGACGGTCCGACGTGGTCGTTCCGCGGCATCGACAATCCAACGTACTACATCCTCGATCCCGAGAGCGGCAAGTACGTGAACTTCAGCGGCTGCGGCAATACCGTCAACTGCAATAATCCCGTGGTGCGCGATTTCATCGCTGACTGCCTGCGCTACTGGGTCACGGAGATGCACGTTGACGGTTTCCGGTTCGACCTTGCCTCCATCCTCGGCCGCGGAATGGATGGCTCGGTACTAAAGAACCCTCCGCTGCTGGAGAGCCTCGCCTACGACCCGGTGCTTGCCAATTCCAAGCTCATCGCCGAGGCCTGGGACGCAGCGGGGCTGTACCAGGTGGGCACGCTGCCGTCGTGGGGACGCTGGGCAGAATGGAACGGCATCTTCCGCGATGATGTACGGAAATTCGTGAAGGGCGATGCCGGCATGACCTCCGCGCTGGCCACGCGTCTACTGGGAAGCCCCGACCTGTATCTCACCAGTGCGCGTGAACCCTATCACAGCATCAACTTCGTCACCTGTCACGACGGCTTCACGCTCAACGACCTTGTCTCCTACAACCAGAAGCACAATCTCGCAAATGGCGAGAACAACAGTGACGGCAGCGATGCCAATTACAGCTGGAACTGCGGCGTGGAAGGCCCAAGCCACGAACCGGCGGTTGAAGCGTTACGGTTGCGTCAGCAGAAGAACTTTGCCGCAATTTTACTGGTCGCGCACGGCGTGCCCATGATCCTGGGCGGTGATGAACTCGGCCGCACGCAACAAGGCAACAACAACGCGTACTGCCAGGACAACGACATCAGTTGGGTGGACTGGCGCATGACGGAGAGCCATGCTGGCCTGCTGCGGTTTTTCCAGCACATGATTGCTTTCCGCCGCCGCTGTCCGCTGCTGCGCAGGGCCAGCTTCGAACTGCATGGTGAGGGCGGCTTCCACATCACGTGGCATGGCGTGAAGCGCATGCAGCCCGACTGGGGCCAGGAGTCGCGAACCCTGGCCATGCAACTGACGCAACTCCACGACGACGGTTCGCGCGACGATTTGCATTTCATCGCCAACTCGTATTCCGATGACCTGGACTTCGCGTTGCCGCAGGTGAGTGAACGCGAGTGGTTCCGTCTGGTTGACACAGCGCAGCCTTCACCGAAGGACATTGCCGAGGATGGGCAGGAGTTCCCTCTTCTGTCGCAGGACAGCTACAAGGTGCAGGCCCACAGCGTGGCCATCTTCGTGGGAAAGTAGGCTTCTCCGCCTTTCGCCTTTGGGTATCGTCCCGGTCCTTAGCATTCCGAACCGCAACCTGCAGGCCGCCCCGGGCAGCCCTATGGCGCAACCAAGCTTAACTCGCGAGATTGACCAGCCCGGGCCGACGACAACCCCCAGGCCGAACCGCCCATCGGACTGGTAATCCTCCATTGTAATACAAGATAATATTTGTTATATTTTCAGTATTATGAGTAGCAGCGAGAAAACCATCAGCTTTCGTGCCGTTGCGGAGAAGATCGATGCGCTGGATTCGCTGGCCGCCGCGCAAGACCGTCCGCGCAGTTATCTCATCAACGAAGCGATCGCCAACTATATCGACCTGCACGCCTACCAGGACGCGCTGGTCCGCAAGGGGCTGGAGGAGATGCGGAAAGGCCGCGTCGTCAGCCATGAAGCGGTCGTGAAGCGTCTCAAGCGGGGCCGCGCGCGCCCATGATCGAATGGACCGAGCAGGCGGTGAAGCATCTGGACCAGACCCGCGATTACATTGCGCTCTCCAACAGCGAGCAGGTTGCCGGCAGGGTCACCATGCAGATCGTCACCAGCGTGCAGCGGCTCGCCGCCTTCCCCCTGTCGGGCAGACCGGGCCGGGTCCCGGGCACCCGTGAGCTGGTAATCTCGAATGCGCCCTTTATCGCCGCCTATGCCATCGAGAAAGCCCGAATCGTAGCTCTTGCCATCTACCACGGCGCGCGGCAATGGCCGGAAGCGTTTTGAGCACAAAGAAACCGGCAGGGTCCTCCGGGGATCCCCTCGCCAACTCCATCGACCTCAGACGCTCGCGCCGAGTTTTTTGAACTCCCCGCTCTGCGGGTCGTACTCCAAGCCTGAGCCGGAGGCGATGTCGTAGACCCATCCATGGATCTCGACTTCTCCGGCGGCGAGCCGGGAGGCCACGCTGGGATGCGTCTTCAGGTTCTCCATCTGCAGCAGCACGTTGAACTGCGTAAGCAGCCGCAGGCGCTCCTCTTCGCTGGCGCCCGGTGCGGACTCGCGCAACAATCGATCGCGCGCTTGCGCCGCATGTCGAATCCATTGCCGTACCGCCGGCAACCGCTCCGTCGTTTCCGGATGGAGCAAGGTTTTCATCACACCGCAGTCGGTATGCCCACAGACGATGACCAGAGGGACTTTCAACACCAGCATGGCGTATTCCACGCTCGCCGATACGCCACCCACGAACGGCTCGTGAATGGGTACCAAGTTCCCGGGATTGCGCTCCGCGAAGAGCTCGCCGGGCCCGGTCTGGGTGAAGAGATTGGGAACGATACGGGAGTCGGCACAGGTGATAAAGAACCCAATGGGTTGCTGTCCATGCTTTAGGCCTTCGAACATCGCCCGCTGCCCGGGATACACCTCGTTCCGAAACCTGGCAACGCCCTGCCGAATTCTCTGCAACGCTTCCTGACTCTTCACGCAAGGCTCCGTCATCCAATCATTGAACGTTCGCCAAACCTGGTGCGAACCGTAAGCTTGATAGTTTACCGATTTCGGCAGGTGACAGGTTGCATTACGGTTTGGGAAATGCCGCCATCCGTGGCAGTCCAATCAATTGAGAGAGATAAAGCGGCCCTCGAATGGCCCGGAGGAGAAAATCATGTCAACTGCAACGACTGGAGTTCACTTTACCAGCAGCGTCAAACTTCCTGAAGATACCAAGTCCAAAGTTATTGAAATCCTGAACGCCCGCTTGGCCGATACCGTCGACCTGAAGACGCAAGTCAAGCACGCGCATTGGAACGTGAAGGGCATCCAGTTTTTCCAACTGCACGAGCTGTTCGATTCCATCGCGGCCCATCTCGAAGACCATTCCGACCTGATCGCGGAGCGGGTTACCCAGCTCGGCGGTGTGGCGAACGGTACCGCCCGACAGGCCGCCGCCTCGTCATCAATCAAGGAATACGATGTTCATGCAGTGAAAGGCGAGGACCACGTGAAAGCGCTGGTGCAGCGTCTGGCTACGCTGGCGAATGCGGCGCGCGCAGCTATTGACGAGACGGACAGACTCGGCGACAAAGCCACCGCCGATCTGTTCACCGAGGTCACACGCGGCGCCGACAAGGACCTGTGGTTCCTGGAAGCGCATTTGCAGGCGTAGTGGTATCTTTCTTCCTCGCGTGGACACCAGAGCAAGGCACCTGGCAGCTAGCAGCCCGCCGTGATGCCCATTGGTGGCTCCTGGAGAAGGATGACAGAAAAGAGCCCCACTTTCCGGTGGGGCTCTTTTGCGGACTGCGCGGCAATCATGCGCCTCCTCACGCTTGCGCCGGCAGTCCTCCATTCGACATCCAGCGGGTAAAGGACTGCACCTTTGCCTTGGGAAGGATGTTCAAGTAGATGACCGCGTAGCGGAAAGCCAGCACGCCCGCGGCGATTACCAACACACTCGATGCCAGCTCGGTCCACTTCGGCACGTAATGCGCTCCCAGTCCCGCTTGGAGAGAATTGATGGACACATTCAGGCGATTGGTCATGAAGCCCGCAACCACCACGGCACACGCCCAGTAAAGCTTCTCGGGGTTGGAGCGCACCTGCTCGAGGCTCAAGAGGAAGATGGGAACCGCGAGGAACAGCACCATCTCAAGCCAGAAATAGCCGGCTTCCGCAGTTCGCTGAAAGGCATAGTGCAGCGCCTGGTTGGCCAGCAGGTCGAGGAAGCGGAAGAAGGCAAAGACGATCAGCAGAAGCTGGATCATCCGGCCGCAGTCGCTGAGGATGCTGAAGTCCACGCGCACGTGCAACGACCGCATGCTCAGGTAAATGGCCATCACGGTGAGCGCCAGTCCGGCGGGAATGGCCGACAGGTAGAACATCGCGTGCATATATTGCGAGTACCACAAGGGATGCATCTTGCCGCTCACCAGCAGGTACAGTCCGCCCAGGTACGACTGGTGCATGGAAGAGAGCAGAACGCCCATCAGCACTACGCCGATGAGGATTTTGTGGTGCAGATAAAGTACGGTTTCGCGTAGCACCTTCCAGGGCAGCTTCTCAATCACAGCCGGCGCAAATTCGAAGGTCAGCACCGTGGTGTACGTCATGATGCAGACGCACACGTCGAACAGCACGGATTCGTGGTTCCACATCACGATGGGGTGCCAGAAGCGCCACGGCAGGCCGATCTCGTAAAGATACCCGGCGCAGACCGTCAGGTATCCGAGGAACGAGATCAGAATGGACGCGCGGAGAATGGGGCGGTAGCGCTCCATTCCGAGCAGGTAGACGGCAGCGCTAATGCCGAAGCCGGCGGCCGACAGGCCGACTCCGCAGAGCGTGCCGAGACCAACCCACAGACCCCAGGGCATCTGGTCGCTCAAATTCGTGCTGGCTTTGAAACCCATGAAGAAACGCACATACGTCGCATAAAGGCCGGTAGTAAAGATGATGGCTATGATGACGCGCCAAAAAGTAATTCCTGACTTGATGCGGGCAATCATGACTGGCTCCTTTCGCCCTTGACTCGGTTGATCGCAGCTTTCTCTTCCGCTTCCGCCAGTGCGACTTCGCGACGGCGCTGGGTGACCCAGTACAACGCCGAGAGAATCGTGCCACCCATGATCACGACTTTGGGCGAATCGCCCAGCGCGCTAGCGGTCAGGGTCGGCATCGGCTGGTTGCCGGTGGGAGCGGGCTTGAATCCGAGCTTTTCGAAGGGCACATCGGAAACGAACAGCACGCAGCCGCCGCCCAACTCCTCTACCCCGTAGATCCGGGGCACATAGGACGAGTCGCTACGGATGCGCTGCCAGCCTTCGGCGATCAATTCATCGCGATTACCAAAGACGCTGGCCTGGGCGGGACAGGCTTCCACGCAAGCGGGAGTTCCGCCTTTGCCGATCCGCGTGGAGCACATATCGCATTTCTTGACGAAGGGTGCGAGCTTGGTCCACTGATAGCGCGGCACCTGGTAGGGGCATGCCAGCATGCAATAGCGGCAGCCAATGCACTTGTCGGCGTTGTAAAGTACCGGACCGAGCGACGATTTGCTGATCGCGCCCACCGGGCACGCCGACGCGCAAGCGGGTTCCTGGCAATGCATACAGATCTTGCGGACGAACTTGTCGCCGCGGGTCTCGACCACCGTGAAGGCCGTGTCGGAGAGCGTTGGTTCCGGGTCGGTGCCGAATCCGTGGAGCTGCTTGCAAGCGGTCTCGCAGCCCAGGCACCCGATGCAGCGTTTGATGTCAACGAGTATGGCTTTTTGTCCTGGCATTGTGGATCCTCCATGTGTCCACGAGTGGTTCGCGCTACGTTAGGAAAAACTCCTTCGTGAGCTGCTTCTGAACCACAGTATCCACTTGGAAGAGAAACCCCTTGATGGGCAGACCGCCGTCCTGAGCCAGGGCCGGCGTAAGCTGCTGCACCATGGCGCTGACCCGTGCAATGCTGTTCTGCATCCATGCGGGTACCATGGGCCCCTGCAACAGATTCTTCACATTGGTCGCCAGTTCGGGAGCCTTGACGATGCATAACCAGCCATTCTTATAGGGGTCGTCAGTAATCAGGTTCGGGTCCTTCAAGACTTCATGGTTGACCGACACCATGACGCCTTCAATCGGCGAAAGCAGATCGACGCTCTGACCTTCCCGCGTGACCGTGCAAAGCTTCTGGCCTTGGCGGATCCAGCGGTTCAGGTCGGCGAGTTGAATGGCGTCAATCTTGCCGAACAGGTTTCCGGCGAAGGCATCAATGCCAACGCGAGCGTTTTGCCGGCCTTCATCCACTACCCAGGTATGACCAGGATGAAAGCAATAACCGTTGGGAATGTCTGACCCAATCTGCTTGAAGTTCAGCGGTGCTCCGACAGCTTTGGCCGGGGCGACTTGTAGAGCGTCCGCAGCCTGTTCCGGCCGGCGGAAATACATGACGGTAAGAATTAGAAGGAACGTAAGTAATACGAATAGTATCGACATAAAATTCTCCTTACCCGCTGCGCTGGCCAGTGCAACGCCAGGGTCGCGGCAAAGAACCGTGAGCTTCTGTTTCCGGATGTTGAAGTGGTGCGTTGTGGCAGGCGGTCACATCGTGCTCCGCTCTATACGTGTGCACGTACGTGGCAAATCAAGGGTTCTCCATGTGTATTGGCTTCAAAGGACTTAGCGTGCTGGCTAGCGTTCCCGAAACAGGAAACGCTGCGTTTTGCTCCGTTGAGCTGCGTTTTGCAGGAGCGCAAAACGCTGTGCCAGCAGGTTTTTAGGACAGGTCGTGATTCTTTTTCAGGCGGCGCAACAATGAGGTGGGATGAATTCCGAGTATGCGCGCGGCGTGGGTCTTGTTTTGGCCGGTAGCAACTAGTACTTCGTCGATGTAGCGGTCTTCCAGTTCCTTCAAACTCACAAACTGGTCGCCCGTCGGCGACACGTCGAGCGAAGACGACAACTGTTCGTGGGGCGGCTCTTCGCGGTGATCACAAATCTCTTCCGGCAGATTTTCCTCGCCGATCTCGCTTTCCTTGCACAGGATCATGGTGCGTTCGATCACGTTACGGAGCTCACGGATATTGCCTGGCCATGAGTAGTTCTGCAAGAGTTCGGCTGCTGCCGGCGTAAGACCGACAAAGTTCTTCTTTAGTTCCTTATTGAAGTGCTGGATAATGTCGAGCGCCAGTGGCAGGATGTCCTCGCGCCGTTCTCGCAGCGGAGGGATGAACAGGGGAACTACGTTCAGGCGATAGTACAAATCCTCACGAAACTCGCCCTTACTCACCATATCTTTCAATAACCTGTTGGTGGCGGCAATAATGCGGACATCGACCGGCACCGGCTTGGTCCCCCCGAGGCGAAGAAGGCTCTTCTCTTCCAGCACGCGAAGCAGCTTGGCTTGCAAGCTGAACGAGGTATTGCCAATCTCGTCGAGGAAGAGGGTACCACCGGACGCCTTTTCAATCAGGCCCTCTTTCCGCCGGCGCGCATCGGTGAACGCACCTGGCTCATAGCCAAACAGCTCACTCTCCAGCAGCGTGTCGGGCAATGCAGCGCAGTTCAGGCTGACCAGCGTTGCGTGGGCACGCGTGCTGTTGTAGTGGATGGCCTTGGCGAGCACTTCTTTTCCCGTACCGCTCTCACCCTGAATCAGGATGGTGCTGTGGTCGCTCTCCGCCGCGCGTTGCGCCATCTCCAGGACGTCGCGCATGGCCGGACTCTGCGTCACCAAACGTCCGAAGTCGTATCGTCCTTTGGCGGTCTGGACGGTATCGCGGACCCGCACCCGCAAATCGAGCATCTCGGTGGCGCGCCGTATGGTGTTCACCATGTCGGAGAGGTGAAACGGCTTGATCAAGTAATCGTAGGCGCCCAGTTTCATCGCCTCGACCGCACGGTCCACCAGGTGGTAAGCGCTCATCATCACCACTATGGTCGGCGGCGAGACCTTCTTCATCTGACGCAAAACTTCAATGCCGTTGATACCCGGCAGCACGACGTCGAGCAGAGCGATGTCAGGTTTTTCGCTGGAGAGGAGTTCCAGAGCTTCCTCCCCGGTACCTGCAAGAAAAAGTTCAAAGCCCTCGCCTTCCAGCGCGCGACCAATCGTGCGCAGGGTGAGCGCCTCGTCATCGACAATGAGCACGGAATACGGCATAGCTAAGCGATGACCTCCTCGCTGTACTGCACGGGTTTGCCCTGCCGAACGGGCAGTGTCACGCGCACCGTGGTACCGCCGCCTGGCACACTTTCGATCTGGATTTCGCCTCCGTGGCTGCGAACATAGCCTTGGGTGATGCTCAATCCCAAGCCGGTCCCCTTACCGCGCTTGGTGGTAAAGAACGGCTCAAAGACGTGCGGCAAAATGTCAGAGGGTATACCGCTGCCGTTATCGCAGACGCGAAGTTCAATCATCTCGGCGAAGCGTACTTTGTCAGCCAGCACCGTGATTTTGCCTCCGGCAGGGGTCGCCTGGGCCGCATTCAACAGCAGGTTCATCAGAATCTGCGATACCTGATTGGCATCGGCATTGATGCTGGGAAGGTCGGTGGGAACGCAGTTCTGCAGGTCAATCTGGCGGAACATCGGTTGCCGTTCGAGGAACTTCAAGCTGTCGTCAACCAAGCGCGACAGATTCACCTTGCTCAACGTCAGAGGGCCCGGCCGGGCATAGTCGAGCAGGCCGCGGACTGCCGAAGAAATACGTTTGGCACCTTCAATGCACTGTTCGATTTCTGCTCGCGGCTCACCGGTCGCGTCCTTCCACTCCAGTTCGAGGTGCGAGAGTATTCCCAGCAGAGGATTATTGATCTCGTGGGCGGCGCCCAGGGCAAGCTGGGCCAGCGATGCGTACTTCTCATAGTCCGAGAGTTGTGACTCGAACTGCATCTTCTCCTTGGCCAGCTCGCGTTCTTCTTCCAACCGGCGCAGAAGTTCCTGCTGTGCGATGTTGCGCTCATATTCGCGGTGCTCGGCGAGAGCGCGCATCCTGGCCAATTCCGCTTTGACATGTTTCATGCGCGCGCGCGAAAAAACCGCAACCAGCACTATGAGAATGGACCCGACGGCTACGCCCCAGAAGTTGGGGCTGGCGGCCGGCGATCCTTGGGCCGCGCCGTAGGCGTTGGCAGACAGGACAAGAGGGAACAAAACGAGAATCCGAAGCCAGCGCGATCGCGAGTGCGGGCAGCCTGCTGCCGGCGAGCGCGCAAACGAAGCTGGTGTCAGGAGCATCTGGCTCTCCTTTATGACCTTCGCTCCGTTGGGCTTTTTTGGCAGTGACCGCAATCACCCGCAGACGTGACGCCGCACGTGGGTCATAGCACTAACATCCTCGAGCCAGGGTTCGGGTGATTGCGGGCCCAGTAGGGCAGAAGCTAAGCGCCTTCTGCGGCTGGGTCCTCGGCCTCGCGAACGAAATAGGCGTCAACCGCGGCCAGCAAGGTGTCCCGATCCAGGCAGGGTTCGGCATCCTTGTACCGCGCCTTCCAACAGATTTGGTTCACAAGGTCTCGGGGATGACAGGCCCGCAGCGGTTCCTTCAGCTCCCTCCGGATGATATGGATCAACTCATCGACGATGCCAGCCTCACACGGAAGGTTGCAGGTGCCGCAAACCGCACGGAAGATCGCGTGGAATTGCTGCTCCGAAACAGCGCCCACTTTGATCTTGGTCTGAATTCTCCGCAAGAATGCCTCGTCGGCCAGCGTGGCCGGATCCAAATTGGTGGCAAATACAACGCACGGATCGAACGGAACCTCGACCTTTTTCCCTCCTGCCAAACTGAGGAAGTCGATTCTCCGATCGAGGGGAACGACCCACCGGTTGAGCAGTTCTTCCGGACGCAGTCGCTGACGTCCGAAGTCGTCGATAATCAGGACGCCATTGTTGGCCTTCATCTGCACGGGAGCCGTATAGAATTTTGTAATCGGGTTAAACTGCAGCTCCAGCATTTCCATGGTCAGCTCCCCGCCGACCAAGACCGTCGGGCGACGGCAGAGTACCCAACGCGCATCACCACTCTGGGCAGCGGGGTCATTGATTGCGGTGTGAACATCAGGGTCATAGACGCAAATAATCTGCCCGTCGACTTCCACCGCGTACGGTACCCATACCTGATCGACCGCAAGCACTTGCGCCAGCGCTGTCGCTATCGTGGTTTTTCCCGTGCCACTCGGCCCGTACAAGAAAATTGAGGTGCCCGAATTCAGAGCGGTCCCGAGCTTTTCCAGAACGTTGGCGTCGAGAACAAGATGGGCGAAGGCACGCTCAACCGCAGGCGGACGTACATCCACAAGCCGGGCGCTTTGTTCGTGGACCTGTTGCTTGTAATGCTCCAGAGAAACCGGAGCCGGCCCCGTATACTGGTTCACCCCGCCCCATAATTCCGCCGCTCGCGATCTGCCTTGCGAGGTGATGGCGATCTGCGGAATATTCCCCGTCATTCCCTTGACTTCGCAGAGCTGCTCGGCACGCAGACGGCGCAACAGCTCGTTTAGCACCGAAAAGGGTAGCCGGGTGTGCGCCACCAACTCGCGCAGCGACAACGGACCGGAGGTATAGAGAATCTTCAGCGCCAGATCTTCGAGGATGGCTTGGCGCACTCCGACTTCCGCAACTGATTCGGGAGCGTGCTGGGGTCCGCGCCAGAACGCGCTTTTCACCCCGGACGAAGAATCCACGGGTGAGGCCTGTGCGGCAACTGATCCGGAAGTGTGTAGGGGCCCGCGCCGGATCCCGCTTCTGACCCCAGACGAAGAATCCAAGCGTGCGGCCTGTGCGGCAACCGATCCGGAAGTGTGGAGGGGTCCGCGCCGGATGTCGGTCTTGACCGTAGACGAAGAATCCACGCCTGCCTCCTGTGCGGCAACCGATCCGGAAGTGTGCAAGGGGCCGCGCCGGATGTCGCTCTTGACCGTAGATGAAGAACCCACGCCTGCCTCCTGTGCGGCAACCGATCCGGAAGTGTGTAAGGGCCCGCGCCGGATGTCGCTCTTGACCGTAGACGGATGATCCATGTGTGCCTCCTGCAATGCCACTCGTTACCGACACTAACCTCTATCTATTTATCTATCTGATGATCGCCCACGTGCTCCGCCACAATCAGCGCTTTCTCATAAATGCCGATTTCGGCTAGAACCACTACCAGCCGTTGTCGGGGGCGCCTGCCACCTTGGCGAGTGCTATGAAGATCAGCAGCCACGGGCCGGCAGAAACCCGGTACAGGTTTCTGGTGACTGCTACCATCCCTGCCACCCAATCTAGTTCCTTGATTATGTGTGTACTGGCAGGAGAAGAACAATTGGGCAATAGTGTTGACGCCGCCAGCCACCTTTCGCCGACAAAGCGCCCTGTTATTCCCACATAAGTGCTATTCGAGTGGCGATGTCTTTTGGTGCCTGTGTAGCTAATGATAAAGCCGCTCCATGGCAACCTCAGGCAACCCCGCCGGCTGTCCGGCCAACCGCATGTAGGTCCCGAACTTCATGTACGTCGTGTACGTATGCCGTCGCGGGCCACGCCGCCTCGTTCCGCCGGTGAAGCCATGGGCACTGCGAACATCCGGCAGGAATCGACGCGCTGGCAATGCTCTCGGCCGCCGTTGGCGCGCGTCGACGTCGATTGTCGTAAATTTCGCCTTGCCTGTCGTCCAATCGCCCTCGTCGCTCAGTCGCGAAGCTTCGCTCCCCCCTTTCTTTCCCTTCCGGCACTCCCCGCCAACTACCTGTACCAAAGCTACCCACCCTCCTCCTGGAAGAGTGCCAACGCAGGGCACACTATTCTCCGCGGCCACCTGCCGG
>Ga0209048_10002421_pt1 | contig 18530 bp, 18 predicted proteins | sample FrelakmetCRP12CR_FD_187146 | JGI IMG/M metagenome (GOLD analysis project Ga0209048, IMG submission 187146) | Freshwater lake sediment microbial communities from the University of Notre Dame, USA, for methane emissions studies - CRP12 CR (SPAdes)... | ecosystem: Environmental > Aquatic >... | reverse complement strand
TGTTGCTGTCTGTGGCATGTGCCTGTATATTTGCCCGTATGGAAGGAAACCCGGATTAGGAAACCGTCAATAATTCCAAAATAGATTCTCTCATTTTTTAATTATTGAAAAGAAAAAAGATTGTGAGAATCAGGCTCTTATTAATTTTAGAATCCTTATAGCCAGCCATGCGGCATTCTCGCCATTGTCGACACCAACACACGCGACCGGAACACCTTTTGGCATCTGGGCAATTGCGAGAAGTGCATCGAGCCCATTGAGAGTTCCGCTGACCGGAACACCGATCACCGGTTTATCAGTTTTAGATGCGATAACACCGGGAAGTGCCGCGGAAAGCCCGGCAATTGCAATAAACACCTTTGACTCGCTCTTTTTTATATACGCATCAAGTTTGTCCGGGTCACGGTGAGCCGATATGATTTGGGCGTCATATGACAGGTTGTTCTCTGTCAAGACTTTTTTTACCTTATCTGTGATCGCTGAGTCCGACGCGGATCCGGAAATTACTGCGACGTCTGCCATAACTGCCATCCAAACTTATATCCTGTCTATATAAATATACTATGGGCAGATCCACATGGAAAAAGAATCACTCCTAATGCTACCAGGCCCTGTACCGATGCCGGAACGGGTAAGGTATGCAATGATGCGTCAGGCAATAAACCACCGCAGCGCCGAATTTGGTGCGGTCTATAATGACTGTGTGCGAGTGTTAAAGACCGCTTTTGGAACAACAAATGACCTCTTTGTGATCAGTGGATCCGGAACTGCCGGTATGGAAGCAGCAGTTGCGAATTTTGGCAGGGATAAAGAGATCGCCTGCATGGTCAACGGGAAATTTGGTGAACGGCTCTACAAGATCAGCCAGCGTTATGGAAAGGCACACGAGATCGGGTCTGCGTGGGGAACCCCGCTCAATCTGACGGCACTAGAAGAACGGCTCGAGCAGGGTGCACAGGTTGTTACGCTGGTTCATAACGAAACTTCTGCAGGAATCAAGAATCCGGCAAAGGAAGTCGGCCGGCTCGCCCGAAAGCACGATGCCCTGTTTTTAATGGATGGCATTACCTCAATTGGTGGCGATGTTGTTGAAGCCGATACCTGGGGAGCAGATGTTTCCATTGTTGGTTCCCAGAAATGTCTCGCTGCCCCGGCAGGACTTGCCGGGATCTCGGTAAGCAGCAGGGCTTGGGATAGGCTTTGTAAGAACCCCCCCTATTATCTCGACCTCGCGGCGTACAAAAAGAGTGCAGCTGGTAAACCCATGGAAACTCCTTATACCCCGGCAGTACCGCTCTTTTTAGCGCTGCGGGAAGCCTGTCTCATCATTGAAGAAGAGGGAATTGCAGCAAGGATATCCCGCCACCAGAAAATGGCGCAATCTGTCAGGAGCGCAGCGAAAACCTGGGGACTCTCCCTGTTCCCGAAGGTCGATACTCATCATGAATATTCCAATACGGTTACTGCAATCTCATATCCTGATGGTATGAAAGATGACGAGATGCGGGCAATTATCAAGAAGATGGGGATTGTGATTGCTGGTGGGCAGGATCACCTGAAAGGTAAAATCTTCAGGATTGGAACCATGGGTGCGGTCAGCGCTCCGGAAATTCTCGCAACACTCGCATCAACGCAGTATGCATTAAAGAAACTCGGATACAAGGTGCAGGGTGACGGAGTGCAGGCAGCCTGCGAGGTGTTGGGATGAGGGTGGGTGTTGCTGATACCACCTTTTCACGCGTAAATATGGGAGCGATCGCCATCGATGAGTTAAAAAAACATGCCAGTGTAGCGATTGAGCGGGTTACCGTACCCGGTATCAAGGACTTGCCGGTGGCATGCAAGAAACTCATTGAGCAGCGTAAATGTGACATCGTTATGGCACTGGGTATGCCCGGAGGCAAAGAAAAAGACCGGCTCTGCGCCCACGAAGCTTCGCAGGGTCTTATCATGTGCCAGCTCATGACCAATACCCATATCATTGAAGTATTTGTGCATGAAGATGAAGCAAAAGATGGACAGGAGCTTGCATGGCTTGCGACACAACGTACCCGCGAACATGCAGTCAACGCTGTAAAACTCGGGCTTTACCCAAAAGAGCTTGAAAAGGAAGCTGGGACTGGCCAGCGGCAGGGATTTGCTGATGCAGGACCAGCACGCCGGTAGGAAAAACACCAGAGCGTACAAATTTATCAGGTTCGATTTACAAGAGATGATTAACTATGTGTGATACAAAACCGATAAAACTGGGATTCGTTGTTGCGGAGTTCAACCGTGACATCACCTATATGATGGAGATCGAAGGAAGAGAACATGCAGCATTTCTTGGGGCAGAAGTGACCGAATGCCTGTATGTACCGGGTGCATATGATATGCCGCTCGCAATCAAGAAGATGCTGCAGGCGGGAAAAGTCGATGCCGTGGTTACGATCGGTTGCGTGATTGAAGGTGCTACACAACATGATGACATAGTCGTGCAACATGCAGCTCGTAAGATTATCGATCTTTCTCTTGAATTTGGTAAACCGGTGACACTCGGTATTTCCGGGCCTGGTATGACCCGCCTCGAGGCAAACGAGAGGATCGATTATGCAAAACGGGCTGTTGAATCTGCAATCAAACTTGTCCAGCGATTGAAATGAGACAGCTCTCGGAAAAGATTGCTGCAGTTGCACCTTCCGCAACGCTGGCAATATCCGATAAGGCAAAGAAGATGCAACGGGAGGGTATCGATGTCATCAGTCTCTCGATAGGAGAACCGGATTTCGATACCCCCCGGCATATCAAGGATGCCTGTATTGATGCGTTAAACAGGGGAGAGACACATTATACGCCGAGTAATGGCATACCCGAACTCCTTTCTGCTATCAGCGAGAAGATCCGAAATGAAAACTATTTTCCCTGCACACCGTCGCAGGTGATTGTCGCATGTGGTGCCAAGGATGCAATCTACGAGGCGATGGAAGCTGTCCTGAACCCTGGTGACGAAACGATCCTGCTCACTCCTGCATGGGTATCATATGAACCATGCGTCCAGATTGCCGGGGGAAAAATTGTCAAACATGCGGTAAATCTCAAGACCTTCCAGCTCGATGATTCTCTTCTGGAACGGGTGAATGCAAAAACCAAGATGATCGTCGTCAATTCACCTTCAAATCCTTCGGGAGCTGTTTTTGATAAAAAATCCATGCAGCTCGTAACAGATCTCTGTGAGGATCATGATATCTACGCGATGTCGGATGAGATCTACGAGAAGATGGTGTACGGTAAAGAACACCTTTCGCTTGCTGCTATCAGTGATATGGCGCAACGCACAATCACCATTAATGGTTTCTCCAAAGCATATGCGATGACCGGATGGCGTTTGGGGTATGCAGTTGCACCGGTTGAGATCATTCGGGAAATGTCTAAGGTCCAGCAACATTCCGTCAGCCAGGCAACAACGTTTGCGATGTGGGGTGGGGTTGCAGCACTTAAAGGGGACCAGCACTGCGTTGAAGTGATGCGCAATGAGTTTGATCGCCGGCGAAAATACATTATCTCTGAATTGAACGTGATGGGCTTTGAGACAGCACCTGCAGACGGGGCCTTCTATGCCTTCGTAAAAGTTCCCGGAAATGACCTGGAGATTGCAGATCGATGGCTGGAAGAGGGGAATGTTGCAACGACACCGGGTAGTGCATTCTACGCACCCGGGTGGATCCGGCTTTCCTATGCAACCTCCATGGAAAAATTACATGAAGCAATGGTACGGATACGGCGCTGCCATTAAATAATTTTTCGGGCAATTAAAATCCCCGATGTTCAACACACAAGCGTTTCTTTCCCGAATTATCAAAAATCTAAGTAAATATTGATTAAGGTTTCACGAGTAATCAATCAAAAAAAATTACTCTTAGAAGTTCCCACTCTTTTTCCACCACACTTTTGCCAGCAAAGAGTTTCCGGAAATAACAACCTGATTGTCCTTAGTCCGGGTTAATGGCGAGAGATATTCATCAAGCACCTTGCGTTGCTTTTTGGTTTTTGCTGCAAACCGGTTCTGGAAAAACTCCATCATTTTTTTCCGGGTCGAAAAGCGGTATACCTTATCCAGAGGGAGCATTTCGATATTCGGGTAGATCTCCATCTGGTACAGGACATTGAACAGGCAGTCTGCTTTGGGCCCGGGATAATACCTCTCATCATGCAATGCAGGCCAGAGATCGACATACATCTTCTCCCAGATTGGAGGGTCAGCAAACCAGTAGATATAGACGTACTCGGATGATGCTGTATCTATCTTTAAAAGCGACTGGCGGATATCTTCCATTGTGAGAGAGAGCGACGAGAGAACAATATCATACTTCCCTGAAAGGTCGTTTTTGATGTCGATATCCTCCCATCGTTTCTCAATGCAGGTGATGTTGGTGATCCTTTCTTTTTTCATGTTCTCCTTGAGGAGATCAACCATACCTTTGCCGGGTTCAATTGCCGTGATCTCCTTAACCCGCAAGGCGAGCGGGAGGGCGAGTGTTCCCGGGCCAGAGCCGATGTCCAGTACCCGTGAACGCCGGTTGATCTTAAGCCCGGCGATGGTCATCGTCACCCGGGCATCGAACTCACCTTTCGAACTCTCGTTGTAACGCTCAGCATTCTCCTTTCTGCTCCAGTTGTGGGTAGGATCCTCAAACTTTTTTGCGGCCTCATGTCGCTTCTGCCGGGCTTTCCAGACATCGTTCCAGTCAATATCGCCGTATTCCGGGCTGCCGTTTCGTGGCATGTATGATCAAGATGTAATCAGGATCCTAAAAACACCTTTTGGCTCAATCGGTTTGGAGCTATGAAAACGAAAAATAGACATACCTGCCAATCCCTGGCAAAGTCTGGCACTCACTCGTGCCTGAGTGCATCGATCGGGTTGAGGTTGGCCGCTCGCCATGCAGGATAAATGCCACAGGCAAGGCTGATCACGATACCAAAACAGGCACCTTCGATAACAGGTATCGCACTGGACCAGACGAACAGGTATTTCGTGGTATTCAGCAACAGGGCACTAACCGCATATCCTGCGAGTAAGCTCAATACCGCTCCGATAATGCTCCCAACAATACCTAGGATCGCCGCCTCGTACATGAACATACTCAATATTTCACGCTTCTGGGTACCGATACTTCGCATGATGCCTATCTCCTTGATGCGTTCGGTCACTGACATCATCATGATATTGAAAATTGAAACTCCAGCGACAATCATGGAAATTCCCCCGATCGCCGATACAAAAGTGGTGATCGCCCCAAATGCAGAAAAAATTGTCGCGAGGGTCGCCTTGCTATCCATGACGCTGACGACCTTGTCCCTCTTATTCATCTGCTTCTCGATGGTGGTTTTTACGACCGCGGAATCCACGCCTTGGTTAACTTTCACAACAACCGTATCATAATCACTCCGGTTATACGTATTGTCAAACCAGTTTTGGGTCACTACGATAGCAGAGTCGGTGCTGATATCAAAACTAATGCCCCTCTCCTCGATAATACCGGTGACCCGCAGGGTTCCTTTGTCCCCGTCAGTCCCAATGGAGATCCGTGAACCGACCTTCACGTTATGATCATCGGCAAATTTCGATCCGACCAGGCACCCGGAATCTGAACGACTGTAACTACCCGCCTTCAGGTTGAGGAGCTTGGACACATCATCGGGATTAAGACCATAAATTGGAGCAACAATCGTATCGCTACCCACGCCAAGTTTCATAACGTCTGAGGTTTGAAGGACAGGAATTGCGATATTAGGTGCAACCGCACGTTGAATTTGCTGAAACTGCTGATCCGTTATCTTCAGGCTTGTCGAACGAACACCTCCGCCACCCTGCCCGAACCCGGAACCGCCTCCAGAGTAAGGGGAAACAATCACACTGTCGCCGACCGTGTGAAGACTGTCTGAAACAGAGAGTACAAGGCTGTTACCGAGGATCCCCATCGATGCAATGGCCACGACACCAATAACGATACCAAGCATTGCCAGCGTTGAGCGTAACAGGTGAATCCGAAGATTACGCTTCGCAATTTCCCAAAAGATCACGTAACAATCCTCCCGTCAGCGATACGGATTGTCCGCCGTGAGTATTCCGCAATGTGGGAGTCATGCGTGACCATAATAATCGTTGTGCCCTTCCGGTTGAGGTCGGTCATCAGTTCCATGATACCGTCACCGGTCTTTGAATCGAGGTTTCCTGTCGGTTCATCGCAGAGAAGGATATCGGGATTATTGATGAGCGCCCGTGCGATGGAAACCCGCTGTTGCTGCCCGCCAGACACCTCAGTGGGTGTATGGGTGAATAAATTATCCTCAAGCTGGACCGACCGGAGCACTTCACGCCCTTTTTCCGGGTCAACCTCTTTTTGGGATTTCAGCATCATCGGGAAGGTGACGTTCTCGATAATGTTGAGCAGAGGAAAGAGGTTGAAATACTGGAAGATAAATCCAATCCGGTCTCGCCTGAGATTAGTCAGTTCTATATCGGACATATCACCGGTACGTGTTCCACTGATGAATATATCCCCTGATGTTGGAGTGTCAAGGCATCCCATCAGGTTCAGAAGCGTGGATTTCCCGGAACCTGACGGCCCCATGATCGAGATAAATTCACGACGGGAAACCCTGAACGAAACACCATCCAGTGCAGTGACATCACCTGAGGGGAGCGGGTAGACTTTGACCACGTTCCGGAATTCCATTACCGGTTGATCGTCCATTGATACGGTCACTTCTTGTTCCTTCTGACGTAGAAGTAATATCCGCCGATACAGGTGCAGAGCACAATTACCACTGCAATTACAGGAAAGAGAAGATTTGATCCCACACTGGTCTGTGGTGTTACTCCTGCCGATGATATTTTTACGTCCTGTACAGTGTTGTATACATTACCATCTGCATCCTTGAAGGAGAGCTGAATAGGAATAACCGAAACGTTTTCGGCTGAAAACGTCACTTCGAAGCTGCCAAAATCATCGGACTTGAGCGCACCAACAACGTAGCTTTTATAGGGATCCTGAGGGACTGCCGGTGGAAGTGATGTGACCATTACGGTATACGCAGTTTGAAGACCGGCATTATTGACATCCCCGGTGACATGATAGATCCCCGCAACAATATTTACCTGAACATTGCTCATAACCGGATCTGCCTGTGTCTTATCGACACCAAAGGTGATAGGGATCTCCATGGTCACGTTGTGAGGATTATTTCCATTGTCATAATGTAATGTCAGTAAAGCGGTCGTCGGCTGATCCGGTGTTATCGTGAAATTTACTGGTATAGTTGCACCAGCAGCAAGATCCCCGATGAAGGTTTTTGCAGGGGTTGCTGTAATACCCGCCCCGGAAACCACCAAGACAACATTTCTCACTTTATTTTTCCGTGGATTTGAGACCTGCAAATAAATGGTCTTTTTATTTCCCTGAGCGAAGGTATCCGGTTTGTCGACAACGGTCAGTTGGAGAGGTGTATTATCCACCTCTGCAGTTGTCCGATAGTAAAGACTGTCCGAATCACGGAAGCTCAGGGAGAACGTTGGAAAATACGTTCCTTCCTTTGCATCAGCCAACACGGAGAACGTGAAAGGTTGCTTTTGAAGAGGGCCGATATTAGCTGAAGTGTCATAGGATGTACTGGTAAGCCTGATATTCTGGTCACCAAATGTTCCATGATTTACAACGACACTTGTGTCAGAGTTGCTATTGGTGACATATACCGTAACCGTCCCACTATCCCCGGTAAAAAAAGATCCCGGATCGAATGTTACATTGGACACATAGACATTGTCGGCAGCTACAATGGAGTCAGGTGTTGCTATTGCAGATACTACACCAATACCAACAATGAGGAGCAGGAGGAGTGTTGGGAATATAATAAATCGCGCGTTTTTCATTTACATTACCACCATTTTGTACACTAAATAGAGAATATATCCAACAACCGGAATAGCGATACACAGGGCTGAGTCACGGGTTGAAAGGTTCCTTGCTTTCTGAATGCCGAAGATCCAGATGTTTGCACTCCAGAGAAGAAATACAATAGAAATGAGTAATGTGATCTGGGTCATCTCCATCATTGCAGGATCATGCATCAATGTTTTGACGGCTTCCTGGATCAGCTGTGGGTTCTGAGTAGCAGTCGAAGTAATATGGGGAACAATGATTCTAGGAATATACAGCAATGCAACAATTGAGGTAAGTATTGTTCCAAAAATCTGAGGAAGATACCCATACCCTACAAATTCAAGGGATCTCTTAAATGTCCCCTGACCTTTGAATACTATGGAAATAAGATAAAACACTCCGGCCCATACAACCCAGAAGACAAATATCCCCAAAAAAGCGCCAATGATTGTTGAAATGGCAATAATTGATTCCATGCCGGGCATCAATCCGGCTATCATCTTTCCCGTTAATCCTCCAATTAAATACGCGTTTATGGCTGAGACAATTCCCAGTACCAGCAGGATTAGTCCGGGAATTTTAAAACTGTCCTTTTCAGCGATCGCTGCTTTGAAGAATTCCCCTGGTTTGATAAGAACTTCGAAAAATGAATATTTCATTCAATAATCACCCTTACTGCTCGTGGAACATTTTGTTGTTGCAGAAATAACAACACCTTTACAGATACTATCCAGAGTATATTAATGGTATCGAATGAGTAACAAAAGTCTTTGACTACTATCGTTCAGTAGGAATTGTTCAAATACTTTTGGAGGCGGAAAATTTTTCACGAATGTGTAGTATCACAAATCATCATATTCGTACAACAACGTATATATCTATACAAAGCAACAACTATGTATGCAAACAAAAATTCTCCTCGATGAGGAGCAGATACCGAAAAAATGGTATAATGTCCAGGCGGATCTGAAGTCACCGCTCGATCCACCGCTTCATCCTAAGACCCAAAAACCGATTGGGCCAGCGGATCTTTCAGCAATTTTCCCGATGGAGCTGATACGGCAGGAGGTTACGACCGATCGGCAAATTGATATCCCTGAAGAAGTCAGGGAAGTCCTGCAGCTCTGGAGACCGAGCCCGCTCTACCGTGCTCACCGTCTTGAAAAATTCTTAAAAACTCCTGCTAAGATTTATTACAAGTGGGAGGGTGTCAGCCCAGCCGGGAGTCATAAGACGAACACTTCGATCCCCCAGGCATATTATAACATGAAAGCGGGTATGGAAAGGATAGCAACTGAGACCGGTGCTGGGCAATGGGGATCTGCCATGTCCTTTGCTACGATGCTGTATGATCTTGAGTGCACTGTTTACATGGTCCGTTCGAGCTATACTCAGAAACCCTACCGGAAGTCGATGATGCACGTCTGGGGTGCCGAATGTCTTCCCAGCCCAAGCACCAAGACAAATGCCGGACGGGCAATGCTCGAAAAAGACCCTGATACCCCGGGAAGTCTGGGTATGGCCATCTCTGAAGCAGTTGAAGACGCAGCATCCCACAGCAACACCAACTATGCCCTGGGCTCGGTATTGAACCACGTCTGCCTCCACCAGACCGTGATAGGACTCGAATGTCGCGAGCAGCTGGCTCTGGTCGATGATTACCCGGATGTCGTTATAGGATGTGTCGGCGGTGGGTCCAACTTCGCCGGTATCTCGTTCCCGTTTGCCGGTGATAAACTGACCGGGAAGCACAAGGATGTTGACATCATCGGCGCCGAGCCGGCATCCTGCCCAACACTGACAAAAGGGCTGTTCACGTATGATCTTGCCGATGAAGCTGGGTATACCCCGCTTCTTAAGATGTTTACCCTGGGCCATGACTTTGTTCCACCTTCCATGCATGCAGGGGGTCTTCGTTACCATGGTGATTCTCCTATTGTCTCACGGCTTGTTAATGACGGTGTTATGCGGGCTGTTGCCTACCACCAGAGCGAAGTCTTTGATGCAGCCCAGACCTTTGCCCGAACGGAAGGAATTATTGTCGCCCCGGAAACATCCCATGCAGTAAAATCAGCGATTGACGAGGCACTCAAATGTAAAAAGAGCGGTGAGGCAAAGACGATTCTCTTCAATTGTTCAGGCCATGGCAATTTCGATATGTCGGCATATGATGACTATTATTCTGGCAAACTGGTGGACTACGAGTACCCGGACGATCTGATCAAGGAGTCACTTGCCCGGATTCCAAAAATTTCCTGAAAATTCCTTTTTTATGACGCGCATCGGGTTCCTTATCAATCCTATTGCCGGTATGGGTGGAGCTGTAGGGCTGAAGGGAACCGATGACAAAGTTGAAGATGCGCTCCTTCGTGGAGCGGAACCGCAGGCAAAAAACCGGGCGAAAATTACCCTGAACTTCCTGAAAAAAAGTAAGAGCCTGATTTTTTTCACACCAGCTGGTGCAATGGGTGAAGATGCACTTAGGGAAACAGGGATACATGATGTGCAGATTGTCAGCCATCCTGCGAATAAAACTACGGCACTGGATACAAAGATTGCAGCACAAAATTTTATTGAACGGGATGTTGAACTGATTCTGTTCTGTGGTGGTGACGGCACCGCCCGTGATATTTTCGATGTAGTTGGCCGGGATATACCAATTCTTGGTATTCCCGCAGGTGTGAAAATGTACTCTGCTGTTTTCGCAATTGATCCATCCACGGCGGCAGAAATTGTCCTGACACAAGGTGTACTATCGTACCGGGATTCAGAAGTGATGGATGTGGATGAGGAGGCATACCAGGCCGGGGAACTGAAAACTTTCCTGTATGGCATTGCCCGTGTCCCGTCAGAAACAGGAAAGACCCAGACCTCCAAACAGGTATTTGAAGAAAGTGACGAGGAGCGTGCTAAAGGTGATATCGCCCGTTTCATCCGTGAAATTATGATCCCGGATGTGCTCTATATCCTCGGCGCAGGGACAACTACGGGATCGATTGCCTGCGAACTAGGCGTGACCAAAACCCTGCTCGGCGTTGACGCTGTAAAAAACGGGAAAACAATAGCCCGGGATATCGATGAAAAAGCACTCTGGGTGTTGCTCAACGAGACTCATGAGGCAAAAATTGTTCTCAGCCCGATTGGTGCACAGGGTTTTATCCTTGGGAGGGGTAACCAGCAGATTAGTGCACGAATCGTAAGACGGTTGGGAATTAAAAATATCATTGTGGTTGCAACTCCGCACAAACTCCGTGAGACTCCTGTGCTCTATGTAGATTCCGGTGATCGCATACTTGATGCTGAGTTCGGCAATACTGTTCTGGTGGTCTCTGGTTACCGAATGGCCCAGCGAAAGCCAATTTATCAGCCGCAACGAGGATAAAAAAATATTAATTTTTCTGCGGAACCACAGGGGGCTTTAAGAGTGCGAATGCAATGACAAGCCCTGCCATCGCAAGAACGAGCACATACGGGAACACCCCAAGGTAAGATCCCGTTGATGTCTTAATAAATCCGGCAAGTTGCGGTCCGGCAATTCCCCCTGCACCGTAGGCAAGGAACATAACTCCATAGCACCGGGGATAATCGCATGTGCCGAAATAACTGGCTGTTGCCGTCGGTGCGATGGCCAGCCAGCCACCAAGACAACCCCAGAGAATTGCAAATGCGATAATATACACCGTCACTGTTGGGATCTGCCATAAAAGGAGTGAAGCCAATGCGATAAGTACGAAGGATATTATTGCGGTGTTCCGGGGTGTCAGCTTATCAGTAAGGGCACCAAAAACCGGTCGCCCGAAACCGTTGAAGATGGCAAAGATACCGACAAGCATCGTGGCAAGCCCCGCCTCAACGCCGACATCGACACCAACTGGTTTTGCAATGCCAATCGCCATGAGTCCGGCCAGACAGCCTATGAAGAAACATGCCCAAAGGGCGTAAAATGTGGACGTTTTCAGCATCTGCTCGCGTTTGAATTCACAGGTTACTGTTTGACCGGGTGCCGGCGCGGGAGGTGCCCATCCCGCAGGTTTCCAGCCAGTTGCCGGGAATTTCAGGGGCAACGCGAGTACAACAATTAACACGATAAATGCTATACCAAACATCCTGAATGTGTTCATGACTCCCGTAGCAGAAATAAGAAATCCCGCAATATTTGCCGTCAGTACCGCGGAGAACCCGAACCCAAGCAGGGTAAGACCGACAGCCAGGCCACGGCGGTCCGGGAACCACCGGGCAGCAACCGCTACCGGGACGCCATAGGCAACCCCCACCCCAACGCCGGCGATTACACCGTAGAAAATATAGAGCCATTGGACAGATCCCGCAAACGATGAAAGGAGCCAGCCAAGACCGGTGAGACATCCGCCAATGATGGTTATGTTCCGCGGGCCATATTTTTCAATGTATTTACCGGTAAACGGCATTGCAATAGCAAAGAATGCTAAAAAGACTGAAAACGGCAATAGGATTTCACTGGCTGAGACGGTCTGACCCAGATCCTTGGTGAAGTAGGTTGTCAGCGGTCCGACAAACACGCTCCATGAATAAATTGAGCCCAGGCACAGGTTGATTATCATGCCCAGTACGACAAGAATCCAGCGTCCTTTTTCGGGCTCCATCCCGAAGAGTTTTCCCTCTTTTGTCCCTCTCATTCTTACCTCGCTTCCTTTTTAAAAAGGATTATTCCTCCAGTGTCGATATGTCGCCGGGATCAATTCCCATCTCTTTTGCTTTGAGAACACGGCGCATAATCTTGCCACTGCGTGTCTTTGGCAGCTTGTCAACAAATTCAATTTCATGCGGGACTGCAATTGGGCCAAGCGTTGTCCGCACATGATGGATAAGGTCCTGTGTCAGGTTGTCGTTTTTCTGGAATCCAACCCGTAGAATCACAAATGCTTTGATCGAGTTCCCTTTAACTGGATCCGGTTTACCGATTACTGCGGCTTCGGCTACAGCCTTATGGGAAACGAGGGCACTCTCGACTTCGGCGGTGCCGATATTGTGACCTGCGACGATAATGATATCATCGGCACGGCCGAGAATCATAATATAGCCATCTTTACCCTTAACTGCAAGATCTCCCGCCGTGTAAAGGTTGTCAATGGTGTACCAGTATTTACGATACCGTTCATCATCTTTGTATAAGGTGCGTAGCATGGCCGGCCATGGTGATTTGATAACGAGGAATCCCATAGTGTTTGCCGCCACAGGATTTCCGGATTTATCAACAACATCAGCTATGACTCCGGGAATTGGTTTTCCTGCAAATCCCGGGCGCATCTTTTCCCCGATTATGGTGGTGATTAATAGCATTCCTGTTTCTGTCTGCCACCAGGTATCAACAATGGGGCACCTGTTCTTTCCAATCACATGATAGTACCATTCAAATGCTTCAGGGTTCAGGGGCTCGCCGACAGACCCGATGATTCGCAGCGAGTTTAAGTTATACTTATTGGGCCAGCTCTCCCCCAACTTCATGAAAGTTCGGATGGCGGTTGGAGCAGTATATAAAATAGTGATTTTCTGCTCCTGGATCAGGTTCCACCAGCTGCCTGCATCCGGATAATCCGGGGTCAGTTCGGTCATAAAAACCGTAGCACCGACGGCAAGGGGTCCATATACGATATAACTGTGCCCGGTAACCCAGCCCGGGTCGGCAGTACACCAGAAAATATCATTGTCCTTGATATCGAAGACATATTTACTCGTGTAATGTGTGCCGACCATGTAACCGCCACAGGTATGCACTACCCCTTTTGGCTTTCCCGTGGACCCGCTTGTGTATAAGATGAAAAGCGGATCTTCAGAATCCATGACTTCGGGTGGGCATTCATCGGAAACATCATCCATCACCGCATAGAAATCGAGCTCCCGGTTTGGATGAAGATCAACCGGCGGGTCTTTCCTTCGGAGCACAATGACATGCTCGACCGAGGGAGCGTTAAGAAGCGCCTCATCAACTATGGCTTTCAGCTGGATTGCCTTTCCGCGGCGCACCGCAATATCGGCTGTTATGACAACTTTTGCCTCAGCGTCCTGTATCCGCAGGTTCAATGCTGCGGCGGCAAATCCCCCGAATACCACACTGTGTGGAGCACCTATCCGTGCACAGGCAAGCATTGCAATTACCTGTTCTGGTACAAGCGGCATATAAATACAGATACGGTCGCCTTTTTTCACTCCGATCTTCTTTAGTGCATTCGCAAAGCGTGCGACTTGGGACTGGAGTTTCTGGTACGTGTAGATACGCTCTACACCTCCCTCACCACGCCAGATGAGGGCGACCTTGTTGCGTCGATGATTGTTGACGTGGCGGTCAAGACAGTTCGCGGTAATGTTCAGCTTTGCTTTAGTGAACCACTTCGCATAAGGATAATTCCATTCCCTGATTTCATCCCACGGCTGGATCCACTCGAGTTCACCAGCCATCTCGCTCCAGAACGCATCTGGATCTTCCAGAAATTTATTGTAGGCTTTCTGGTAGTCTCCCATCCATGCATTTTTTTTGTACTGTGGGTCGGGCTTGTAATATTTTACATCCTCGACGAGTTTGACATTAAAATCCTCGGTCATTTCCCACCTATTTAACATAATTAATCATGTTAATAACTTATTTAAGAATTCTGGTTGGAGAGCAATATTCATAAAGAAAAGGTAACGTGCCAACAAAATAGTTTTATTATAAGAAGAATTATCTATCCGGGTTTTTCAATATAGGATTGATGCTTAAAAAGTATAAAGGATGCCTGCTTGGTGCTGCAATCGGCGATGCGCTCGGTATGCCCAACGAGAGCACATCCCCCAACCTAAATAAAATGAAATATGGATACCGGCGTCCGTATAAAGGTCATCCAAATGAGGGACTCAATCCCGGACAATATACGGATGACACCCAGATTATGATCCTTGTCGCGACCCTCCTCGCTGACGGAAAATATAACGAGGAACGATATTCAACTGCACTCAGTGAACTATACGACCAGGGTAAGCTCCGCTTTCCTGACGGATCGGTTTCAGCCGTGTGCGAACAAAAAGTTAAGGAGAGCATCCCAAAAAAAGGGGTGAAATCCACAACCTCTGGATGCCTGCCGATCGCAATCCCGTTTAGTCTGGCGTTTCCTGATATGAATGAGGGATGTGAGCGTGCAGTGAGAGCCTGCAATGTCACCCATACTCACCCCGCTGCTCATGCAGCAGTATCAACTCTTGCAACTCTCCTCTACCATACGATCCATGGAACCTCCAACCCTATTGAAAAAGCACTGGAGAAAGCACAGGCCGAGGATGATGTGCTTGGTGGAAAAATCAGAAATGCCATTGTACTGGAAAAAGAGGGAATGGACACTGAAACAGCATTACTTAAAATTGGAAATGACGTTTCAGTATTCCAGACCCTGCCGATTGCTATCTTCTTAATCAGCAGGTATTCTCATCCCTCTGATCTTCTTACCGTGGCAGCAAATGCGGGTGGAAATACTGATACAATTGGTCTTATCTGTGGGTCATACCTTGGTGCCGCAAAAGGTATTGATGCCCTTCCCAAGGATTTATTGGAAGGACTTGAAGACAGGCAGCGGATAGAAGTGCTTGGGGAACGGTTACACACCCAATATTTGCATAAAATTGAGCAAATGTAAAAAAATTCTTTCAATTATTAGCGTATTTAAAAATCCAAACCAGCCGGGCTTTAAAAAGCATTAAATTTTGACAATAGGATATTCTTTTATGAAAATTGCGATTATCGGGGCCTCCGGTTATGCTGGTGGTGAGCTGATTCGCCTCCTCGTTCACCATTCCATCGCAAAGGTCACCTGTGCAACTTCCCGTTCCCTTGCAGGAACACCGCTTGATCAGATTCATCCCCATTTAAAAGGGTTTACCGATCTCAAATTTGAAAACCCAAATATTGATGCAATCGATGCAGATGTTGCATTTCTTGCAGTTCCCCATACAGCTGCAATGACGTATGCGGGACGACTGTTATCGAGAGGAATAAAAGTAGTGGACCTCAGTGCCGATTACCGGTTGCCAAAAGAGATTTATGAAAAAGTGTATGGGGTTATACACTCGGATTATTTCAAGGCCCCCTATGGTCTTCCTGAGCTTCATCGTGCAGATTGCATCAATGCGAAATTTGTTGCAAATCCTGGATGTTTCCCCACCGGAGCCGCACTCGCTGGAGCGCCACTGGCAAAACACGCTCATACCGTAATTTTTGACTCAAAGAGTGGTGTGAGTGGAGCAGGTGACAATCCTTCTGCTACCACGCACTATCCGAATGTAGGGGACAACATCGGGCCCTACAAATGGACATCCCATCGCCATCTCGCCGAGATGAAACAGGAACTTGCATGGCTCGGATCGAAAGCAAAATGTTATTTCACTCCTCACCTGGTGCCGGTTAATCGCGGAATCCTGACAACTGCTCACATCCTGCTCAATGAGCCGATGGAACAAAAAGAGGTAGAGAAAATGTACCGTGATTTCTATAAAGGTGAATACTTTGTCCGGTATCAGAAACCCTCACTTGCTGCTGTCCGGGGAAGCAATTTCTGTGATGTCATGGTCGAAAGTGAAGGATTACGTGTCGTAGCAATATCTGCAATTGATAACCTCGTTAAAGGGGCAAGTGGGCAGGCAATCCAGAATATGAACCTGATGTGTGGGCTAAAAGAACAGGACGGACTTGTTGGGGCGGGTATGTTACCGTAGGTGAAAGAGAATGCTGGTAAAAGATGCAATGACTAAAGAACCTGTTATGTGTACGGCAGAAACAACTCTCCGGGAAGCAGTAGGTTTAATGAGGAAGCATCATATTGGCGGGCTTCCTGTTATGGAAGGCCCGGAACTCGTTGGAATAATTACAGAATCCGATCTCATCTCGCTCCTTGAATCTGAAAGGATCTCGGAGGATCTTTGGCTGCCATCCCCCTTTGAGATTATTGAGATCCCTATCCGGGAGTATATCAACTGGGAAAAGACAAAACATGCGCTTACCAACATCGGGGACATGCCGGTAAAAAAAGTGATGACACGCAAGGTAATCACCTCAACAGAGGAGATGGAAATCGAAGAAGCTGCCGCTCTCATGTTAAAGGAGGGGATTTCACGTCTCCCGGTAATGCGGGAAAAAAAAGTTGTTGGCATTCTGGCGAGAGCAGATATCATCAATGCAATTGGATCTTCACATTCTTTTAAAGAGGGAGAGGGCACGTAAATGACCTTTCGAAGTATCTGCGCAGTGAAGGGGGTTAAGGCATATGGTATAAAAGAAGGCAAGTTCGGATTGACGCTCATCAGTGCAAGCGGTACGGCAGCTGGTGTATTTACTGAAAATCTTGTAAAAGCCCCTCCTATCGAGCTTATGCGCAAACAGATCAAAAAGGGGAACATGGAAGCGGTAATCGCAAACAGCGGTTGTGCCAATGCCTATACCGGAAAAAGGGGATATGAAGATGCCGTTGCGATGACCGGATATGCGGGGTCTGAACTGGGTGTTGAACCGGAACTGGTAGGTGTAGCAAGTACTGGCGTTATCGGGAGATATCTTGATCTCCCTCTCATTCAACGCCAATGCAAAGCAATTGCTCACAAGATCGATCGAACCACAGAAGCTGAAAGCCTTGCAGCCGAGGCCATAATGACAACCGATACATTTCCAAAACACGCTCTCATCCAAAAGGAAACATTCAGTATCGGAGGGATAACTAAGGGAAGCGGTATGATCGCACCGAATATGGGGACAATGCTGGCATTTATTTACACCGACGCTGATATCGGTGCAAAACCGTTATCACAGGTTCTAAAACAGGCTACACAACGGACATTCAACCGGGTTGTTGTCGATGGCGATATGAGCACCAACGATATAGCTCTTTGCACGGCAACAGCAGAATCCGGAAAGGTAAATCATGCCGAGTTTTCCCTTGCTCTTGAGGATTGTTGCCGCTCACTTGCCCGACAGATTGCTACAGATGGTGAAGGGGCGACAAAACTCATTGAAGTGACGGTCACTGGAGCTAAAAACGAAGAAGCGGCTGCCAAAGTTGCCCGGACAATTATTGGGTCCCCACTGGTAAAAACAGCGGTCTATGGGGAAGATCCCAACTGGGGGAGGGTAGTTGCAGCAGCAGGTCGTGCCGGGGTTGAGTTTGATCCGAATGCAATTTCCCTCTGGATCAGCAACGGAACTGAACGATATCCCCTGGTCAGGTCAGGAGAAATTATTGCTGATTTAAAAAAAGCAAAAGAATCCATGCATGGCAAGAAAGTGTTTTTTATCCTTGACCTTGCCGCAGGAAAAGAAGAAGCAACTGCATGGGGCTGCGATCTTACTGAACGCTACGTTGAGATCAACGGGAGATACACCACATGATGAAGCGCGAAGATGTTCTTATGGAAGCACTGCCGTACATCCAGCAGTTCCATGGCAAGACTATTGTGATAAAACTCGGTGGACACGCGATGGTGGACCCGGTGGTCCTCGAAAATGCCATCCGGGATGCAGTGCTCCTGCATTATGTAGGGATCCGGGTCGTACTGGTGCATGGCGGGGGACCGGAGATCTCCGAGAAGATGAAAGCTATGGGCAAAGAATCTGTG
>Ga0209048_10002420_pt1 | contig 18538 bp, 18 predicted proteins | sample FrelakmetCRP12CR_FD_187146 | JGI IMG/M metagenome (GOLD analysis project Ga0209048, IMG submission 187146) | Freshwater lake sediment microbial communities from the University of Notre Dame, USA, for methane emissions studies - CRP12 CR (SPAdes)... | ecosystem: Environmental > Aquatic >... | reverse complement strand
CGTCGGACGCGAGGGCCCAGAGGTGCAGACGGTCGACCGCGATGACCTCGCGCGCGGCGTCCAGCACGTGGGCCAGTTGTTCGCCGAGCGGGAGCGCCTCCCGCATTCCCGCTGCCTGCTGGAAGATTTGCCTCATGACCATGGCAACCGTTCCTTGATTGTGTGGCGGTCATGGTACCTGCACAGCCGAAGCCGTGCCGGTGTGCGGTGGGGTTTGTTCTACGCCTCTTCCGACCGGCAGCCTGGGCGCAGCAACGCGGAACCCAGGGATTTCGTCGTACGACATACCCCGGGTTGCGCCGCGCTTCACCCGGGCTTCAGGTTGCTGAGAGCGTTAACCGCCCCCATATTTGAACAGGAGGAAACCGAGGAAACGGAGGGAAACCCACCTCTCTGTTATCTCCGTTACCTCCTGTTCAAGTTGCGAGTTAGGACCCTAGCCTGGGTGCAGCAACGCGCAACCCAGGGGATTACGTCGTACGACACACCCCGGGTTGCGCTGCGCTCCACCCGGGCTACGGTTGCCGGCTTGCGAGGTCGTCGCCGCTCACTCCATGGGCTCGGCCTCCGATCGCAGATTCGCCAGCAACTCTGCCACGCCTAGCCTGGCGGCCCATGCGTCCAGATAGGCTTGATCCAGCAACCCGTGCTGCACCTCATACACGCGCAGCGCGTCGACGAACTGCTTCTCGCTACCGCCGGACATCTGGGCCCAATTCAGCTTCATCAGGATGGTGTCCTCTGGCCGTGAGACCTGGAGCCGCATGCCCTCGAAGTCTTCGACGGCACGGCGGGCAAACCGGGCTTGATCGAAGGCGTCGGCGGTAAGGAGCCAGAAGTCGACTTTGTCACCTTCGCGGGTATCGATGCGGTTGAACATTCCCTTCGCAGCGACCGCGCTGCGAATCGCTTCCTCATCGAGATAGAACTGCGGCTCGGGAAACGCCGCCATCAACATATGCGCGGCGTCGCCCGGTGCGGTGCGGATCGCGACAACCAAATCGATATCGTGCGTCGCTCGTGGTTCGCCCTGCAGGCTCGAAACTAACGACCCGGTCAGCATGTACTCGATACCGGCCTCGTCCAGTCGCGCGACGACGAGTCTCAGAAGTTCCTGTTGTGACATCGTTCGAGGCGGTCGCGCACGAGGCGGTCGAGCTCGGACGCGCTCAGCTCAGGAAATCGCCGCGCGAGCCCTGTACGGAATAATGCGCGGGCAAGCGCAGACAGTTCAAAAGCCTTGCGCAGTCGCGCCTGAGGCGACATGGCGCGGAGTGCGCGCAAATAGATAGCTTGATTGGGGCGCGGTTTGAGGCTAGTCATTCAGGGATTGTATCGACTCTGGAGAGGACACGGGAGCACGGCCGCTCAATCACGAATCACCAATCACGGCCCCTCGGACCGTAGCCTGGGTGCAGCCATGCGAAACCCAGGGCAATGCTGAGAGCGTTAACCGTCCCCCTATTTGAACAGGAGCAAACAGAGGAAACGGAGGGAAACGTACTTCTCTGTTATCTCCGTTACCTCCTGTTCAAGTTGCGAGTTAGGACCGGAAGGTGATGCGTCGTACATCGGGCCCCGGCTTGCGCGGCGCTCCACCCGCGCTACGGATGCCGACGCACGATCCTGCCGCTTTTTTTGCGCGTCCGTTGCGTCCCCCGCGGTGAACCGCATTTTTCCAGGGCTAAGGGGCACAGGGACCCGGGAGTGTGAATTTGTCACACCCTCAGCGGTAATACTTGGGTGGGCCGACATTCGCTACAGCCGTACAGTACCTACAACAGCGAACACTTTACGGAGCACCCAGACAATGACCAACATGACCTTGCGAGCCTTGCTCATCACGACGATGTTGATGTCGGCGGCAACCTTCGCCCAGGACGGCGTGCAGTTCGGCACGAGCGGCGCGGCTCAGCCGACCTCGCATGCGAGCGACGCGCGTTGCCCGATGGACGACGACAACTTCCGCTGCAATCCGTCGGTGGCGAAATGACCCGAACCCGCGAATTGTCCTGATCCTCTTCTGCCGCTCCTCGGAGAGCTTTGGGCCCGCCCGCGTGCGGGCTTTTTCTTTGTCGGGTCCTCTTCTGATCCTGCCACCCTGACGCGGCGTATTCCTCAGCCGTGCTCGGCTATCGAGCGCAACGCATCCAGATCGAACACTTCGAGATAGTCGCGTTCCTGTCTTACCACCCCGCTGCGAGTCCAGTCTCTGATGTACTTGTTGACGCTCTCGCGCGTGGCGCCGATAAGGTCGCCGAGTTCTTGTTGCGATAGCCGCAACTCGATGCGAATGCCGGACTCGCCTTGCGTACCGTGGTTGCGGGCGAGCCACAGAAGCTGTTTCGCCAACCGCGCGGGAACATCCAGAAAGCTTCGATCCGCGAGGCGGGTCGTCAATTCGCGCACCCTTCCCGCAAGGACAGCCAGCAACTTGATTGCAATGGATGGTGACGATGCGAGGAGGTCATTGAATGCCTGTTTGTCGACGACGGCCATCTCGCATTCTTCGAGAGTCGTGACCGTGGCCGAACGAGGCTGACCATCCAGGATCGCGATCTCTCCGAATACCTCGCCTGGACCCATGACGTTGACAGCGGCATCCGATCCGTCGGCTCCGGCCATCGCGACCTTTGCGCGGCCGCTCAAGAGTACGAAAAATTCTGTCGCCGCCTCGCCCTTCTCGACGATCGTCTCTCGTGGCTTGTACAGTCTGGTATGCGCAAGACGGCACAGATGCGCGAGCTCGTCTTCGGAAAGTCCCTGAAACACCCAGACTCGGGCCAGGGCGTCCATCAGCGCGGGAGTCATGAGATTCGCGTCGCGGGTGTGAAGCATTTCACAGCAGCAGTCCAGTGAAACAGTTCATTGGAAGATATGCATGCTACCGATAGACTGGGATCATGCAAATACTATTTCTCGGCGCTGGTTCCGCACACACGGTTGGCGGAGACAATTTCCAGTCGAACATGCTGCTGACGGCAGACAGTGGCCGGCACCTGTTGATCGACTGCGGATCGGACATTCGCTGGTCACTGGCGAAGCAAGGCTTGACTCACCTCGACATTACGGACATCTACATCAGTCATCTGCACGCCGACCATCTCGGCGGTATGGAGTACATGGGGTTCACCACGAAATTCGATCCGCGCTGCTCTCGACCGCGTCTCTACGTCGAGTCATCGCTGGCGAAACCGCTGTGGGATCACTCATTGCGTGGAGGGATGGGGTTGATATCGGGATCGGAAACCACGTTGGAGTCGTTCTTCGATGTGCACACTGTGGTGGCACGCCGGCCATTTGAATGGGAAGGTATCCGTCTGGAGGTGATCCCTGCAGTCCATGTCCTGGGTCCTCACAGAATCATGCATAGCTATGGCCTGCTCATCGGCGAGGGCGAGCAGCAGACGTTCCTCACGACGGATACTCAATTCACGCCTGGACATCTGTCCTCCCCGTACAGCAGCGCAGGGCTGATCTTCCACGACTGCGAGACTGGCAAGGTCAAGACCGGCATTCACTCGCACTACGACGATCTGGCTCAGCTGCCTGCAGCGATACGAGCCAAGATCTGGCTATACGGCTACCAATCGGGCGAGCTGCCGGAGGCCGTGGCGGACGGATTCCGCGGCTTCGTCCATCGCGGCCAGCGCTTCGAGCTTTCGCGCAACCGCGACGTCGAAACAGATCATCTTGCGGTTCCGGGTTTATGATGTGAAGCATCCAGCCTCCAAACAGGGGAAACCGTTGATTCGCTCCATCACATTGCTGTTATCGCTGCTTGCGATCGCCCTGACAAACTCTTCGGGCGCCGCCGAGTTGGTCGGCGTGAAGATCGACGACCGAGTGAAGTTATCCGCCGCGAGCCCGGACCTGGTGCTCAACGGCGCGGGCCTTCGAACCCGTTACAAGTTCAAGGTGTATGTAGCCGCCTTGTACCTCCCGGAAAAGAAACCGAGCGCCGCCGAGGTGATCGCGCTGAAAGGCCCCAAGCGCGTCCAACTCTGGCTCATGCGCGACGTGGAGGCCGACCAGATGTCTACCGCGTTGATCGAGGGACTCAACGCGAACTTGTCCTCGGCCGAATTGGAGAAATCCAAGGCCCAGATTCAGCAGCTCAATGCCACCTTGGTTGCACTTGGGGAGTTGAAGGAAGGTGACGTCATGACGTTCGATCTGCTGCCCGGAGCAGGTACCCGCATTTCGGTAAACGGGAAGCTTTTGGGCACGCCCATCGCCGGCGACGATTTCCATGTTGCACTGCTCAAAATCTGGTTGGGCGATAACCCGGTACAACCGGAGCTGAAGAAGGCATTGCTCGGACAGGGCTAGTGGTGTGAATTTTCACGTCGAATCGCGGTAATCGTCACGCGATCCGCTTTGGAGGCATTGGTATCGTGCAGTTACAGGTTGGGGCGTGTGCCCATGACCGAAATTCTAAGAGGAGCTGGCCGTGAAGACTTCTGGACAAATTAGTTTCTGGCTTGCCGCAGTCGCGGTGGCGATTGCCGTTGCATCCTTTGGCGCCTGGGCCGACGACGTGAAGGCCGGCGGTGTATCCAACAAAGCGCCGCGTGCCGTCAATGACAGCCCGGCCAAGTCCGAGGGTGCTTCCAACAGTTCTGGACGCGTACCCCCGTCCATCAACGAGGGGGACGCAAAGCGTAGTGCTCCCAAGAAACAATCCAGCTCGCCAAAGGATCCTAGCGCTGACAAACGCAATGCCGAAGCGGGCCCCGCCGCGGAAGGTGATTCGCCTCGCGTCAAGACGAGCAAGGCCAAGCAATAACGTCGGTCAAGCCGAACTTGTAGGCGCGACCTGGATCCCGGCAGCCGTGAGCCAATAAACGCGGTCGGTAGTTTGCGCAGCGGCGAGCGAGTGAGTTACAAGTATAGCGGCCGCGTCGCTGGTCTTGACTTGGGCGCGCAAGAGGGCAAGTACCTGCGCCGCGTTGTCCTGGTCGAGATTGCCGGTCGGCTCATCGGCCAGCAGGAGGCCAGGGCGATGCACCAGTGCTCTGGCGATCGCGACGCGCTGCAATTCACCGCCCGAAAGTTCTCGCGGCATGCTGGTGCCACGTTCACCCAGGCCCACTGCTTCCAGCATCGCCCGTACGGTTGCAGACACCTCAGCGCGCGGTGTCCGATTCAGGCTCAACGGCAGCGCTACATTCTGGGTCACATTCAAATAGGGCAGCAAGTGAAAGGCTTGGAAAACGAAGCCCATTCGACGGCGGCGTAACTTGGTCATGTCTTCGTCGGAGAGGCCACCGAGATCCACGCCGTCGACTGCGATGGTACCGGCATCGGGCCGATCGAGACCCGCGATCAGATTCAATAGTGTGGACTTGCCGATACCGGACTCGCCCATGATGGCGACGTATTCTCCGGGTTTGAGTTCGAGGTTGACATTGCAGAGCACTTGCCGGCGGCGCGGGCCGCCGTAGGTCTTGGCAAGAGAACGAATCGAAAGCACCGCACCACCCCCGGCCTTAGAGCTCCCCGAGGAGGGGACGCCGCCATGCGGGCGGGGTGAGCTGCTGTGGAACTGCGCTGATCGCCTCGCCGTGCTCACCATGGATACAGTCGGCGTGTCCTGGCATGCAAGCGTGCCAACCCAAGCAGCGAGTCGATGTTGGGTGTCGTGGTGCCTGTCTTCTCTCCGATCTCGCGCACGGCACTCACGAGCGCATCGAGTTCCACCGGTTTCCCCGCCTCCACGTCCCGCAACATGGATGTCTTGAAAGCACCGAGCTGACGCGTTACCGCATTGCGGTCCTCGCCGCTTTGCGAAATCGGACAGCCGATCTTCGCGCCGATCGCAGCCGCCTCGTGCATGATCGCAAGGCAGAAGCCGCTCACCAGCGGATCGTCGAGGATGCGGTCGCAGGTCGCCCCGGTGATCGCGGACACCGGATTCATGGTCATATTGCCCCAGAGCTTGTACCAGACGTCGGCTTGGATGCAATTCGACGCCGTCGCATCGAATCCTGCTCGTACCAGCCGCGCAACGAGGTCGCGCAGGCGCTCGGATTGTTCGCCATTTGGTTCGCCGACGATCAACCGGTTGCCCGCACCATGGCGTACGACCCCGGGCGCAGACACAGAGCAACTCGTGTGCACGACGCAACCGAGTACGTGGCGCGCTGGAATCGCTGCCGCGATCGCGCCTCCAGGGTCGACGGACTCGATGCGCATTCCCTGGTAGGTGCCGCCGAACCCATTGAAGAATCCATTCTCTCTCTTGCTTTGTTCTTCCTTTGCGCCTTCGCGCCTTTGCGTCGAAGGTTTACGGTTTACAGGATTACGCGAGTTACCCAGCCCCCGCCGCAGCCCGTCGCGTGTAACGCGAGTGCAAGCCCACGCTCAACGCGCTCAGGATCGCGAGACCCTGCAGCGCTGCCACAGCGAACAGTACGGTGGAGAAGTATCCGCGGTCCATCAGCGGACCGAAGATCAAGGGCGCAATCGCGAATCCCAAGTCCAGTCCGGAGTATACGAAGCCGTAAACACGCCCGAATGCTGCCTTGCCGAAACCCGCCGTCGCCGCCTGACGCACGAGCAAGTCGCGTGACGGACCAGCGACCCCAACGCCCAGACCGAGCATCGCCATCAGTGCTATGACACTCCACGCCGGGACCACGTTCATCGCGATGACCAGCGCGCACAAAGCCGACAGCGAAAGCGCCCAGGTAATTACCCGATCATGCTGCCCACCACGTCCCGCGAGGAAGCCCCCCACCACGATCCCTATCGCGCCGCCCAGCAAGTAGGCGGTGAGACAGGACGTTGCCGCCGCCAGCGACAAGCCATAGATACGGTTCAATAACGTAGGCGAGAAACTCTGCAGCACACCCAGCGCCAAGGTCGTGACGAAGAAAAAACCGAAGCACAGCCAGACTGCCGAAGACTGCAGGAACGCGAAGGTGTTCGTCATCTTCGGATTCGCGGCCGCATGAGATGCATGCGTGCCGGTCTCGTGCACATCCAGAAGGTCCCGCTGCCAGACGAGTACCGCGAGGACGAAAGTGGCCAGCAACCCAGCGCCGAATCCCGCCCAATGCCACCCTGCCAGCACGGTGATGCCTGCCATGAATACGGGCGCTGCTGCCCACCCAAGGTTGCCGGTCAAGCCATGCACCGAAAACGCGTAGCCCAGACGCTGCGGCGACACGCGGCGATTGAGAATGGTGAAATCGGCCGGATGAAACACGCTGTTGCCCAGGCCCGCGAAGGCGGCGGTAAGAGCCAGCGCCCAGTAGTGTGTGGCCAAAGAAAGCGTGAAGCCTGCTATCGACAACATCGCCACGCCGAACACGAGAACCCGCCTTGGCCCGATGCGGTCCACGGCAAAACCGGCGGAGGCCTGGCCGATACCCGAGATGACAAAGAAGATCGACATGAGCGCGCCCACTTCGGTGAACGTCAGCCCGAAGTCGTGCATCAGCCATGGAAACAGCGGCGGCAGCAGGAGATGGAAAAAATGCGAGGTGCCGTGCGCAAACCCCACCACACCGATCACGCGAACATCGCGCCGCGCTGCAGGGTCTTTCAGCCAAGACGTCATGATGCAGTTCCTGGATCTTACCAAAGCTTAATGTTAGCTTTCCTCGGGCTGTCTGGTTTACGATAGCGTGTCTTTAACTATCGCGAACATGCCAACTCTACGCATCGACACCCTTCCGCGCGTCGCCCCGACCCGCAAACATCCTGTTTCGGTCAACGTGCGTACGCTGCCGGCCAATGGGCACGTGGCCACCCACGCACACGAGTGGGCTCAGCTCGCTTGCACGCTGCGAGGCGCGATGCGACTGCGCGCAGGGCAGACCAGCTGGATCGTGCCGCCCACTCGCGCCGTGTGGATTCCGCCACGGGTCGAGCACGAAGTGACGTTGATCGGCGAGGTGGCGCTGCGCACGGTCTACGTGGACGCAAGTGCTGCGCCACGCGGACTCGACACCTGCGACGTGATCGACGTATCCAGCCTGATGCGCGAATTGATCGAAGGGTTGGCGAACGTGGACAGGAAGTCCCACGCTGTGCGCTACGAACTCCTCGCGAGACTGCTTCTGGAGGAGGTGCGCGCAGCGCCGACTCTTTCGCTCGACCTGCGCCTTCCGAACGATCGCCGTCTGCGGGCGTTGTGCGAAGCGCTGCTCGACGACCCTAGCGCGTCGTTGGGCCTCGAGGAGTGGGCACCCCAGGTCGGCGCCAGCCCGCGCACGCTCGCCCGTTTGTTTCAGCAGGAGCTGGGTATGACCTTTGGTCAGTGGCGTCAGCGTCTGCGGCTAGCGCATGCCGCCACCCTGGTATCGCTGGGAAGGCCTCTGTCGGTAGTAGCTGCATCGCTGGGTTACGAAAGCGCCAGCGCATTTTCCGCCATGTTCAAGCGCGCGCTGGGGCGTTCGCCAAGAGAGTTTTTTAACGGTGACAGCACTTATTGAGCCTTGTTCAAATACCTAACAATAACCTCGGGCAGGCTCCCACCACCCCGTCTGCTTCGCAGCCAGGCCGTGGTCCTTTCAAAGACCTGCAGGTGTCGCATAGTTCTGAGTTGCTATGTGTGTCGCCTGAGCCTGGCGGCACGTTTCCGGGGTCAGATCCCCAGCAAGCTGGGGCCCCTCTTCCACCCTGCAACGCGCTACCCCTCCTCGGGCAGGAGGGGATCAAAAAAAACCTTCCCCTCCTCTCATGAGGAGGGGTGGCCCGAATCGACGGGGTGGTGTGGTACTCCGTTAGTAGATTCTATAAATGAGAATATCAAGCGCGCCCGCGCTTGAGCTCGCCGGCAATAGTCGCCACGTGCTTGCCCTGAAACCGCGCGATGGCCAGTTCGTTTTCGCTTGGCATCCGCGAACCATCTCCGCCGGTGATGGTGGATGCACCGTACGGACTGCCACCGGTGATCTCGTCGATCTTCATCTGCCGCTGCTCCGAGTACGGCACCCCCACGATCACCATGCCGTGATGCAGGAGCGTGGAATGGAAACTGGTGATCGTGGTTTCCTGGCCGCCGTGCTGCGTCGCTGAGCTGGTGAAGACGCTTCCGACCTTGCCGATCAGCGCGCCTTTCATCCACAGCCCACCAGTTTGATCCAGAAAGTTGCGCATCTGCGCGCACATGTTCCCGTAGCGCGTCGGTGCACCGAAGATAACTGCGTCGGCATCCGCCAGCTGGTCCGGTTTCGCGAATGGGATGTGGGCGAACGCCGTACGCGCGGCTTTGGCGCCGGCTTTTTCGAGTTGTTCGTCGGACATCAGTTCTGCAACCTGATACACAGCGACCTCGGCGCCACCTTCTCGCACGCCAGCTGCGACCGCTTCGGCCATTTTGTAGATATGACCGTACATGCTGTAGAACACCACCTGAATTTTCGCGCTCATGATTGCTCCGGTTTTCTCAATCGCAAAGATGCGACATCAACAGCCAATGATCAACACCCAACGCAGAGACGCAGAGAACGCGCAGGTCGCAGAGAGAACGAGAGTGATCCGTGGCAAGCCCGAGTGTTCGCGATCACGATCCCCTGCTCCCCACAACCTTCTCTCTCTTTGTTTTCTCCGCGTACTCTGCGTCCTCCGCGCCTCTGCGTTGGGTGTTGCCATACGTTCTACCTGGCAGCAAGCTCACCCATCCGCCCACTCGCATAGTCCTTCCGCGCCTGCATGATTTCCTGCGGCGTATTCATGACGAACGGGCCCCAGCTCGCCACCGGCTCGTCGATCGGCTCGCCTGCAAGCAGCAGAACGTCTGACTCAGCCTGAGCTTCGATCGCGATCTCGCCCGCATCATTGGCGAACACCGCCATTTGCCGATTGCGCAACCGTGAGCTGCCAATGGTTGCAGCACCCTGTATCAAATACGTCAATGCGTTCCACTCGGCAGGGATAGGAATTCTCGCCCCGCCACCGGCCGACAAGTTGAGCAGCAGCACGAGCATCGGTGTATGCGTGCGCGCAGGTCCACGCACGCCCCCAAACTCTCCCGCGATCACGCGCGCGACACCACCCGGCACTGCTGTCTGCGGGATACGGCTCGCCGTGAGATCCTGATAACCGGGCGGATCCATCTTGTGCTTGGCCGGCAGATTGACCCAAAGCTGAATGCCTTGCAGCGTGCCGCCTTTCTTCGCGAACTCGCGCTCGTGGTACTCGGCATGCACGATGCCGCTTGCAGCCGTCATCCACTGCACATCGCCCGGACGAAGCACGCCGTGGTTGCCCGCCGAGTCCTGATGCTCCATGGCGCCCTCGAACAGCAGCGTCACCGTCTCGAAGCCACGATGCGGATGCGGCATCAGCCCACCCGAGCGACCCGCCGGCACCGGCTTCGGTCCGAAATGATCGATCATCAGGAAGGGACTGACATAGTCCACCTCCGGCCCCGGCAGCGGACGATCGACGATCAAGCCCGGCGCCGGCTCGGCCCTGTAGCTGTCGGCAATCAGTGCGATTGGACGAACGATCGATTCGATTGTGGTTTGCATGTTTGCTCCTCAAAAGCGTGAAGAGGTGAAGAAGTGAAAAGGTGAAAACCCCCACCCTAGCCCTCCCCCTTGAGTATGGGGGAGGGAACACTTCACTCGCCTCTTCACCTCATTCACCTCTTCACCTTATTCACGCGCTGCTCCGCAGCCCTACGCCATATCAAACAACAACACCTCCGCTGCCTTGCCGTTCGCGAGACGTAGCTCCGGCTCACCGGTAATCTTGGCGCCATCGCCGACGCCCAGTTTCTGGCCGTTGATCTCGACAGAACCGCGCGCCACATGCAGATAGGCTTTATGACCTGTGGGCAGGACGTGAGTTACCGCATCAGAACCGTCGAGTACCGACGCGTACACCCATGCATTCTGGTTGATCTGTACGGAGCCTTCTACAGCGTCCGGAGATGCCACCAGCCGCAGCCGCCCTTTCTTTTCATCCGTATCGATGCGCTTCTGTTCGTAACTCGGCTTCACTCCAGCCCGGCTGGGTTCGATCCAGACCTGAAGGAAATGCACCGGATTCGATTTCGAGGGGTTGTACTCGCTGTGAGTTACACCGGTACCCGCGCTCATGCGCTGGACATCGCCAGGCCGGATCACCGATCCGGTGCCCATGCTGTCCTTGTGTTCCAACTCACCCTCCAGCACATAGCTGATGATCTCCATATCGCGATGCGGATGCGTGCCGAAGCCCATACCCGCCTGCACGCGATCCTCGTTGATCACTCGCAGGCTGCCGAAGCCCATCTCGCGTGGATCGTAGTAACCGGCGAAAGAAAAAGTATGAAAGCTATCCAACCAGCCGTGGTTGGCGTGACCACGGTCGTCACTCTTGCGTAGCGTAATCACGTAGACCTCCTTGGTTTGTTCAGATTATTCAAAAACTCAAATGCTTGATAGCCAATATAGGGGCGAGGATCGTCGCTTTCCAGCGATATCTTTCGAGCAAGTCAATCAGTATTGCTGAATGCAAGGCTGATGCGCTAACCGTTTTATTAGATAAGAGAATCCGCCAAGCGCGCGAGGTTCTGCAGCACTCTCACCCCGATCCCACGTTTGCGCCACCGTTCGGCGTCGACTTGCTCCGACTGAGCGAGGTAGCGTCGCTGGATGACACCTAGTTCGGCGACGACCTCGCGGTCATAGATCAACATGCTCACCTCGTTATTGAGCGCAAAGGATCGGATGTCCAGGTTGCTGGAACCGATCATGGCGATGCAATCGTCGATGCTGGAATGCTTCGCATGAAGGAAGTTGCCGTGATAGAGATGAATCTTCACGCCGGCATCGAGCAGGCGATCGTAGTTGGACTGCTGCGCGAGTTGGACAATAGGTTTGTTGGATTCGCGCGAGACGATGAGATGGACATCGACGCCACGCTCGGCCGCCATACATAGCGCGAGCTGAAAGGAATCATCCGGCATGAAGTAAGGCGTGGTCAGCACCACGCTGCTGCGCGCGGCGTGGATCAGCGCGATCATGATCTGCTCAGTGTTCTCGCGGTGGTAGCCCGGCCCACTCGGCAGCACCTGCGCCAACGCATTACCTGCTTCCGCCACGTCCGGCAGCAACTCCTCCTGCGCCTCCGACGGCATGCTCTCGATCTCGTAGTAACGATCCGCCAGGAACACCGCCTGCAATTGGCGCACGACCGGTCCGGTGACACGCGCGACAAGTTCTTCGTTCGTGAGTCCTTTGTTCGCGTCCGGGTCGGCGATGTTCTGCGATCCGACATATCCCACGTGCCCATCGATGACTGCGATCTTGCGGTGATTGCGCAGATCCAGGCGCACTGCCTTGGGCCCCCACAGTCTGGGTGGCATGAGCAGCATGACTTCGATCCCCGCGGCCCGCAGCGCGCGAGCGGAGCGCCGAAACGGGCCCCACGAACCGAAGCCGTCACCGAGCACACGGCATTTGACTCCACGCGCCGCCGCCTGCGTCAAAGCAGCCGCGACGCGACGGCCAGTGTCGTCGTCCCGGAAGATGTAGTACATCAAGTGCACGTGCCGGGTCGCTGCATCGATGTCGGCGATCAGACGATCGATGGAGCCCTGATAATCGCTAATCAGTTCGAAGCGATTGCCCTTGCAGATCGCGAAGTCGGCCAAGTGGCGAGCGAGCGCCACAGCGGGCCCGAACTCCGGCGGTAGATCGGGCGCCTGCGTCATCGTGTAGCTGAGGATGCGAGGCTGCAAATCCAGGATGAGCTTGGAAACCGCCTCTTGCATCTCGAGTCGTGCCCTCGGCAGATAGGCTCGACCCAGGATGACGTACAGAATGAGCCCAGGCCAGGGCAGGAAAAAGATCAGCAGAAGCCAGGCACGGGCCGCCGCGGGTGTGCGGCGTTGTGGCACGTAGAACAACATTACGAGCCGTATCACCCACTCGCTTGCCACGTAGGCTGCGCCCCAGGTCAGCACAGGCTGCGCCTAGGCGAGAGGCGAGGGGCTAGAGGCGAGAGGGCAGGACTAGCGGTGCAGGCAGAGCATCGCTGTATTTGCCGATCTGCTTGGCAACGCCGACATCGACTTTGGTATGCATTTTTTGTCCTCCGTGATCAACCTGATTCCTGAAATGAAGAGCGGCAGGTGATCTACACCCGCCGCCCTTTCCCGACCGCTATGAAACGCGTTGGGCTTTCAGTGCGTCTGCTCACCCAGCGGAGGATGCACTGCCTTGCCCGACGAAGGTTCTTCGCCCGGAATCCGGACCCGCCTCACCAACAACGTGTACATCGTAGGAATCACGAACAGCGTGAGGAGCGTCCCGAGCATCAGGCCGCCCACAACCACCCAGCCGATGGCTTGGCGCGATTCCGCACCCGCACCGTGAGAGATTGCCAGTGGCAACGCTCCGAGAACCATTGCAGCGGTCGTCATCAAGATCGGGCGCAAACGCAGCGTGGCGGCTTCCGTAACAGCCTCTACCTTTTCCATGCCTTTGATGCGCAGCTGATTGGCAAACTCGACAATCAAGATACCGTGTTTGGTGATCAGACCGACCAGCATGACGAGACCGACCTGGCTGTACACGTTGAGCGTCCCGCCGCGATCGAACTTGGCGTTGATCCACATCGCCAGCACCGCTCCGGTCATCGCGAGTGGCACTGTCACCATGATTACCAACGGCCCGACGAAGCTCTCGAATTGCGCCGAAAGGACCAGATAGATCACGATCAGCGCAAGGCCGAAGGTCACCCATAATTGCCCGCTCGATTCGCGGAATTCGCGCGAGACGTTGTCAAGGTCGGTGCGGGTCTCCGGGCCCAGTTCGGTTTTCACCAGCTCATCGATGTGTTCGAGCACCTGACCCAAGGTCGCACCACCCGCGGGTTCACCATTGATGACCGCGGCGCGCAGTTTGTTGAAGTGGTTGAGCTCTTTCGGGGCGACCGTCTCCGTCACGGACACTAGATTGGAGAGCTGATGCAGGGTGCCATCTTCGCCGCGCACATAAATAGACGTGAGGTCGCTCGGCTGCCTGCGCTTCTCGTCTTCCATCTGCACGACCACGTCGTATTGCTTGCCCTCGTGCTTGTACCGGGTGACGTCGAACCCACCGAGCAGCGTTTCGAGAGTGTGACCGATCGTTTCCATGGACACGCCAAGGGCGGCCGCCTTGTCGCGATCGATCTTGACGGCGAGCTGCGGTTTGTTCAGCTTCAGGTCCGTGTCCAGGCCCGTGATTCCCGGATACGTGCTCAGCTTACCCATGATCTTGTTTACTTTGCCCTGCAACTCCTCATAGGTGTTGCCGTAGATCACGTACTCGACCTTTTTCGAGAACAGGGGTTGCCCGAGTGGTGGCAGTCCCTTGACGAAGGACAGAGCTCCCGGCAGGCCGCCGTACAATTTGGGCGACAACTCCTTGGTGATCTGCTGCTGGGTCCGGGTGCGCTCTCCCCAGGGTTTGAGCACGGCGAATGCAATGCCCAGATTCACCGGGTTCGGCCGGTCCAACCCTGGTGCCACGACCGCAAACATGGTGTCGATTTCCGGAACGCCCTTGGCGATTTCCTCGACGGCGTGCATGTATCCATCGGTATACGACATGGACGAGCCTTCGGGGGCGATCACGAACGCGAGGAACAAACTGCGATCCTCTTCGGGCGATAGCTCGCCTTTGAGTTGCGTGAACAACCAGAACATCGCACCGAGCGTTATAGCGAACACAACGCCGATCACCCAACGATGCCGCAGGGAGGCGCTGAGAATGGAGCGATATCCCCCGACCATACCTTCGAAGAAGGGCTCGGTCTTGCGATAAACCCAGCTGTGGTCATGCTTGAGCAACCGCGAGCACATCATGGGTACGAGGGACAATGCGACGAAGCCCGAGACAATTACCGACGTTGCGACCGTGAGTGCGAACTCAGTCATGAGCTTGCCGGTGTTGCCTTGAGCGAACGACAACGGCGTAAACACCGCGGCCAGCGTGATCGTCATGGCAATAACCGCGAAGCCGATCTCCTTGCTCCCCAGCAGCGCCGCCTGGTACGGCTTCATGCCGTCTTCGATATGACGGTGAATGTTCTCCAACACCACGATGGCGTCATCCACAACCAGGCCGATCGACAGCACCACACCTAGCAAAGTGAGTGTATTGATCGAGAAGCCCAGTACCTTGAGGAACGTGAAGTGCCCGATGATCGAAACCGGAATCGTGATGGCCGGGATCAGCGTGGCGCGGAACTCGCGGAGGAAGAAGAAGATGACCAGGACGACGAGGATCAGCGCGATGATGATCGTCTCGTAAACGGACTTGATCGACGCTTCGATGAACTGAGAGGTGTCGACCGCCACCCACATCTTCAAGCCGGGCATGCTGGCTTCCGCCATCGCCTGCAGTTGCGGCAGCAATTTCTTGGCAGCCTGCGCCACTTCCAGTGTGTTGGCGGTGGATTGCTTTACGATCCCCAACCCCAGGGCCTGCTCGCCCCTCACCCGCACGATCTTGCGGTTCTCGTAAGGGCCAGGCGCGGCGCGCCCCACGTCCTTGAGGCGAATGGGATATCCATTCACCTCTTTGATGATCATGTTGTTGAATTCTTCCGGCGAGCGCAGATCGGTGCGCGCCTGCACGCTGAATTCGCGCTCGGTGCTCTCGATACGACCACCCGGAGAATCCAGGTTCTGCCGATTCAACGCATCTTCCACGTCCCGCGCTGTCAGTCCCTGTGCCGCCAGCCGTTCACGGTCGAGCCAAACCCGCATTGCATACTTGCGCTCGCCACCGATAATCACTGAAGCCACACCCGGAAGCGCCTTGAGCGGATCCGTAAGGTAGCGATCGGCGTAGTCCGTCATCTCCATCGGCGAATATCGATCGCTGGTCAGTGCGATCCACATGATTGGCTGGGCGTCCGCCTCGATCTTGGACACGATCGAATTGTCCGAAGCGGCGGGGAGATTTTTTCGAACGCGTGCGACGCGGTCGCGCACATCGTTAGCAGCGCCATCGATTTCGCGCGCCTGCACGAAGGTGATCGTGATCTGGCTTACTTCTTCGCGACTCTGCGACTTGATGGTCTTGATGCCCTCGATTCCAGAGAGCGCGTCCTCGAGCGGCTGGGTGATGGCGCTCTCCATCACTTGCGCGGTAGCACCCTTGTAGACAGTGCGAACCGATACGACGGGCGGGTCGATGTTGGGATATTCGCGCACCGCCATCCGGGTAAACGAAAGGTAACCGACCAGCACGATGAGCAAGCTCATCACGATGGCCAGCACTGGCCTGTGAATGGAGACTTCCGAGAGAACCATGGCTTACCCTCCTGCTTTAGGTGCGGACGTCGGCCCCGCAACCGCCGGAGGCGGCGGCGGTGCGGACGGCAGCACCATCACCGGCGCACCATCCTTGATCTTCATCTGGCCATCCGTGACGATCACATCCCCGGCTACCAGTCCCTTCGCCACTTCGACCTCGCCAGGCCTGCGATTGCCGATATCGATCTTGGTCAATACTGCTTTGCCATCGACGACTTTGTAGACGAAAGAATCGCGCCCCTGCGGCCAAATGGCTTGCTCAGGGACAATGATCGCGTTCGGGCGGGATTCGAGCAGCACGTTGACGCGTCCGAACATGCCGGGGCGCAGCTTGCCTTGCTTGTTGGGGATCTGCGCCCGGGCGACGACCGTTCGGGTCTTCTCGTCTACGGATGGCTCGAGAGCGTAAATGCGGCCCTCGAACACCTCGTTGGGATAGGCGTCCGTCCGCACCGACACGGCCTGGCCCGTCTTCAACTTGGAGACGTACATTTCGGGCACGCGGAAATCGAGCTTCAGGGAACTCGTGTTCTCCAGGCGCACTACGTCGTCCCCGGCTTTGACGTATGCGCCCGGGCTGATCACGCGCAGTCCTACGATCCCGCTGAACGGAGCGTAGATCGTCGTTTTGGCGAGCCTGGCATCGTTCTCCTGCACGCGGGCCACCGCACGATCCATATTGCCCTTGGCCACGTCGACCGCGTCCTGGCTGACGAATTTGTTCTTGAACAGATCGATGGTGCGCTCGTAACGCTGAGTCTCCGTTTTGGCATCGGCCTTGGCCTGCGCCAGGACGGCGTCGTACTCCGAGCCATCGATGACAACGAGCTTGGCGCCTTTGTGCACCGCCTGGCCTTCCCGGAACGGGAGATCGACGACGCGGCCGGCAATCTCTGGCCGGACCATGACCGCCTCGTCCGCGATCAGGGAACCCACTGCCGTAACTTCGTTCAAAACCAGGTCGAGCTTGACCGGCTGGGCCTTCACCGGCATGCCAGACGGTTTCGCTGGCGCCGGGGCGGTAGCCGCCCCGCCAGCTGCAGTAGCTGGTGGTGCTCCAGCTGGTGGTTTGGCTGGATCGGCAGGCTTTGCAGCTTGCGGTGGCTGCGCTGCCGACTCGTCTTTCTTCCCGCAGGCTGGAACCAATGCAACGATTACCAGCACGGAAAGTAGCGTTAAAGTGCGTTTGCCTTTGTTGGTATGCAAAGGGTACCTCGGATGTGTTTGTTCGGGTCGCGCAGCAAGCGGTTCGGGGACCGCCTTATTGTGCACCGCACGTCCAAATAGGTTATATAGAGAAACCGTAATTCTAGCCCGATTTAGCCTCCGGAACCAAATTAACACTACGCAGCGTCTTGTTTCACATGAAACTGTCCCTGGACGGCCTCCTCGTACTCGACGCCATCGCCCGCAAAGGCAGCTTTGCGGCTGCGGCCGAGGAGTTGCACCGCGTACCTTCGGCAATCACCTATACGGTCCAGAAGCTCGAGCAGGATCTGGGTGTAACCCTGTTCGACCGCAGTGGACACCGGGCGCGGCTGACCGCCGCAGGTGAGGAGTTACTCAAGGAGGGACGTCATCTGTTGCGGGCCGCCGTGGATATCGAGTGCCGCGTGCAACGCGTCGCGAAGGGCTGGGAGACCGAGCTGCGAATTGCCTACGACGACGTGATCCCGACCTCTCGCCTGTGTCCCCTCGTCGCCGATTTCTACGCACAGGGCGGTGGAACCCGCCTGCGCCTGGTTACGGAAGTATTGGGAGGCTGCTGGGACGCACTCGTTTCCGGACGGGCCGACTTGAGCATCGGCGCGCCCGGCGAGCCACCGCTGGAACCAGGTTATACCCAGCGCCCGTTTGGTGACGTGAGCTGGGTATTCGCGGTCGCCCCCAGTCACCCGTTGGCGCAAGCGCCTCGACCTATAGCAACCACTTCGATACTCGAGCATCGAGCAGTTCTGGTGGCAGACAGTTCGCGCGATTTGCCGCCGCGCAACTCCGGCATCCCGTCGGGCCCGGATTCACTGACCGTATCGACTCTCCAGGGCAAGTTGGAAGCGCAGGCGGCGGGTCTGGGCGTGGGCTATCTGCCCGCACACTTTGCGGAGCCCGCCATCGCCGCAGGTCGGCTGCTCGCACTCGAGGTCGAGGAGCCCCGCCCGAAATCCAGAATGTATTTTGCGTGGCGCCCCCGCGACGCAGGCAAGGCACTCAAGTGGTGGGTAGCCAAGCTGGAAGATCCAAAGGTGCGGGACGCGCTGTTGGCGTAGCGCGGAGCGCTACGCA
>Ga0209048_10002419_pt1 | contig 18546 bp, 17 predicted proteins | sample FrelakmetCRP12CR_FD_187146 | JGI IMG/M metagenome (GOLD analysis project Ga0209048, IMG submission 187146) | Freshwater lake sediment microbial communities from the University of Notre Dame, USA, for methane emissions studies - CRP12 CR (SPAdes)... | ecosystem: Environmental > Aquatic >... | reverse complement strand
CAGACCTGCTCGACGAGCCGGAGGAGGTCCTGCGGGGCTTAGGGTACTTCCGCCATCGGGGGCATGATGTGATGCTGCTGCACGTGATGGACCCGGCGGAGCTGCAGTTCACCTACCGCGGGCCGACGCGCATGTTCCCATTTCGCAATGGCGAGGGAGAATTCACGGCGACGGCGCAGGTGCGTGATGTGACCCTCGATTACTTCGATGGGTTCGCGCCGCTCACCGGAGGGGCGGGCACAGTGGTGTTCCACAATGCTGGCGTGCGGGCCCACTTGACCGAAGGCGAGGTCGGTGGTCTGCGCGTTGCGAGCGCCGACTACTCGGTCGCCGACTACCGGGCGGGCCTCATGAAGGTCGACGCGAGAGGCTCGGCCGACCTCGCGAAGGCGTTCGCCTACCTGCACGGCAGTCCGCTCGGCCCGCGCCTCGGCAGTCAGTTCATGAAGCTCTCGGGACGCGGGCCGACCGACTTCCAGGTGAGCCTGACGATTCCCACCGACGCCGCCGTTGAAAGTTCGCGCGACTACCGCGTGCGCACCAACTTCAAGTCCGTGGCGATCGAGTGGCCGGCGCTGAACGGCCCGGCGCAGAACGTGAGCGGCGAATTCGAATTGCACAATCTCGAAGTGCGCGCGCCGTCGCTGCGAGGAACCTTTCTAGACGGACCGTTCGAGCTGACGGCCGCGCCGGGCGCGGTCGGCGGCAATGTCAGCGCCGCGGTGGAGCTGCGCGGCCACGGCCACTTGGGCGGCGCGCACTTGCCGAACTTCATCGGTCTGCCCGAGGGAATTCGCATGAACGGCGGCGCCGACTGGGAACTGGCCGGCCGGTTGGAGCAGCGCCGCGACCACGACCAGTGGGCGCTGCGCTTCGACGTCTCGAGTAATCTCCAGGGCCTCGAAATCATCGCGCCGCAGCCGTTTGCGAAGCCGGGGGCGGACCCGCGCCCGACACATGTCAGGCTCGAGATCCCCGGCCTCGGCCAGAATGACATCGCGATCGAAACGGGGTCGGCGCGTGCTCGACTGAGATTCGTCGAGGCCGCGGGCGCGAAATGGATGCTGGACCGTGGGTCGGCCCGGTTCGACGGTCAGCCCGCGACGCTGCCCGCGCGCCCCGGCCTGCAGATCGCCGGAGCGTGGCCGGATTTCGACCTCGGCGAGTGGCTCGCTCTTGGCTCGGCGTCGGCGGGGGGGGCGCGGCTTTCCCAGTGGCTGGGACCGGTCGACGTGACTCTCGATCATGCCGTGGTCGCAGGCTTCGTCTTCCACGACGTCGGGGCTCACCTGCAGGCGGCGGGCGAGACGTGGCAGGTGGCGGTGAGCGGACCGATGGCGGAGGGTGACGTGAGCATCCCGGACGATCTCTCGCACGGGCGGCCGATCGTGTTGGACATGAAGCGGTTGCAGCTGCAGGGCGCGCCGGGCCACACGGTCAAGGCCGCGGCCGAGCCCGACCCGCGGGCGGTGCCCGCGATCAGCGTGCGGGTGGATGATTTCGCCTGGCAGGCGCTGCGGTTCGGCCGTCTTCAGGCGACGATCAGCAGGGACCCCCAGGGCGTGCGCGTTGAGAGCCTCGCCACGTCCTCGCCGGAGTTTTCCCTGAAGGGGCGCGGCAGTTGGCTCGCCGAAGGCCAAGGCTCGAGAACGCGCCTCGAACTCGCGTTCACAAGTACGAACCTGGCCGCGGCGTCGCGCGCGCTCGGCTACCGCGACGTGATCGATGCCAAGCGAGCCGAGGCATCTGCGAATCTCAGCTGGGCCGGTGCCCCGAGCGCAGACCCGCTCAGCCGGATGGACGGCACGTTGCACATTGAGCTCGACGACGGCCAACTACGCAACGTCAAGCCGGGCGCAGGTCGCATTCTCGGGCTGATGAGCGTGGTCGAGCTGCCCCGGCGGCTGTCACTCGATTTTCGCGACGTCACGGACCAGGGCCTTGCGTTCGACAAGGTGCGCGGCGATTTCGAGATGCGAAAAGGCAACGCTTTCACGCAGAACCTGCTGATGAAGGGTCCGGCCGTCGACGTCGGCGTGGTCGGTCGCACCGGGCTCGCCACGGAGGACTACGACCAGATAATCGTCGTAAGCGGCAACCCGACCGGTCCGTTGGCGGCGGCCGCTTTCGCCGCAGGCCCGGTCGTCGGCGCGGGCGTGCTGGTGCTCTCGCAATTGTTCAAGGGCCAGTTGCAGGGACTGACGCGCGCCTACTATCACGTCACCGGCCCATGGTCTAATCCGGTCGTGGAGCGAATCTCAGCGTCGGCAAGCGAGAGCCTCGGCACGGAGAGTGCCAAGCAGGTGGGAGGGACTCCGTGACCCGTGTGGCCGCGATACAGATGACGTCCTGCGCGGACGTCACACGCAATCTCGAGGACGCTGCGCGGTTGCTGCACGCCGCGCGCTCGCAGGGCGCCGCGGTGGCGGCGCTGCCGGAGAACTTTGCGTTCATGGGACTCGCGGAGGCCGACAAGCTGGCGATCGCCGAGCCGCCGGGCGCTGGTCCGATTCAGGCATTCCTCGCAGCCGTGGCCGCCGAGCTCGGCCTGTGGATCGTGGCGGGGACGATCCCGCTGCGGGTCCCGGACGATCCGCGGGTTGCTGCCGCCTGCCTCGTCTACGACGCCCGCGGGGTGAGCATCGCTCGTTACGACAAGATCCACCTGTTCGATGTGGATGTGCCCGGGAGACAGGAGCGCTATCGCGAGTCCGCCTCGGTTCTGCCCGGCTCCGAGCCGGTCTGTGTCGATACCCCCGTCGGCCGACTCGGGCTCGCCGTCTGCTACGACGTGCGTTTTCCGGAACTCTTTCGCCGGCTCGCGGCACGCGGGGCCGAGTGGTTCTGCCTGCCCTCGGCCTTCACCGCGCCGACCGGGCGGGCGCACTGGGAGGTGCTGCTGCGGGCCCGCGCGGTGGAGAATCTGTGCCACATCGTGGCGCCGGCCCAGTCCGGATTCCATGAGAACGGCCGGGAGACCTACGGCGATTCGCTCATTGCCGACGGCTGGGGCAGGGTGCTCGCGCGCCTGCCGAGGGGGACCGGCGTGATCGCGGCAGAAATCGACCTCGTTCGCCAGCGTGAGCTCAGGCAGAATTTCCCGGTACTCGATCACCGCCGACTGACGGATGGCCGCACATGAATCCTGCAATTCCTCCCGCGTTGTTCATGCCGCAGACGCCGGCCGTTCCGGCAGGGCCGCCGCGCGAACCGCTCGAGCTCGCCCGCGCGCTCCTGCTGGCGCCCGCCGAGCTCGACGAGAGCCGCGTCGCCCGCGTGCTCGGCGAGGTGATGGGCCACGCGGTCGATTACGCCGACGTCTATTTTCAGGCGATCCGCGAGGAGTCGTGGTCGCTCGAGGACGGGATCGTCAAGGACGGGGCCCACAGCATCGATCAGGGCGTCGGGGTGCGTGCCCTGGCGGGCGAGAAGACTGGGTTCGCGTATTCGGACGAGGTGGTGCTGCCGGCGCTTCTCGAAGCCGCCCATGCGGCGCGCGCGATCTCGCGCGCCGGCGCGGCCGGCGCGGTGCAGGCCTGGCACGCCACGGGCGGGCGCAGCCTGTACCTGCCGGTCGACCCGGTCGGGACGCTCGACGATCGCGCCAAGGTGCAGCTGCTCGAGGACATCGACCGCGAGGCACGGGCGCTCGATTCGCGCATTTCCCAGGTGATGGCGAGCCTGTCAGCCTCGCACGAGACAATTCTCGTCATGGCGAGCGATGGCACCCTGGCGGCGGACGTGCGCCCGCTGGTGCGTCTCAACGTGAGCGTCATCATCGAGCACGACGGCCGTCGCGAACAGGGCTATGCCGGCGGCGGCGGCCGCTTCGCCTACACCGAGTTCCTGGCCTCGCAACGCTGGCGCGAGCTGGTGCGCGAGGCCGTGCGCACCGCGCAGGTGAACCTCCAGGCGGTGCCCGCGCCGGCCGGCACGATGACGGTCGTGCTCGGCGCAGGCTGGCCGGGCGTGCTCCTCCACGAGGCGGTCGGTCACGGACTCGAGGGCGATTTCAACCGCAAGGGCACCTCGGCGTTCAGCGGACGCATCGGTCAGCAGGTCGCTGCGCCCGGGGTCACGGTCGTCGACGACGGCACGCTCGTCGCGCGCCGCGGCTCGCTCAACGTCGACGACGAGGGCACGCCCACGCAGTGCACGACGCTGATCGAGAACGGCGTGTTGCGCGGTTACCTGCAGGACAAAGTGAACGCCCGGCTGATGGGCATGTTGCCCACGGGCAATGGCAGGCGCGAATCCTTCGCGCACATGACGATGCCGCGCATGACGAACACGTACATGCTCTCCGGAGAGCGCGCCCCCGAGGAGATCATCGGCTCGGTGAGCAAGGGACTGTACTGCCGCAACTTCGGCGGCGGGCAGGTCGACATTACGTCCGGCAAGTTCGTGTTCTCGGCGAGCGAGGCCTACCTGATCGAAAATGGTCGCATCACGGTCCCGGTCCGGGGCGCCACGCTGATCGGCAACGGGCCGGACGTCATGACACGCATCACGATGGTCGGTAACGACCTGAAACTCGACGACGGCGTCGGAACGTGCGGCAAGGAAGGCCAGGACGTTCCGGTGGGCGTCGGGCAGCCGACGCTGCGGGTGGATGGCTTGACGGTGGGTGGCACCGGCTGAGGCCGGTCGCGCTGGAGCACGAGCGATGTGGATTCCACGGCCGATCTACGAAGCCATTCCCTACGTTTGCGCGGGGCTCGGGGTGGCGATGATTGGCGCTGCGTTCCTCTTGCCGGGCGGTCCGCAGGGGGCGCTGTTCGCGTTCGGCGGGCTGGCCGTCACGGCCGGGCTCGTGCTGTGGATGAAGCGGCGCGATTACCGCTCGACGCAGTCCAACTACGACCCGCACTCGCTCGACGAGTAGGGAGGCCTCACGCCTCGCGCTCGTCCTCGAACTCCCCGTCCTCTTCCCCGTCCTCGTAGAGCACGGTGGTGTGAGCGGCACGTTCGTCCTCGGAGGCGGCCGGCAACGATCTGTAATATGTCAGGTCGTGCTGGCCGAGGCGGACCGTGTCGCCTTCGGCGAGCCTGTGTCGGCGTACGCGCTTGCCGAGCACGTACAGGCCGTTGGTGCTGTTGAGGTCCTCGATGACGCTCCCGTCGACCGTGGTCACGACCTGAGCGTGATGGCGGCTCACGAAATTGCTGTCCACCTGCAGTTCATTGTCGGAGGTGCGGCCGATGACCAGGCGCCCGGGCACCAGCGCCGCTTCGCCGAGCTGGACTCCGTGCAACGACAGCACGAGCCGGCCGACGGGCGGCTGGGCCTGCGGTGTCGTGTCGTCGATCAGGGGCTGTAAGTGGTCGTGCGTGCGCGCGGCGTACTCCACCCACTGCAGCTCAGCGATGGCCGACTGCAGATCCGCGGCCGAGACGCTCGTGCGGTCCTGGGCGAAGGCGGCGAGCAGCGCGGTGTCGCACAGCGTATTGATCAGCCGCGGGATGCCGCCCGTGTAGCGAAAGATGATCGGGAATGTCTCGGGCTCGAAGATCTGCCGGACCCCGGCGCCGGCCACGCTCAGGCGGTGCTGCACGTAGTGCACCGTGTCCTCTTCGGACAAAGCGGTCAGGTGAAAGCGCAGGCGCACGCGCTGCTTGAGCTGCGCCAGTTCCGCCGAGTCGAGCTTGTCGTGCAGCTGCGGCTGCCCGGCCAGGATGATGCGCAGCACCTTCTCCTTCGTCGTCTCGACGCCGGAGAGCAGCCGCACCTCCTCGAGCACCTTGTTGCTGAGGTTCTGCGCCTCGTCGATGATCAGCAGGACCTTGCGGCCGTTCGCGTACTGCTCGATCAGGAAATTGTTGAGGGTCGCGAGCAATTCGGCCTTGCGCATGCGAAACGGGCTGAAGCCGAACTGGGCGAGCAGCGTCTGCAGGAACTCGGTGGGGGAGATCTGCGTCTGGTTGATCTGCGCAACGACGACGTCGTGCTCGAGCTCCTTGAGGAAGCTCTCGATCAGCGTGGTCTTGCCGGAGCCGATCTCGCCGGTGATGACGACGAAGCCGTCGGTGAACCAGATCGTCGACTCCATGTACGCCTTGGCGCGGGAGTGGATCTGGCTCAGATAGAGAAATGCCGGGTCCGGACTCAGCCGGAAAGGCAGTTCCTTCAGCTGGAAGTGTTCCAGGTACATACAGTGCTCCGTCGCCTACTATACCGGTGCTCCCCGCGCGACGGAAAAACGGGTCCGTCACATAATCCGCAGGTGCGGCCAGATCGCTCGACGGTTGCGTGGGCGAGACGCACCGGCGCACTCAGCGCGGCAGCAGTCGCAGCAGCCGGCGGAGCAGGCGCTCGCGCTCGGTCGCCGTCGCTGCGACGAGGGTGCAGTGGCCGATCTTGCGACCCGGGCGCGGCGCCTTGCCATAATCGTGATAGTGCGCCCCCGGGATCGCGAGCACCTTGTCGCGCGGCGGCAGCGCGCCGATGAAATTGACCATCGCGCAGTGTCCGACGGGTCGCGTGTCGCCGAGCGGCAGCCCGAGGATGGCACGCAGGTGGTTTTCGAACTGTGAAGTCGCGGCGCCCTCGATCGTCCAGTGGCCGGAGTTGTGCACTCGCGGGGCCATTTCGTTGGCGATGAGCCGGCCGCGCCGCACGAAGAACTCGATCGTGAGGATGCCGGCGTAGTCGAAATGATCGAGCACCCGACGCAGGTGCCGCTCGGCCGCCTTCTGCAACGACGCGTGGCGCAACGGCGCCCGGCTGACGCGCAGGATCCCGTCGCGATGCATGTTCTCGACCAGCGGATAGGCGCGCACCTCGCCGCGCGTGCTGCGCGCACCGACGATCGAGACCTCGCGCTCGAACGCGATGAAGCCCTCGAGGATGAGCGGTGCCGCCCCGAGTGCCTGCCAGGCGGGCTGCACGTCGGAGGCTTTGCGCAGGTAGCGCTGGCCCTTGCCGTCATAGCCGAGGCGACGGGTCTTCAGCACGCACGGCAGGCCGATCTCTGCGACCGCGGTGCGCAGGCCGCCGAGGCTGTCGACGGCACGGAAGGGCGGTGTCGGGATGCCCAGATCGCCGAACAACTGCTTCTCGAGCAGGCGGTCTTGCGAGACGCGCAAGGCCTCGACCGGCGGCAGGCAAGGCCGAGTCGTCGCGACCTGCTGCAACGCGCGGACGGGCACGTTCTCGAACTCGTAGGTGACCAGATCAACCGCGGCGGCGAGACGCTCGAGGCTCGCCGGGTCGTCGAACGCGCCGGTGATGATTGGACCGACCTGTCCGCCCGGCGAATCCTCACTCGCATCCAGGAAGCGGAACTGCAACGCGAGCGGATAGCCTGCCAGCGCCAGCATGCGACCAAGCTGGCCCGCACCGATGACGCCGATCCTCATGAGGTCTGGGGCGGTTGTCGGGGGTCGGGCTGGGCCAGCACCTTGTCCGTCTGCGCGCTGCGGAACTCATCGAGCGCGGCGCGAATCTGCGGGTGAGCGTTGCTGAGAATGGCTGCCGCCAGGAGCGCGGCATTGGTCGCGCCGGCCGCGCCGATGGCCAGGGTGCCGACCGGCACGCCGGCGGGCATCTGCACGATCGAGAGCAGCGAGTCCAGGCCGTTGAGCGTCTTCGACTGCACGGGCACGCCGAGCACCGGGAGGGAGGTCTTGGCGGCGGTCATGCCGGGCAGGTGGGCGGCGCCGCCTGCGCCCGCAATCAGGACCTGCAGGCCGCGCTCGCGCGCCGTGGCGGCGTATTCGAACAGCAGGTCGGGCGTGCGGTGCGCCGAGACCACGCGCACCTCGTGCGGGATGCGCAGTCGCTCGAGCGTCTCGGCCGCGGACCTGAGCGTGTCCCAGTCCGAGGTCGACCCCATGATGATACCAACGAGCGGTTTCACCGCGACATTGTACACGGCGAACCGAAAAGACTACGTTTCCGCCGTCTCCAGCGCTTGCCGCAGGCACCGCAGCAGCTGACGGGCGGCCGCCGGCGGGCGCTGCGCCGCCTGCTCCGCCCGGGCCTGTCGGGCGAGCGAGCGCAGTTGCTGCAGCTGCGCCGCGGTGATCCGCTGTCCGAGCTCCGTCCAGCTCCCGGGCTCGTCGGCCAGCAGCCGCTCCCGCCATTGCTCGAGCGAGTGTTCGCGGTGAATCCGCCGCCGGTCTGCCTCGCCGCGCCTGCCGAGCGCGGCGCGCAGCGGGGCGACATCGACCCTGCGCAGCAACTTGCCGAGGTACATCTGCTGGCGCAACCGGGCGCCGTGGCTCGTGATGCGACGGCAGAGTTCGACGGCCTCGCGCACGTCCTCGGGCAGGTCGAGGGCGGCGATTTCGCCGGTCGGCAGGTCGACCAGGGCGAGTCCAAGGTCACGCAGCTCGCGGTCCTGGCGCTTCAGTTCGCTCTTACTTGGCGGCTCCGTGCCGTCCTCGACGTCCTGCGGATCGCTCATCGGGCCTCCTCGATAATGCTAGCACGGGGCGGGGAGCAGCCGCGGCCGCTGCTAGAATCACGGACCCTCCGCCACAGGCCTGCCCGATGACGATGACGACCGAGCGTTCGACCGAACTCGTGACCGATGGGGCTGCGCTGCTCGCACTCGTCGAACTCGCACTCGCCGAGGCGCGTACGCTCGGCGCCAGTCAGGCCGAGGCCGCCATCAGCATGGACGTCGGCCTGAGCGTCTCGGCGCGGCTCGGCGAGGTGGAGACCGTCGAGTACCAGCGCGACCGAGGCATGGGGGTCACCGTGTACTTCGGGACTCGCAAGGGCACGGCCAGCACCGCGGACCTCAGTCCCGGGGGGTTGCGCGATACGGTGGCCAAAGCCTGCAGCATCGCCCGCTTCACTGCAGAGGATCCCTGCGCGGGACTGCCCGACCCGCAGACGCTCGCGACCGAGATCCCGGACCTGGACCTTGCGCACCCCTGGGACGTATCGCCCGAGCGCGCCTGCGACCTGGCGATCGCCTGCGAAGCGGCCGCCATGGCCGTTGACCGCCGCATCACCAACTCCGAGGGCGCCGGCGTCAGCACGCACCGCGGCGTCCGCGCGTACGGCAATTCGCACGGGTTCCTGGCCTCCTACCCAGGCACCGTCCACAGCATCAGTTGCTCGGTGCTGAGCGCGGAGGGCGAGCAGATGGAGCGCGACTACTGGTACAGCACGGCGCGCGACTGGCACGAGCTGGAGGCTGCCGAGAGCGTCGGTCGGCGCAGCGGCGAGCGCGCGGTTCGCCGGCTCGGCGCGCGCAAACTCGCGACGACGAAGCTGCCGGTGCTCTACAGCCCGGATATGGCCCGCGGACTGATCGGCCATTTTCTCGGCGCCATCCGCGGTGGCAGCCAGTACCGGCGTTCCTCGTTCCTGCTCGATGCCGCCGGCACGCCCGTGTTTCCGGACTGGTTTGCGATCTCGGAGCGGCCCCATCTGCACAAGGGGCTCGCGAGCGCCCCATTCGATCACGAAGGCGTTGCAACCCGTGACCGAGAACTCGTCGAAGGCGGCGTGCTGCTCGGCTACGTGCTGAGCACGTATTCGGCGCGCAAGCTCGGCCTGCGCACCACGGGCAACGCGGGCGGCAACCACAACATCGTCGTGCCCGGCCGGGGTCGCGACTTCGAGGCAATGCTGGCCCTGATGGACCGGGGCCTGCTGGTCACCGAACTGATGGGGCAGGGCGTCAACGCCGTCACCGGCGACTATTCGCGGGGTGCGTCCGGGTTCTGGGTCGAGAACGGCAAGGTCGCCTATCCCGTGCACGAGGTGACCGTGGCCGGTAACCTCAAGCAGATGTATCGCCACATCGTCGAGGTCGGTTCCGACGTCGATCTGCGCGGCGGCGTACGCATCGGCTCGCTTCTGCTGGAGGAGATGACGATCGCTGGCGAGTGACCGGCCGCGCAGGTCGGGCGCCTGCGGCGCCTCAGCTGTCCGGCCGGATCAGCTCCCGCAGCGTCCGCGTGCTCATGGCCGCGCGCAGCGACTCGTCGGCCAGTTGCGATGCGGCGTCGGCGGCGGGCACGGCCTGCGGCTGCGGCCTGCGCGGATCCGGTAGCTCGTGCCGGATGGCGTCGAGGATCGAGACGAGCGGGATGGTGCCGAGGTCGCGCGCCGGTGCGATCGTCTCGTCTTCGGCGGTGAGCAGCAGGCCGTGCGCCTCGAGCGCCGAGACAACCTCGCCGAGCACCGTGGCCGGTACGTCGAGCCGGTCGGCCAGTTCGCTTATTGCCCAGCGTCGGCCGTTGTCGAGAAAGCGCTCGCCAATCAGGAACATTGCGGCCATCGCGATCCGCTCGCGCAGCGCCCCGGTCATTGGAATCTCGCCGTGGCCCGTGCGCAGGTGCTCGGGGTGCTGCACGTAGAACGAGAGTTGCGCGCCGAGCAGGACGATCACCCAGCTCACGTACAACCACAGCAGGAAGAGCGGCACCACGGCAAATCCGGCGTAGATCGCCGCCGTCTGGGCGGAATAGACGACGATGCGCGCGAACAGCGCGCCCACCATCGCCCACAGCGCACCGCCGAACAGCGCGCCGACGAAGGAGGGTCCGAGCCGCACGCGCGTGTTCGGCATGTACGCATACAGGAACCAGAAGGACCCGATCGTCAGCAGATACGGCGCAAGGTGAGTGCGGCGGCCGACGCCGGCGAGGCCGGAGAGCTTCGCGACCATCGCGTTCGCCTCGACGGAGGCGAGCAATGCCATCGCGAGCACGGCGACCACGGGGCCCACGATCATTACCACCAGGTACTCGCTGGCGCGCCGTGCGAGGCTGCGGGGACGGTCCACATGCCAGGTGAAGTTGAGCGCCTCCTCGACCTTCTGGATCATCGAGACCACGGTGAAGAGCAGGAACAGGAAGCCGATCGTGCCGAGGATGGTGCCTTGCACGTTTTCCACGAACAGCATGATCTTCGCGTCGAGCTCCACACCGTGAGCGCCGAGCGGGCGCAGAAACTCGAGCAGCACAGGCTCCAGCTCACGGTGGTAGCCGAAGGCCTTCAGCACGGCGAAGGCGACGGCCGCGACCGGCACGATCGCGAACAGCGTGGAGTAGACGAGGCTCATCGCGCGCAGGCCGAGATCACCGCGCACAAAATCGCGCAGCAGCGCATAGACGTAACGCAACGGGACGGCCACCCAGCGCAGGATGCTTCCCCGGACCGTTTCGGGCAGGTCGAAGAGAAGGCGCTCGACCTTCAGGTGCGGGGTTCGGAACACGCGGGAGTATGCGTCTCGTTGAGGCCCGTCAAGCGTTGCACGGCGAGCGCAAGCAGGCAAGTGCTAGTACATTACCTGCGCCCACTCGAGGGGCGGCGACCGGCAGGCACATGACCCGCAGCAAAGGCAGCGACTACCCCGCCCGCATCGTGTGCCTCACCGAGGAGACAACCGAGACGCTGTACCTGCTCGGCGAGGATGCGCGCATCGTCGGCATCTCAGGGTTCACGGTGCGTCCGCCACAGGCGCGCCGGGAAAAGCCGCGCGTGTCGGCCTTCACGAGTGCGAAGATCGGGCGGATCGTCGCACTCGAGCCGGATCTGGTGCTCGGCTTCTCCGACCTGCAGGCCGACATCGCCGCACAGCTTGTGCGCCAGGGCATCGAGGTGCACGTGTTCAACCAGCGCAGCGTCGCGGAAATCCTGCGCACGATTCGCACGATCGCCGGCATGGTCGGCTGCGAAGCGCGTGGCAGCGCTCTGGTCGCGAAGCTGGAAGAAGGCCTCGGGGAGATTCGGGAGGCGGCGCGGCACTTCGGGCGCCGGCCGCGCGTGTATTTTGAGGAATGGGATGAGCCGCCGATCTCCGCCATCCGCTGGGTTTCGGAGTTGATCGGAATTGCGGGCGGGGACGATATCTTTCCGGAACTCGCCGCCTGCGCGCTCGGCCGGGATCGCATCGTGACGGATCCGCTCGAGACGGTGCGGCGCGCGCCGGATCTGATCTTCGGGTCATGGTGCGGCAAGAAGTTCAATGCGCGAGCGGTGCGCGAGCGGGCGGGCTGGGGGGACGTCCCGGCGGTGCGCGCGGGCGAGCTGCACGAATTGAAGTCGTCGATCATCCTGCAACCGGGCCCGGCGGCGCTCACGGACGGGGTGCGCGAACTGCACCGGGTGATTGCCCGCTGGGCGCAGTCGCGATAGGAGGCCGACCGGGTCCCGGCCGCAGTGCCGGCGTCGCGGGTCGCGAATCGAGCCGTGCGGCCAGCGCGCTATGCGGTCAGTCGGCGCAGCGCCTCCTGGTACTTCTCGCTGGTCCGGCGGATGACTTCCGCCGGCAGGTGCGGCCCCGGCGGCGTCTTGTCCCAGCTGAGCGTCTCGAGGTAGTCGCGCACGAACTGCTTGTCGAAAGACGGCGGACTCGTGCCCGGCGCGTAGGTGTCGACCGGCCAAAAGCGCGACGAGTCCGGCGTAATGGCCTCGTCGATCAGCGTGAGCGTGCCGCGCTCATCGACGCCGAATTCGAATTTCGTGTCGGCGATGATGATGCCACGTGCGAGCGCATGCGCCGCCGCGAACTCGTAGAGCGCGATGGCCTTGTCGCGCACCGCGGCCGCGAGGTCCGGGCCAATCACCGCGGCAATCGCGTCGAACGGCACGTTCTCGTCGTGGTGACCCCGCTCCGCCTTGGTCGACGGAGTGAAGATGGGCTGCGGCAGCCGCTCCGCCATGCGCAGGCCCTTCGGCAACGTGATCCCGCAGATCTGGCCGGTGCGCTGGTAGTCTTTCCAGCCCGAACCGATCAGGTAGCCGCGCACGACGGCCTCGACCGGCAGCGCTCGCAGCCGTCTCACGACCGTGCTGCGGTCGGCGATCCGCGCACGCTCTGCCGCGTCTTGCACGGCGCGCTCAAGCGTGAAATCGCTGCCCGCCAGGTGGTTTGGCACGATGTGGGAGGTGCGGCCGAACCAGTAGTTCGAGATGCTGGTCAGCACGCGACCCTTGCCCGGGATCGGGTCCGGCAGCACCACGTCGAAAGCACTCAGGCGATCGGTGGTAACGATCAGCATGTGCCGCTCATCGAGCGCGTAGATGTCGCGTACCTTGCCCTGGTGGATGCGCTGCAGTCCGCGCAGATTGGATTCGTGCATGGGCGGTGAGTCGTTCGTGCTGGACATGGTGCGACTGCTGCCGGGCCGGTTGTGGGAAGTGCGCATCGCTGGGCAAAGCCCCGGCGCGGCGCGTGCTGCTAAAATGCCCCGGCGCCGCGAGCGACAGCCGGGTCGCCGAGAGTGTTGCAGGCGCATTCCCCGACGGTCAACAAGGATCCTATGGGCTGGTACGGCAAGGTCATCGGCGCGCTGCTCGGCGCCATCGTCGGTAGGGGCCTGCTCGGCGCCATCGTCGGCATGCTGATCGGCCACCAGTTCGATCGTCGACCGTCGGGATCCGGCAGCGGCGCGGCGGGCGGCATTGCCGGCAGCTCGGCGGAGCTGCGCCAGGCATTCTTCGAGGCCACCTTCCAGGCGATGGGACGCGTCGCCAAGGCTGACGGGCGCGTCACCGAGCGAGAGATCGACGCGGCCCGCGAGGCGATGCGGCGATTCTCGCTGAACGAAGCCGACCGGCGCCGGGCCATCGAGCTGTTCAACGCAGGCAAGCGCCTAGATTTCCCGCTCGGCGATACGTTGCGCCGCTTCCGTGGCCTCGCCGCGGGTCAACCGGACCTCTGCCGCCTGTTCGTCCAGATTCAGCTGGAAGCGGCCCTGCAGGGCAACGACCTCAATGCCGCCTCGCGAGCCGCGCTGCAGCGGATCTGTGCGGCGCTCGGCGTCTCGACCGCCGAGTTCGCCTCGATGGAGGCAATGCTGCGCATGCGCGGCGGCGCGCAGCGACCGGGCGGCGGCGGCCCGCCGCGCAACGCCGGGTCGCAGCTCGCGGACGCCTACCAGGTGCTGGGCGTGGCCGCCCAGACGGGCGACGCCGAGGTGACGCTTGCTTACCGCCGCCTGATGAGCCAGAACCATCCCGACAAGCTCGTCGCGCAGGGCCTGCCGGAGTCGATGATCGCCGTCGCGCACGAGCGCACGCAGCGGATCCTGGAAGCCTACGAGACCGTCAAGAACCACCGCGGGATGCTGTAGCGGAGAACCGCCCGATGAAACAAGTTCCCTGGATTGCCCCCTCCCTCCTCTCCGCCGACTTTGCGCGACTCGGTGAGGAAGTCCGCGCCGTGCTGGCGGCTGGAGCCGACATCATCCATTTCGACGTGATGGACAATCACTACGTCCCGAATCTGACGATCGGTCCGCTGGTGTGCGAGGCACTGCGCAAGTCCGGGATCACCGCCCCGATCGACGTTCACCTGATGGTCAAGCCCGTCGATCGCATCGTCCCGGATTTCGCGAAGGCCGGGGCGACCTGGATCACGTTCCACCCCGAGGCGAGCGAGCACATCGATCGCACGATCGGCTTGATCCGCGAGAGCGGCTGCCGGCCGGGTCTGGTCTTCAACCCCGCCACGCCGCTCGTCTGGCTCGACCACGTGCTCGACAAGATCGACATGGTCCTGCTGATGTCCGTGAATCCGGGGTTCGGGGGGCAGTCCTTCATTGCGTCCGTCCTGCCGAAGATCGAGCGCGTGCGCGAACTGATCGACCGCAGCGGCCGGGAGATCCGCCTGGAGGTCGATGGCGGCGTGAAGGTCGACAACATCGAGGTGGTCGCGGCCGCAGGCGCCGACACGTTCGTCGCCGGCTCGGCCATCTTCGGCGCAAGCGACTATCGCGCCACCATCGGCGCCATGCGCGAGAAGATCGCGAGCGCTCGCCGGGGGGCGTGACGGGGGAGGCGGGCTACTCCTCCTCGTCTTCGTCCTCGTCTTCCTCGTCCACGGTCGTCGCTTTGCGCTCGCGCATGGCGAGGGGTGAGGGCGCGCTCGGCTGCGTCGACATCGCGGCAGCCTTACCCTTGAGACGCGGGCGCACGCCGAACACGACCATCGTCTTGCCGCGTGCGGTGAGCAGTCCCTGTTCCTCGAGCACCTTGAGCACGCGGCCGGCCATCTCGCGCGAGCAGCCGACGAGCCGCGAGAGTTCCTGGCGGCTCACTTTGATCTGCGTGCCCTCCGGATGCGTCATCGCGTCCGGCTCGTTGCACAGGTCCATGATGGCGTGCGCGACGCGGCCCGTGACGTCGACGAACGCCAGATCACCGAGCTTGCGGTTGGTGCGGTCGAGCCGGCTTGCGAGTTGGGTGGCGAGTTCGAACAGCAGCGTCGGGCTCTCGGCCGCAATCTGCCGAAAGCGCGGGTAGGTCATCTCGGCGAGTTCGCACTGGCTGCGCGTGCGCACCCAGGCGCTGCGCTGCGGCTGCTCATTGAACAGCCCCATCTCGCCGAAGAACTGGCCCTTGTTGAGGTAGGCGAGGACCATCTCATTGCCTTCCTCGTCCTCGATCAGCACCTCGACCGAGCCCTTGATCACGTAGTACAGGACATCGGGAACGTCCCCTGCGTGGATCAGCACCGTCTTCGAGGGCACGGCGCGGACCCGGCAGTAACTCAGGAACCGGTTGATCGCGGGAATATCGCTGAGAGGTCGGCCGCCGGTTTCCATGCTCCCTTCCTGTGGTTTATGTAAAAGGCTGCAACGCTTTTAGCGCAAACGCGGACCGCGCCGCAAGCACTCAGATTCGACGGGCGGTGCGGGTCATCACCCGAGCGCTGCGCCGCATCAGCTTGCGGATCGGCCCCGGCAGGTCCCCGCCGCCCGCGCGCCGCGCCTCGGACCCGTGCCGCTGCTCGTCCGCCTGCATCTGCGCGACGATTCGCCGCGAGCGTTCGTCGTCCTCCGGCAACTCGTGCAGGTGCGACTCGAGGTGCTCGACGACCTGCTTCTCGGTCTCGGCCACGAAACCAAGGCTGTTGCGGTCTCCTGCAGCGCCTGCGAGCGCCCCGATCGCGAACGAGCCCGCATACCATAGCGGCGCAAGCAGGCTGGTCCGACCCCCAAGCTCGCGGACCCGCCGCTCGCACCAGGCTAGGTGGTCGGTCTCCTCTCGCGCCGCCGCCAGCAGCGATCGCCGGACGGCCGGATTTCGGGCGGTCAGAGCCTGCCCGTGGTAGAGGGCCTGGGCGGCGATCTCCCCGGCATGATTGACCCGCATCAGGGCGGCAGCCTTCTCGCGGGCCGCGGCGTCAGCGACCGACTCGGCCGCCCCCTCGGCGGGGTAGGCGCGCGCGGAGACGTTGGCGGCGGCCACAGTGCGCAGGGCCCGGTCGAGCTCCTGGAGCAGGCGGTCGGGGAGGCTCAGGCGGCGGGTCTTGGACTGCATCGACACATTATATGTGGTCCGCGCGCAGGACCCCGGCCGGACCGGCCCGAGACCCGGGCCGGCCGGGCCTTCCGGCAGGCCGGTCCCGGGCTTTGCAATGCGTCGATCGGTACAGTAAGATTCGCGGCTCTTTGAACGACCCGCAGGCCTTGGAGCCTCTGATGACGACCGTTTTCGCACACCCCGAACAGGTGCGGCGCGACTGGTACGTGGTGGATGCGAGCGGCAAGACGCTCGGACGCCTGGCCACGCAGCTTGCCACCCGCCTGCGCGGCAAGCACAAAGCCGTGTACACGCCCCACGTCGACACCGGCGACCACATCATCGTGCTCAATGCCGACAAGATCCGCGTCACGGGCGATAAGCTCAAGGACAAGATCTACTACTGGCACACCGGCGCGATCGGCGGCATCAAGGGCCGCTCGCTGGAGAAGATGATGGCCCAGCATCCGGAGCGGGTGATCGAACTCGCGGTCAAGGGCATGCTGCCGAAGAATCCCCTCGGCCGCAGCATGTTCAAGAAACTGCACGTGTTCCAGGGTGCCAAGCACCCGCACGCGGCCCAGCAGCCTAAGCCACTCGAAATCTGAAGAACCGCGAACGAGGCTTCACGAATGCCCGTCAACACGAATTACGGCACCGGCCGTCGCAAGTCCTCCACGGCGCGGGTCCACCTGCGTCCGGGCACCGGCAAAATCAAGATCAATGGCCGTACGATCGAAGAATTCTTTGGCCGTGAGACCTCGCGCATGATCGTGCGCCAGCCGCTCGAGACCGTGCAGCTGGCGACCCAGCTTGACGTCGAAGCGAACGTGCAGGGCGGCGGCATGACTGGCCAGGCCGGCGCCATCCGCCATGGCATCACCCGCGCGCTGATCGAGTATGACGAGACGCATCGCAAGCCGCTGCGCGCCGCCGGCTTCGTCACGCGCGATTCGCGCGAGGTCGAGCGCAAGAAGGTCGGTCTGCGCAAGGCGCGTCGCGGCACGCAGTTCTCGAAGCGCTAGTCCTCTTTGGGGGATCGTCTAGCGGTAGGACTACGGACTCTGACTCCGTCAACCTAGGTTCGAATCCTAGTCCCCCAGCCAAGAAACAAAGGGGTCCGCAACCACGGGCCCTTTTTCTTGGTGCGCGCAGTCGCAAGGTCATCGCGACTGCAACCTCGAAGCGCCTGCCCCGCAACGACCCCGCCGGAGGGTGTCCGGGAGACGCGCAGCCCGGCTCGCTCCAGTGCGTTTCCGGGTGCACACGGCCCCGAGTCAGAGATCCGCGAACGCCTCATCGATGAGCTCAATCCAGTGTCGCACCGGCACGCTGCTCGAGGCGCGCAGGTGTTCGAGGCAACCGATGTTGGCGGTGGCGATGAGGTCCGGCCCGCCGGCCAGCAACGATTCGAGCTTTCTCGCGCGCAGCTCGACGGAGAGTTCCGCCTGCAGGATCGAGTAGGTCCCCGCCGATCCGCAGCACAGGTGCGGGTTGGCGACCGCCGACAAACGATAGCCGGCCGCCGCCAGCAGCGCTTCGACGCGTCCGGTGGTCGAGGACCTCTGTCCATGTTGCAGCGTGCACGGGGCCTGCCAGGCAACGTCGGGTCGAGGCGATCCGGCCGATCCGGCCGCGGCGCGCAGGGCACCGGGGCTGATCAGCTCACACAGGTCGCGGGTGGCGGCCGAGACTCGCTCCGCCTTCGCGGCGTAGTCGGGATCGTCGCGCAGCAGATGGCCGTAGTCCTTGACGTGGACGCCGCAGCCGCTGGCGGTGCTGACGACGGCTTCGGCGCCGTCATCCAGCAGTGCCAGGCATGCATCGACATTGCGACGCGCGAGGGCGCGCGCGCGCGCGGTGCGCCCGAGGTGATGATCGAGCGCGCCGCAACAGCGTTCGTCGCTCGCGCTCAGCACGCTCATGCCCAATCGGTCGAGCACGCGAGCGGCGGCGTGGTTGATCTGCGGTGCGAGAGCGGGTTGCACACAGCCCTCGAGCAGCACGACTCGACGCACGTGTCGGGGCGCCGGGCGCGCCACGCTCGCCGGCCGCGCCGGCATCCTGGCGCGCAATCCTGTGGGCAGGACCGTTTGCAGTCGCTGACCAAGCCGCAGGAGCGCGGTGAAGACAGCCCGGCGCGACAGCGTCGCGCCGAGGACGGTGCGCCAAGCGCGTGCGAGCACAGGCCGTGGCGCGCGCGACTCGATCAGTTCGCGCCCGATGTCGATCAGGCGTCCGTATTGCACGCCGGACGGGCAGGCTGTCTCGCAGGAGCGGCAGGTCAGGCAGCGGTCGAGATGCAGGCGGGTCTTCGCCGTCGCCGCGCC
>Ga0209048_10002418_pt1 | contig 18549 bp, 17 predicted proteins | sample FrelakmetCRP12CR_FD_187146 | JGI IMG/M metagenome (GOLD analysis project Ga0209048, IMG submission 187146) | Freshwater lake sediment microbial communities from the University of Notre Dame, USA, for methane emissions studies - CRP12 CR (SPAdes)... | ecosystem: Environmental > Aquatic >... | reverse complement strand
ACCCCAGCCGCTCCGACAAACTGCGCAGCTTCCTCGACACCAACGGCACCTAAAGAGTTCGGGCCTGTAGCTCAGTTGGTCAGAGCAGAGGACTCATAAGCTTGTATTTGAAGTAGATTTTCGGGCCTATAGCTCAGTTGGTCAGAGCAGGCGACTCATAATCGCTTGGTCGGGGGTTCAAGTCCCTCTGGGCCCACCACACAAGGGTTTCAGGAGTTTTAAGCTCCTGAAACCCACCCCGAAATATCCCGTTTGTCATGGATTATTCCGGGGTGCCGAAAGGCTGTGAAAAACCGCAAAAAAATATCTCGCTCCCTTTTCGCTCCCCCATTGGAGTCTCTTGGGGCGTCGCAAGGAGGCGAATATGGCCGATTTGAGGATATATACCGATGAGGAACTAGCGTTCCTCCGCCAACTTCCGGATCTGCCGGATGAACTGTCCTTGACGCCCGAGCAAACGTCCGTCGTCATCGGCGAGTCGCTCGACTGGCTGCGCAAAAAGCGCCAGGGAAGCGAAGGCGCGGGCCCACCCTTTGAAGAACACGGCAACGAAAAGAACATCCGCTACCCCCTTGGCGGCGTTCGACGCTGGAAACGTGACCGTACCTTCTCGACAACGCGCGAAGCAAAAGAGGCCAGGACATACGGTCGCCTTTCCACCTTCGTCGGATCTGGCTCCCTTGTGGATACAGAGACTTTCCGCGACGGCCCAGATGGTCGACCGCGCATCTGCGACCAAGGCGACCCGGATTCATACACTCTCACCCTTGACGTTTTTCTGGATCGCGTCCGCAACGCCGCAAGGACTAAGGCCTTGCGGGACGAGGCGGAAGCCCTCGGACTCGGCACGGCACTAGGCTCTGGAACAATGGGCCATGGCGGCTTATAGATCATGCCTCAAAGTCCCGCTTTAAATCGCCTACGTGCTGCCGCAGGCCTGCTGCCGCTTATCGAATCAGGTCTTCGCGACGGCAAGATTTCCCGAGATCGGGCAGGACTGATGGCTGAGTTTTGCTCATGGGCCGCCGACCAAAATGCCGATGTAGGCGAGGACGGCATAAAACTGGCCACCGTGATTCGTGATGGGCTGGAACGCCTGCGGCTAACACTTTCCTAGGCGCCACGCTAAGCGATGATCCAGAAACACGAATAGAAAAAAGGCCCAACTCTGTTCGGCCTTTTCCATTTTCGCCACAGCTGTTACAGCCTAGTGCAAACACCAATCACCAAATCACCCTTAACATTATCTTTCATGGCCTCAGCAATCTGCTGCCACTCACCACCATAGACTTCCATCACCAGCGCCATGTCGCGACTGGACGTTTTGTACTCGGCAACAAGTGCGTCACCCAACTTCGCACAAAAGTTGTCATAGGCAGCGTAGTAAGCGTCGTCTTCCACCAACTCCTCGTCATTATCGTCGGCCTCCCCCTCACGCTCGCAAATCCAGTCACTTGTTTCCGACTCAAAGGCTTCCAGTGCAGCCAGCGCAGCAGACAGTCGATCAACGCTCATCCCATCAACTTCTGCCGCAAGCCGCTCCACTTCCAGTGCCATATTATTTTTATTAGTCATGATTTTCACTCCATTAAGTTAAGTAAAACCATAATAATCGCCCAGATGTTGCCGAGTCAGAAAACATAGAAATCGCCAAGGAAACCGGAAAAGCCAAGAAACCTAGCAAAGCCCCCCTCCGATCCTGAATCACCTACATCTTTGCGGCTTCCCATGTTTGCTGCAACGTGATCCAATCCATATTTTTGCCGATTGCCCCTTATGGCTTTATTGAATGAGAAGTTGCTTGGTTCGTACCCCATCGACGAATCACTTGCATTGCACGCGCTGGAACACTTTCTCCGCGTGAACAGCCTTCACCTTGATAATGCGGCCGCCGTTCTGGCAGTGGCCTCCACTGATCCTGACGGCAGCATCGGCCCCAACCTGCACCAGACCGTCCTCTCGGAAACCTTCATTTCCAGACTGGCCGACGAAACTGTAAATAATGGCGGTCGGGATTTACATTGTCCGCCCGCCTTCATCGACGCCAAAGATGCCTACATCGCTGCGGGCAATCGGAATGCGGATGCTCTAAAAAGCAACACCTACCTGCCCACACTGCCATGAACGACTCCAATACAACCCCATCGTCCGACGAACTGAAATGGGAAGGTTTCGTTGGTGAAGAAAATCTACCTGCGAGCAAGGCTACCGAAAGCCCCGCCGCTGCCGTAGAAGCGCCCCCCCTTGTCTCTTCTGCTCCTGGCCAAGAAACGAGTGGCGAAATCGACTTTGGCGAAACCACCATGATCTCAGGTGGAAAACAGGTTCCGTCGTTCCTCATGAAAGGCAGTCCGCAAGCGGCTTCCAGCAAAACCAGCAAGGCACCCAAGCCTCTCACAAAAGCACTCGACATCACCCGTGCGCTCACCGAAACACCGAAACCAAGAGACTTTGCGTTGCCGTGCCTACGGGCCGGAACGGTCGGCGGACTGGTTTCCCCAGGAGGCGCAGGCAAATCCATGCTCGCCGCCCAGCTTGCACTGATGGTTGCCACTGGCCTCGATACCATTCCGGGATTACGCCAGCAGACGGGCTGGGACAAGGTAGCGACCGGCCCAGTGCTCTACGCCTCCTTTGAGGACGGCGCAGAAGATGCCGCCGCACGCCTGCATAGCATTTGGTCGGCGCTTGGCCCGCATGTCGATGCACAATCCATCAAAACGGCCGTAGCCAACCTTACGGTCGAAACCCTCACTGGGGAAGGTATCCCCGATCTGCTGGATTCAGGTGAATGGGCGGATTGGTTTGGTGCAGCATGTGCGGGCAAACGACTGGTCATGATTGACACGCTGCGCATGGCCCACCTTGGCGATGAAAATGATTCTGGCGCCATGGCACGCCTGCTGGGCGTAATGCAGAACGCCGCCATCACTTCCGGGGCGGCGATTCTGTTCCTGCATCACATTTCGAAGGGGGCTGCCCTGTCGGGGCAAGGTGCCAGCCAACAGGCTGCTCGTGGTTCCAGCGTGATCACCGACAACGCACGAGGGCAGTTCTTCCTGTCGTCAATGTCGGAAGAAGAAGCCAACGCAAATGACCAAGGTACGCTGTTCGACATTTCCGCACCTGATCCGCTCCGTTCCATTCCAATCTACGAAACCGAAGCCGATGGTCGCCCCTTGCGCAGTCGCTACGTTCGCTTTGGCGTCGCCAAGAGCAACTACTCGGCTCCCTGGCCGGACATCTGGTTACGTCGCGACAACAACGGCGTGTTGTCCTGCGCAAGATTAGCCCCGAGGGGTGGACAGCCTGCGCAAGCACCGAAGAAAGGCCGTAGTGGCACCATCCAAGCCTAATCCGGCCGAAGTAACCAATACCTACGCCCGCATTCCCCCGGCGATCTGCCTGGCTTCGGGTCTGTTTGTCTCAAAATCCAAGGCACCAAGGCTTGCCACAACGAGCATTGCCGTCTTGGCTGAACAGGAGATTGGCGAACTTGTGTATGTGTTTGAAGGTCCAGGCCCGTTAGGAACAGAGGATCTGCGCACCCTGCAAGCCGTGTTCATGCTGGCGAGTCATCCATCGAATCGTATCGAGATGAATACCGCCAATCCGGCCACACCGATAGGAAACGCCCTCGTCGGCTTACTGGCATTAAGCTTCGAGCAAGGTGAGCCGACGATTGCCAAAATGGCCACTGGCAATCCCTCGTCGCTGGCGGCGGCAGGCGGCTACACCGAGTCTGGTGGTGGCAGCCGAAGTGGCATCACGGATTCTCTCAACCGTCTCGCCGAGATTGTGGTGATTTGCCTGCGCAACGGCGCAGAAGTTTCACGCTCGAAGCTGTTGGCCACAACCCCGCTCGATCCCGACATGGACCACATGGGAGAGCCCAAGGACAAGTTTGCCATCGCCTTGGCACCCTGCCTATCAACCACGCTCATCGGAAGCGGCAATGGCCGTTATGGGCTCATTGAACAGCAAGACATAGACCGATTAAGCGAGGCAGGGGTCAATGGCAGCCGTGCCCGCCTGCTGCACATGCGACTCTGCGGCTTCATCGATCCAGGCAAGTCACGCCAAGTTCGCGCCGACACGCTGGCCGAATACGCATTCGGCAAAACAGAATCAAAAGACACGGCTCGACGCCAGTATGGCGACATTCGCAAGTCGATGCCTGTGCTCCAACAACTTGGCTGGACGGTTAGCGCCGATGACAAAGTGGGCGGCAAGCAGGTTTTCTCGATCAGCCGTCCCGCCTTGCCCGCAAGGGCAAAAAAGTCTGCACCGAAGCCCAAGGCCTGAATCAACTTCTGGCCCTATCCCGATCGTTTTAGGGAATATCCGGCCCGAACCCGATCAGTTCCGCCCCCATCCCGATCACCTTTTGGCCCGAAGGCGATCAGCTCGCTTCTTGAATGCCTTGCCTGACGGGGCGTTCCGAGGAAATGCCGCTTTGATCAAGATTCGGACAAGAATCATCAAGATTCTTGTCCATAGGGCCTTACCCGCCCTTGGCGGGGCGCGTAAGGCATAAAGCTAAAACCCAAACCCAACGTCAAAACCGCACCAAAACCCCCACCGAAAAGGAAAGGGCAAAATGCCGACGCAAAATCATTTCCAGGCGTCGACGGCTTTTCGCATGCGAAGCATACGTACGGAAGGAATCACGACATGCGCGCCAATCCCTTTGCCATCGCCAGATTTGAGCGGTGGCATGATTTGATCCAGGGCCTTTTCTGGAAACCCGTCCTTAACGGCTGTGCAGATGCGGATGAAATTGTTGCTGCCACGATTCTGGCAAAGTTCAGCATACAACAGCAGGCGCTGGCAAGCCGTCGATCCGAACGTCCAGCCACGGGCCACTACGGCATCGAGCAATGCCCGATAGCGGTCATCGAGACGTTCGATCGACAGCCTCTTTTTCTCAGGCAGCGCCGCAACAAAATGCTCCGCCTTGGAGTTCAGAATTCGCTTTAACGCCTTTGAGGCCAAAGGATGGCCGTCGAGTGCCTTTTCCAGTCGCGTGGCCAAATCGAGCAGAATCGCCGCCGCCTCTTTTTCTGGAAGCAGATGGTCAGGCGGAAAACTGTTATCTGTCGGTATTAGCGCCTCAAGGAGGTGCAGGGATAGTTTTTTTACCCTTTTCGGATTTTCCAGCGCAAGGCGGCGCGTGACAGGAGCACCCAAACGAGCAATCGTGAACAGACAACGACCGCTCTCCGCAAAGGTGCGATACGTAATCTTGTCGATATCCGCTCCCTTTTCCAACCAACCGTGCACTTTGGCGATCTTGAACACCTTTCGGTTCAGCGTAGTCTGATCGGCCCAATGTCCGAACGGGTCGGGCTTCTCTCCGAGCTTTGGCTGACGTACAAAACTCTGAAACCACGCACTTGACGGTAACCAGACGGCGAGAACTTCGCGCGCACTGGAATCCCCTTTGCCCTCACCATCAGATAACGAACGGGGCACTTCAAGCGTGTAAATACGGTCGGCACTGCGGTAGATCCGACGAATATCTTCACTTTCATGATTGCTGACAACAACCGTTGCACCACGGTCGGCTGCTTCCCGACAACGGCGGGCCATTTTCATGTGATCCTTGGCTTTGAATGCCCCCATGTATTCGGCAAAAGTTCCATCCTTGCCCTGTTCGGCGAGATAAGGTGGGTCGAGATAGCAAAAATCGCCGACACCCGCACTTTTCAGCGCGTCCTTGAAATCCCGTGTCGAGAACTTGGCTTTGTCGGCAAGGCGATCAGCAAACTCTTTAATCTGAGACGCTGGCAATGGCTCATTGGCCCGCTCTTTCCAGAAGGGCACATTGAAGTCGCCCTTGCTATTTCGTCGCATCAGCCCCTTGAAACCCTTGCGGTTCATAAAAACCAAAAATGCTGCCTTAGATGCAATATTCTCGGAGGCGTTGAATCCGTCGCGAATGGTGTCGTAGAACCACTTGCTGCTCTGGGCGGGAGAACTGAATAAACGGTCCAGCGTGGTGATGAAGTTATCCGTGTCCTTAATCACCTGGTTATGCGATTCGACCAGTTCGGCGTTGAGGTCAGAAGCCTCTATTTCCTTGAAGCGAAAAGCAAGGCCGGAAGCCAATGCACCTGATCCAGTAAACGGCTCAATGAGGCGCACCGCATCATGAGGCACCAACCTTTGAACCACGTCGATGATGGTTTCCTTGGCCCCCAGATAGTAGAGATAGCGACCGCTGGTGTCTGGTGCGCCGATATTGCGTGCAATGGGCACTGTTGGAGCCAGCGTGACTGCGCGCCGCACACGAGGCTGACGAGGAATCTTTTCTTTCGACTTCTTGGCGCGGGGTTTTTCAGGCGAAGTCGTTTTGTCGGAAGCCATGCGAATGAATCCACTTCAAGGGAAAGGTTGAAATATACCTTCCCCAGTTCATTCAGATAAGGCTTTCGCGCTGATGCGCCATGGTTATCAACCGCGAGCATTCCCTTTTCGCATCAGATGCAAACTCATCATCCAGTCGCTCGCTGGGCGTCGAAGATTCAATCAGATTTCCGTCGGCATCTGCGCCCCATGCCAGCAAGAGCCTCACAAGTTTCAGATTTTCGCGAACGCAGGCCGCCGACAGTGGCGACACCAAACCTGCCACACACCAGCCGACGGCATTGGGATCAGCCCCAATGCCCAACAGACAACGGGCCAAATCTGTCTGCTCGCGGCAAACTGCCGACAACAGTGCTGCATCCAGTCGCTGCTTGAACGCCTGCCGCCATTGCATGATCATCGCGTTCTCCTTGGTGGCGGCGCCTGTTCGCGTGACGGGCCGGGTCGCGAGCGCAGGGCATCGGCAAGTTCTGTGAGTTTCAACAGTGCTCCGCCCATGTCAGCAGCCTCGATGGCACCCACGGACTCGCCTGCATTTTCCAGAAGCCGCTCAACCACGGGCGTCTCATTCGACTCTTCGGCAGCCTTACCTGACTGATCGGTTTTGAGGGCCGGGGCATCCACCGTGTAAATCGGCGATTGCGTATCAGCAGACGCCAGCGGCTTCTCTGAATCCGTCGCGGAAACGTCTGCATCCTGCGTCTGGTCAGCAATCCAGGTGCTTGCCGTTACAAGATCGAAGGGGGTCGGCTCATTGGCCTGCCGTCGATTGGCAGCGAGTTCGCTTGCGTAGTTCAGACGACGCTCTGCCTCCTCGTATTCTTCCCCTTCAAGAAACTGCATGGCTTCCAGTTCGGCCCGTTCCTGGGCGCGTTCACGTTTCGCCATTGTCGGCAACGTCCAGTCGGCCAACACAACGGGCTCAGTGATCGTCGGTCGCGTGTCAAACGGCCAGCGCAAAATCAACGCGTCATCGCCAAAGTTGAGCAACAACGCGCGAATCTCACTTTTTCTTGGTACGGGCCCAAGGCCTGATGCCTGACTTTCGCTCAACACAGGGATGGTTTCTCGCTGCCAGCTATGGCTGGTCGAGGCGGCCGACGTTCCGCCCTGAATGCTGGTGGACAGGCTGCTTCTCTCCACCTCGCGACTGCCTGCCATCTCCGAAATAAACTTGGCCGTTTCACCTGGGGCGGCTCCCGCACAGATCAGCGTGCCCACCATGGCGGTGATTGCCTGCGCCTCATCGGCGCCATAGAGTTTTTTTAACTGGCCAAAATCCTGCAAACCCAGCCAAACCCTTGCCCCCTTCGATCTTCCGACGGCGACCAGCGGCTCAATGTCCACTTTGCCCAATTGCGGGAACTCGTCGAGCATGAAATACAACCGACGGCTGCGACTGTCGGACAATCGCGGCGAACAGACACAGGCGGCAGCCTGTGCCACCAAGGCCCCTGCGAAGGCACTCATCAGGGAACCAAACTCCTTGTTGCCGCCAAGTAAAACGGCACGGTGGGGCGCATCCTCGTCGAAAATCCACTGCTGAACACTGAACATTCGGCCAGAAATCCGCTGTGGCCATGCTTCGGCCAAGTCATATATCGACGAGAGAAATGCGGACAGGTTGATGAGAATGCCAGTCGTCGTCGTGCCCGTCTGCTCGACGGCTCTGATCGCCTCGGGGTTGGCTTCCGACATCATCGCCAACAGTTCCTTTTCCGGGGTTGAGAGCAAGTCGGCCAGGTCTTTCCAGCCCCACGATTCGCCTCGGGTCATTTGCAGATGGACCAGAAAACCAACGCACAATTGGCGGGCAGCGGCTGACCACATGGGGTCTTTGCTGTCCTTGATCAGATAAATCGCAAAACGTGCCGCGTCCTGCCGAGAACGGCAGTCACGGGCAATGTCCCAGATCAGCGAACGCTTGTCCCACGGGGCGAGAATCGCCACTGGGCCATTCTTTCGCCAGAACTTCGCGGTGTAATCGCCTTTGATGTCAAAAATCAGCGCCTTGTGCCGCCCTTCCAGAATCTCGGCAATCAGCTTAATCAAAATAGTACTCTTGCCTCCTCCCACCTTGCCGAAAACAATTCCGTGGCGGCTGACGCGCTGGGAGGAAAGGCGAACCGCCGGGTGGATCAGGATGTCCTCGCACGTTTTGTCGCCGTCGATTTCAGCCTTGGCAATCGCTCTTGCAGCATCGAGCGCTGCTTTCCCCTCCAACAATCGCCGGCCACGAATGTGCAAATAGCCATCGACCGGCACGGTGGCCTGCCGCCAAACGAGCAGGGCTGTGCCCAAGGCAAGCCATGTTGCAAGCCCGATTCGCCCGGCGAGGCCCAGTCGCATGATGGGTTCCAGCGCTTGTGTGTGCCCGATCCAGTCGGACTGCCAGTGGCTGGGAAAAGCCGAGACCACCGATGCCGCCATCCCTTTGAGATGGAATAGTGACGTAGCGCCGCCCCGGAGAAACGGTAAAGCATCCAGCGCGGCAAACGAAAGCAAAAATCCACTGAAACCTGCGACTCCGCTGGCGACCGTTGCCCAGCCAAAATCGACGGTGGCCTGTGACGGCGCATAGCTGCCACGGCCAAAGAAAACGGTGATGGGTGGGCGCGTATCCATGACATCTCCATGTGAGAAAATAGCCCCGCCGCAGCGGGGCCATGGAAACGCCGATCAGCGCGTCGCTTCGGGCTGGCGGTTTCTTTCTGCGGTCTGAGTCTTTTCCGGAACGCGATCCTGCACGACCCCGACACCCCGCTTGTAGACGATGGATTTCTGCTCGCCGACTTGCGGCGCATAACGATCCCAACGGGTTGAGTCAGGCGTATCGCCCTGAACTGCCTGACGCAGGATTCCAACTTCATGCACGGCAACGTAGTTCTTGCCATTGGCTTGCGCCAGATAGAAGTCACCGACCGCCAGAATCTTGCCGCTGGACCGCGCATCCTGTGCCTTGTAAGCGGCCTTGACCACGGCATTCTCGACAGCCGCCTTGGCTTGCTCCGAGACCTTGATCCTGTCGGCATCCATGCGGGCGTGCTCGGCACGCAAGGCATCCAGCGATGACTTCGCGATGGCAACCGACTCGGCTGGCACCTGCCAGGATTTCGATTGGGGGTCGAACTCGATGCCGGGAATTTTCTCCTTGGCGACGCGGCGCAGATGATCCGAGAACGGCAGAACTAACAGGGTGTTTTCACCATGGGTTTCGAGCATAACGCCCGACTCCTGGGATTCCTCGACTACTTCGGTTTTTGTTTTGCGTGCGGCTTTTGCCATGCTGGCCTCCTTGTGGGATACGGGCCATCGACGCCGACGGCCTGCGTTCAAGGTGGCGCGCAAACGCACGCTGGGCAATGCCGTTCAGCGGACAGAATCAGATTGATTGGCGATGCTCAAATCAGCCCACGCTCGGCAAAACTCGTAACACCAGACGCCGAGACCACCAGATGATCGAGCACCCTGACATCAACAAGAGCCAAAGCAGTCTTCAATACCTGGGTCAGCATCTGGTCGGGTGCCGACGGTTCAGCAACACCACTGGGATGATTGTGGGTCAGGATGACAGCAGCGGCATTTCTGGCCAAGGCTGCCTTGACGATTTCGCGCGGATAAACGCTAGTTTGAGTCAGCGTTCCACGAAACATTTCCTCGAACGCGATCAGACGATTTTGCGCATCCAGCCAAAGCACGCCGAATACCTCATGCGGAAGTGACCCAAGTTTCAAACGGCAAAAATCACGGGCCGCATCTGGTGAAGTCAGCAGCAGATTTTCTGCATAGCGGGCTCGGCCTTCGAGGATGTGAAGTGCCCTCGCGATAATCGCATTGTCGACTTCAAGGGTCGCGGCATCGGCCTGCGTGCCTGTGTTTTGCGTCGTGTCCAACATACCTGCCTCCAATCGGTTTCGGCAGCTCGGTTGAGTTGCCTCGAAAGGAATACGAATCCCGCCGTCAAGCGGACGGAAACAGCGTGGAGCAGAGGTGAATGCCAGATGAAACAGGAGTCGAGGATTACCGCAGCAACGCGAGGATATGCCGCAGAATCCCATCTGGCGTGAAGCGGTGCAGGCAAAGCCGATCTAACGCTCGGCCGATAGGCGGGTGAGGACTTGGGCGACTCAACGACCAGCCCCGATTGGCGGCACGGGTCAGCGACCAATGCGCAGGATTTCGACGTTTGCACGCACCATTGAAGTCAATCAGCGTTACGTTGTGTAACATTTTCAATGCCCCGAACTATTGACTTCATCGCAGGATCGCTTATGATGAATACATTCCTTGGATGCGTTGTCAGTTGTTCGTGAACTGCCGAATAGGCAGTTGAGAAAAATCAGTTTTGAATCCCACTTCGGGGTTGTGAGTTATCTGCCGAATAGGCAGTGATACTTGAAGCAATGCATCAAGGAAGATGAAGACGCCCCTCACGGGGCGTTTTCTCTTTGTACCTCAGTACCTCAGTACCTCAGTACCTTGTAACTTGAACAGGTCAGCGACCGATGCGCCGCAGGATGATCGGTGTTTGCTCGCCCATCCAGGCCCCTGCAATATTGAAGTCAAAAAACTCCTCGGCATCATCGCGTGGCATGCCATCCCGCTTGCGCAGTATTCGCAGGATTTCATGCTCATCGTAGACAACGAGGAAAAGTCCGTCGCGTTCGGCCACACCAATAATCGCAGCGCCATAGCCATCGAGGAATAGCAGGTCCGACTCTTCACCGATCAGTTCGAGACAAGCCTGCTGGCGGTCGGCAATCTTCGGCGTTGGCATGGCGGCACCCCATTTTTTGGAGTCCATGCTCTCATCCCGACACCATTTTGAATATTCCGCCCGTCGGAGCAGGCAGGGCGTTCCCATGAGGGAACGCAATTCACATTACTTTTTCTGGTCGCGACGCCGAAGGTAGTTGGCGATATCCAGAGCATTAACCCACAAAGCGCCATTCACCCGAAAGTTGCAATACTCAATACCCTCGGGCCCGATGATCTGCTTCAACTTGGTTGTCGTGGTTCCCAACAGCCTCGCTGCCGCTGGCATCGAGTAGAAGAGTTTTCCGTCGTGAAGTTTTTGAGTTTTTGCTGCCATTTCAGTCCTCAATCGCTATCATTTTTTAGCAGCAGATGCCGCCTTCAAACTTGTCTCCGCTGAGGAGAACAATGATGCATCCTTGGCTTTATCGCGGCCATAATCCCCTCCCAGAACTGAATCTAGTAGTTTCGCCGCATCAGAGAACAGGGATGTGCTCTGCTTCTCATCAAGCAGGATCGCGACGATACATTGGCAGGATTTCTCAAACTTATGCGAGTTCATCGGACCCATGTCGACTCCCGCTGCAATCATCCGAGCCAGAGCAAGCAAATGGTATTTGAAAGGGCGATACCTCGCATCAACAGCTTTCTTGCGAGTGAGTGACTCGAAACGGTAGAGAGCCAAAGCACTAGCGTAATAAGCCACGGGAAGATGATCAGGAACGAAAATCCGTGACTCAATACTTTTAAGCAATGTCCCATAGTAGCGACTGGCTTGGTGAGGAAGGCCAAGGAACATGGAGGCAAAAGAGCGAATCTGATTAGGCACACTTACGATGCGAATCTTTTCGATACCTGCCGCTGAACGGTATTGCTGAGAACGGCGCTCGTAGTAGAGCTTTCCTTCGCCAGGGATTGCCACATAATAATCTTCCAGGGCCTTTTGGAAATCGGTAAGTGCGGTCAGTTCCTCAGTTTTGACAGGGGTCTGCCTGTTTGTGGCTTTAATTATTCGGTTTTTTATTCCACCATCTTTGGAAACAATCAGTTTGACTGGGATATGAACAGGCTTGGTTAGTGAGTCGCGGTTGTTGAAGAGTACATGGCTAGTCTGACACCCGTTAACGATCTGATAGTCCTCTATGGTAAAAACATCACCCGTCTTAGTTAGGGAATCGGCAACGATAGTGACGCCGTTATTCATCAGCACGAACAGTTGCTGATCATCAGATTTCAGCGTTTCGTCTATTTCCTGGTTAACGGAGTTATCACCCTGGAAGTCGCGGACATTGTCATAGAACAACCCGCGAACGATATTGCCAGAACCATCTGTAATCAGTTTTAGATATTGCTCGGATGGTAGATAGCCCAGATAAGACTCTTGCACGCCAGGAAGTGTGGGTAGTGTAATTTTGCTAGAAAACTCGATTGATGTAGAGAACCTGTTTTTGGCGCTGGCGTAAAGTCGTTGCAAGGTTCGAGCATCTACCGGGACGAATTCCACTTCGTTGAAAATATCGAGTTCAAGAAGTCCATCCCTCTCGTTCGCGATCCGTGCGATGAGCTTGGCATCCTCAACCCATTTTCCAGTCGTGGCGTAATACATTCGGACAGATGGATTGCCGCGTTTGAAAATCGAACTGCGTGCGTAAATCGCGCGCACCAGTTTTTCTTTCTCTGCAATGCTCTCATTTCTGGGTAGCGCAGGCTTCTGTGAGAAAAGGTCCTTAACTCCAAATAGGAAGTTAGAAATCTCCGTTCCCGAAAAACCCGAACCTGATTTCGCTTGGCAGAAGATGAAATCGACTTCAAGGTACTTGTTTGTTGCCGCTAGATCAGCAACCTCCTCGGCGTCGAATACGAGCGTCCCATTAACGATAATAGCCAGTCCGTCGATTCCAAGATCGTCGCCTCCACCAGTGTGAATCTCCTCAACGTCAAACTCCTCGCTGTAATCATTTGAGACCGCACAGAAGTTAACGAAGTGTTCAAAAAGAACCGCCTCATCAATATTTACGGGAAGGGACTCCTCTTCTTTAAAGGATGTCAGTAGGCTTTGAGTGACTAGATCCATGTCTGCGGCGTTCTACTCGTAATAAGTCGATTGTTAGGTTGCGGTCTTTTCGATTGAGCGCATTCGATAGGTGCAGCATTCCTCGATGAGCAAGTCTTATTCAACGCCCAACGCCTTAAACACGGCATCAACAGGGTCAGAATAAAAACTGGTTTGAAACTTCGCAAAAAGCTCACCTGGTACGGTGGGCAAATCGGTCACGCTCGACATCGGCAACAAAATCCGTTTCGCGCCGGCATCAAATGCCACTTGAAGACTTTCGGCCAAATTGCGCGCCTGCGTGATCGTGCCGCCCAAGCTCATGTCGCCCATCACCACCATCTGGCTTTGAATCGGCTTACCCAGTGCAGCCGAACACAGCACAATCAAGCTGGCGAGTGTGAGTGTCTCGGGGCTCCCGCTGTTTTGAAGTTCGACCAAGTGCAGATGGAAATCTTTCTCGGTCGGATGGATTGAAGCACTCACCCGAGAAGCATTGGCCTTGAAATAATCAAAGGCAACGCGAACGGGCTCACGCGACAACGAACCAGAAACGGAAAGTTTTCCGCCGCCTGCAATCGTCTGGATCTCCATGCGATACAGCCCAGGCATGCCATTCGCACCCATGGTGATCGTGTGCAGAGTTCCTGGATTCGGGCGTCCCTCTGGAATGAGGCCGCCGCCACCTTGCTCTGGGACATTGATGAACCGTTCCTGCTGGTCTTCCAAATCAATGTAGGAAAAGTGGACGTCGTAAAACTCCATGCCGCCGATTTTCTTTAACTGCTCCTTCACGCGCCGACGTGTTTCAAGAGCATATTCGAGGCATTTCCTGACAGCATCCTTGGTGTAATCGCCATCGGGGTAGATCAGCTTCAACAAACCCGAAACAGTCCGCCGCACGGCAATCGTGTCACGCTGGTTCAGGTTGTTGCCCAACTTGAACCATTTGTCGATGGCGTCTGCAAAACTGCGCTTGCGCATCTCCCTTAGCCACTCGGCAAGGTAATCGACAATCAGGCCATACTGGTTTGTGAAAAATTCCGGGCGCATTTTGGGGATTTCCCAGCCTGGAATATAGGCATGGAAGCGGTCAAAAAATGCCGAGTCGATCATTTCATCCGGGAAGGGAGCAAAAAGGTGGCTGGTCTTGACCAGCGACTCGACGGATTGCCCCTGCGGCAGATTACCTACGAACACCATGGCAGCACTGGCATTGATTGATTCACGCCCACGCGAGAATGAACCGCTGGCCATGAAGTCCTTCATGATCTGGATGCCGTCACGGTCCTTGAAGTTGATGCCAGCCACTTCGTCAAAGGCGACGGTATCCCAAAGGCCAACCAGACCCACCTTGCGGGTGCTCATGTTGTAGAAGAGATTAGCCACCGTCGTCTGGCCGCCTGAGACCAGAATCGAGTTGGGGCTGATTTCCTTGTAAATATGGCTCTTGCCCGTGCCACGCGGCCCAAGCTCGCACAGGTTGTAGTTGTTTTCGACCAATGGAATCATGCGCGCCAGCAAGTGCCATTTCGCACGCTCCTTGAAACAGGTCGGCTCCATGCCCGTGGAACGCAGCAGCGCATCGATCCATTGAGTTTCAGTGAATCCCTTGCGGGCCTCAAACAACTCCGCCATGTCCATGTTCGGCATCTGAATCGGCTTCAAGTCCGAAATGAAGAACGGCGAGCCCTTCTTGTTTTCCTCGAAACGATACTGGATGGTGATAATGCACCAGATGCCACCGACCAGCAGTTTCTCGAACTGGCGGACATAGTTATCGGAAATCTCCGCGTTCTTGATGCCGAGATTCGAAAGCAGCGCCTCATAAGTGTCGCGGGTTTCGTTGAGTTTGACGGTGACTTTGTCGATTACCTTGAATGAACCGCTCTCCCTGATCTTGCTCTTGACCTTCTCCGCCTCATCCGGCCGTACAAAGTTTTCCGTGAGGATTTGCTTGACCGTGACCATCCCTGAACGAATGGTGTCCTCATCCGAGGATGCGCAATACATCCCCAACAGGTATTCAAGAACATAAACGGGGACGTTTGCCCCTTCCTTGATCAGCTTGGTCAGATCCTTACGGACCACCCGCCCAGCGAAGCGTTCGGTGAGTAGCTTGTCCAGTCCTTCATCGCCCGTCGGGGTGTTGATTTCCTCTGTTTTATCCATGCCACCGAATCCTAAAAGTCGTTACTGAAAGCCAAATCCACTTTGACGGCAACCCGCCATGCCTCGGCTTTGGTTTTTACGTCGCGGACGACCAAGTAATAGTCCTTGTTGCGGTCATAGGTGCCCGAGGCGATAGTCAGAATCACGGATTTTTTCCGTTCATCGAGCAGTTGCGATGGACTGTCGAAGGTCACCATCTGCTCGTCGCTGATCAATGTCTCGCCATCACGCAGCGATAGCGCCAGGGTCACCGACAATACGCGCTCGCTCACCGCTTCATTCTGAATCAACTCAAAACGCTGCTTGTTGGTTACCACTTTATTGCTTGAACCCAGAAGACTGACCTCGACCGCCTTGGTCTTGGCCTTTTCGGATTCACTTTCCTTGACGGCGATCACAGGCACAACGATTTCCTGTGGCATTGCACTGCCGTGAACAAATCGCGCCCCACCAGCGAAGTGAAACCTGGCCGCACCCTTTGGAACCCAAAAATCAATACTGTCGGCATTTGCGCCTGTTCCAGCCGTGACCATAGTGTTGCCTGCCCAAGCCTTAGGACTGGCACCCAAGCCACGTCCGAGCAAATAGCGCTTTTTCGCTTTGATTGCGCCTGCTGGCTCGGCTTCGAGTTTTGAGCGATCCGCTTCCGACATGGCCGATTCCTGATAAAGAAAGCCATGGTCGGCGGTCAGAAACACCGTCGAGCCATTCAAACTCTTCACAATAAAGTTGACCACTTCGAGCAACTCCCGAATGGCGTCCTTCACTGCCTGAAATGTCTTGGTCTCAGAACCTTGCTTATCGCCGATCATGTCAATCAGGTCGTGATAAACATAAATCAGCTTGTGCGGCTGGATGAACTCGCGTCCCTTGTTGCGACCCAGTTCCATCAACTCCTCGCGTTTGATGGCGACGCCGCCAAAACGCGCAAGGATTGCTGATCGCTGTTCCAGCGTCGCCGTCGGCATCCCATCCGCAGTCACATCCAGATTGGCATTTGTTTTGTAAGCAAGCGACTCGTGTGGCAAGAGGCTGGCCATGCCGAGAGCGGTATAACTGGGAAGAACGCCAAGCATGGCATCGAGCGAAGCCTTGACCCCTGATTTGGCATTCAGATCCCGAACCAACTCCTCTGCCGCTTCATAGCGGAAGGCATCAGAAATGATGACAAAGACCCGTTTGCTGCCTGCTGCAAACGCAGGCGCCACCATGCGATTGAAGAAATCTTGCTGATTGATGGTCCCATCCAGTTTCCAGGTAGAAAGGAGTCCGCCTTGCCCCTCGACGACGGAACCCCAAGCCGACGAAAGTTGGGCCAGGAACCAACCTGAATAGGCATCCTCGATCTTGTCTCTGAGTTCATGCAGGAGGGACCAACCCATAGGCTCGACCGTCTCCGCTGCCCTCATGAAACTGCGGTAAAGCTGATCGAACCGATACAAATCACCTTTGTATGCTGCAAATGCCTCGACTGAATTGGCAAAACTGAATCCCGCCGAATGATTGGCCTGCAACTCAAAAAAGTCTGCTGCCGCAATCAGCGCATCACACGTTGCCGAAAATGCTCGCGTAGATTCGTTTGCCCCAGCCAAAAGTGGGTTTGCCCAGTGGCCGTCACGACGACGTGCAATCAGGCTACGCACCGCATCCATGTTTGCGCCTTGACCACCCAGAATCCGGGTTTTAAGGTCAGCGGCCACCCGCTTCTCGACAACCTCAAAGGTCATGGTATCCACCAGATCCTCGGCAGAAAACGAGGCAATCAACTGATCGAGGTGCAACTCATCCGCCACAAGGGCCGACAGTTCATCATAACTCCCGTAGTTCGCCATATCGGAACGCCAGCGATTAGCAAATACCGAGGCATTGGCGGCTTTGGATTTATCGGCGATGACAAAATGCGCCAACTGAGCAGGGGCTCCGCAGCGAAGCGAGCGTACAAAGTCCGTTGCGAATAGGGAGAACAACAAACCACGCAAACTCGGCGATTCGTCCTTGTAGCCGAACTCGCGCTCCATCAATGACCAGAACGGCAATACCAACTCATTGGCGGCCATTTCCTGCGTCGGTTTGGGCGATCCATCAAGCCCATCCGAGGCAAGTGCGGAAAATATTTTCAGCAAAATGGCAGTGGGTTCTGACGTTTCAGCCCGCGCCAGAACCGCAATCATCTTGCGGTCGATGTCATCAGGCCCATCAGATGGCTCGGTCAGCCGCTTCAACTTATCGACTCTGTCCTTGGCTTTGAGGAACTTGGCACGCGCCTTCAAGTGAGAACGCAGGGCAAGGCTGGACAGGCCCAAGTCTTCCAGCAGAATCGACGCTGAATCTGCCCGAAATGACTTCGAGCGAAGACGCAAATCAAGCATCCAATCGCTCACAGGATCAGGCTCTTCGGTTGGCGCATAAATCAGCCATCGCACGGATTTACCTGCCGACTCAATCAGAATCTTCGCTCTTAGTGCTGGGGTCTGGTCAAGACGAATGATTTCAACACCTGGCAACTCCAATGAATCGAGTTGGGTTGCAAACTCCCCATCCGCATCGTTCCAAAAAATAATGGGCTGCACGGAAAAAAGGGAGTTGATCGCCTCGGATATTCGATGCTTGCTCAACGCGGACTCCCTTCCATCAGGGGCTCAGTGAAAAAGGTTTCAAGCTTCATCACTCTCCCTCCATAGGCGAGCCAGACTCAGCCAACTGGTTGAGTCGATCAACCTCGTTGCCTGCTTCAAGGCAAAACTGCGCGCATTCATCGCCATCTGGATCATTGCCAATGAAGTAACTGCCAGAAGCAAACTCCTGTTGCTTTCCTTCTGGATTTACAAGAAAAACAGACCACTCAACAAGACCGTCGTCGGACGTTTTTTCATTAACACGCATGTCCCAGCTCATTGCCACACTCCCTTGCCTTTTCTCACTGCCCTCATGATTTGCACCAAACATCCTGGGGCGTAACCAGCAGCGTCACATTGGCATCCAAGTCATCCATATATGCGTTCCATAAATCCTTGCCGATGCGCCGCGAGCAAAATGCACCTGCCGTACAAAGAAAAACAGCAACAGATTCTGATCTTTTTATCTGAGCCCAGACAATTTTCCCGATATTGAAATTAAGATTATTTACAGTAATGGATTTAGCGGTATCATCAACTTTTAGCCCGGCAATGATATTGTATTCAGCTTTTATTTCGCAGATT
>Ga0209048_10002417_pt1 | contig 18550 bp, 13 predicted proteins | sample FrelakmetCRP12CR_FD_187146 | JGI IMG/M metagenome (GOLD analysis project Ga0209048, IMG submission 187146) | Freshwater lake sediment microbial communities from the University of Notre Dame, USA, for methane emissions studies - CRP12 CR (SPAdes)... | ecosystem: Environmental > Aquatic >... | reverse complement strand
TGATCGGGCTGCTGAACTATATTCCGTACATCGGCTCCTTCCTCGGCGTGTTGTTTCCCGCGGCCATGGCCATCGTGCAATTCGGCGGCATGGACCAGATCCTGGCGCTGCTGTTCTTCCTGGGTGCCGCACAGTTCGTGATCGGAAATTTTCTCGATCCTTACGTGATGAGCAACTCGCTCAACCTCAGCCCGTTCGCCATTCTCGTCAGCCTGACGATCTGGTCGTCGCTGTGGGGCATCGCGGGGGCCTTCCTGGCGGTCCCGATCACCGCGATCATGGCCATCGTCCTTTCGGAGTTCGCGGGAACGCGCCCGATCGCCGTGCTGTTGTCGCGCAACGGCCAGCTGTGACGCCTGCGTGGAACCCTTGGACCGATGATTGCAAAGGCCGCCGCCGTGTTGCGCGAAATATCGGCGCTGCTCAAGGCCGCCGCGCAAAGCTGGGTGCGCGACTACGCGCAGAGCATGGGCGCGGCGCTCGCCTTCTACACGATGTTCTCGGTCGCGCCGTTCCTGCTGATCGTGATCGCCGTCGCGGGGTTTGCGTTTGGCGAGGCGGCGGCCCGCGGCGAGATCTTCATGCAGCTGGAAGACATGCTGGGCACGCCCGGCGCACTGGCGGTGCAAAGCCTTGTCGAAAGTGCGGGCCGGCCGGCGGACAGCGTGCCCGCGGCCGTCTTCGGGGTGATCCTGTTGCTGGTCGGCGCGACGTCCGTCTTCGCCGAATTGCAGGATGCCCTCGACCGCATCTGGCGCGCGCCGGCGGAGGCGGCGGGCTCCGGCCTGTGGCGGATGGTGCGTGTCCGGCTGCTTTCGTTCGGCATGATCCTGGGGGTAGGCTTCCTGCTCATGGTGACGCTCGTGTTCAGCGCGGCGATCGCCGCGGTCGGCCGCTGGTGGCATCCGATGTTCGGCGAGTGGGAGGCGATAGCGAAATCGGTCGATATCGCACTGGGGCTCGTGTTGACGACAGTGGTCTTCGGCGTGATCTTCAAGACGATGCCGCGAGCCGGCGTCGCCTGGAAAGACGTCTGGGTCGGCGCAGCCGTCACGTCGGCGCTGTTCGCCGCCGGCAAGTTCCTGATCGGCGCCTACCTCGGACGAAGCGGAATCTCCTCGATCTTCGGCGCCGCGGCGTCGCTCGTCGTCGTGCTGCTTTGGGTCTACTATTCGGCGCAGATTTTTCTGTACGGCGCGGAATTCACATGGGTTTATTCGCACAGGCACGGTTCGCGCAAAGGGTTGCCGGTACCCGTCGCCAGCGAGCCGCCGCCGCGCATTTGACGCGCCACGCATCCGGAGCCGTTGCCATGGACCGCTACCAATGACCTCCGCGGAATCGCCCGGCGTTGAGCGCAAGAGCTTCCCGATGCGGATTCTCGATGGGCTGGCCGCTGCGATCTGGTTCGTTGCGCGGATCCTCGTTCACGGCTGGGCGACGCTGGCGATCTGGTTTTCGCCGATCCCCTGGACCTGGCTGCGCGTTGCGCTGGCGGCCGGCTTCCTCGCGTTCGGCATCTGGGCGCTATGGATCGCGCGCGGGCCGCGGATTCGACTCGCGTACGGCATCCTGTTTCTCGTCGTCCTGGGCGCATGGTCGCTCGTGCTGCCGTCGCACGACCGACCGTGGCGGCCGGACGTCGCGGTGATGCCCAGGGCCCTTATCGACGGCGACACCGTGCGCATCACCGGCGTGCGCGACTTCGACTATCGCAGCCGGGACGATTTCACCGTGCGCTACGACGAACGCGTGGTCTCGCTGTCCCATCTGGTCGCGCTCGATTTCTACGTGTCGTTCTGGATGCAGGGGCCGATCGGCCACACTTTCGTGAGTTTTGTCTTCGACAATGCGCCGCCGATCGACATTTCCATCGAAACCCGGCCGGAGGCGGGCGAGGGCTACTCCCCGATCGCTTCGCTCTTCAAGCAATACGAGCTCATCTATGTGGTGGGCGACGAGCGCGACATCGTGCGCTTGCGGACCAACTTCCGCGACGAGGACGTGTACCTCTACCGGATCCGGACATCGCCGGAGAACGCGCGGCAGCTGTTTCTCGTCTACCTGCAGCGGATCAACGAGCTCGCCGACCATCCGGAGTTCTACCATCTGCTGAGCAACAGCTGCACCGTCAATATCGTCCGTTATGCGAACCTGGCCGGACGGACGGGCGGCCTGGACATCCGGCACTTTCTCAACGGCTGGATCGACCGCTATTTCTACGACCGGGGCTTCATCGACAAAGGATTGCCATTCGACGAACTGCGCCGGCGCTCGGAAATCACGAAAGCCGCGCAGACGGCCGGTGTCGGCGAGGATTTTCCCCAACGCATCCGGAAAGGTCTCCCTACGATGCCGCCATGAACCAGCATATGCTTGAAGCGTGAACGATCGGCGCGTGTCGATTGTCCGGGTCGAAGGATGACGCGAGCGCCGCAGTGTGGTAATTTTCAACAGTTGTTTTCACAGGAGATCATGATGATTCGTATTCGGCAGTGGCGTGCGGCGATGTTCGTCGCATGCGTGGCATTGATGACCGTGTGCGGCGTCGCCCGCGCGCAGGAAATTCCCATCGTCACCGGCGAACACTGGACGAAATCGTCCGAAGAGGTGAAGAAGGCGTATCTCGTCGGCATTGCGAATATGCTGCAGGTCGAGAACGCCTACTTCGGGGCGAATCCACCGCCGGACACCCAGAGCTTCGTCCCGCGCATGTCGAGGGGGCTCAAAGGTTCGACGCTCGATGGCGCGCAGATGAAGGTCACCGACTGGTACGCGAAAAACCCCGACAAGTTGCAGCGGCCCGTGCTCGAGATCGTCTGGTTCGAGATGGTCGTGCCTGGACTCAAATAAAACGGCGACGGAGACGGAACATGAAACGATCTGGATGGATTGCGGCCATTGCGGCCTTGGCGGTCGTGGTCGGATGCACGAACATGACCCCGCAGCAGCAGGGAACCATGAGCGGTGCGGCCATCGGCGCCGCGGCCGGCGCGGGCATCGCCGCCATCTCCGGCGGCAGCGGCTGGACCGGGGCGGCCATCGGCGGCGTCGCCGGCGGGGTCGCCGGCAACATGAAGGGCAACAGGCAATAGTTTCTGCACGCCGGCGCACGAGGTGACCCGCGCGCCGGCGGCATGACAAGGCGTCGGGCTTAGCGCTGTGCGACGCGCGCTGCGGGCCGCTTTGCGCAATTCCCGGCGCCGCGCTGCCTGCCCGCGCAGCGAGGTTCCGCGATAGAAAGGCCATGACCATTTCGACGGAACAAAAGCTTTCGCTGCGCGCGCTGATCGCGCTCGTCGTCGGCTCGATGGTAGGCGCGGGCATCTTCACGCTGCCCGCGGCTTTCGGCCACACCACCGGCGCGCTGGGCGCGATGATCGCGTGGATCATCGCCGGCACCGGCATGCTGATGCTGGCCTTCGTGTTCCAGACGCTGGCGCGACGCAAGCCGCATCTCGACAGCGGCATCTACGCCTACGCCAAGGACGGCTTCGGCAACTACCTCGGGTTCGCCGCGGCGTTCGGCTACTGGGCCGGCTGCTGCCTCGCCGACGTGTCGTGTCTTGTCCTCATCAAATCGACGCTGGGGGCGTTCATTCCGGTCTTCGGCGACGGCTCGACACCGGCCGCGATCATCGGGGCATCGGTGCTGCTATGGTTCGTACACGTACTGGTCCTGCGCGGCATCCGGCAGGCCGCCGCGCTCAACACGATCGCAACCTACGCGAAGATCGTGCCGATCGCCGTGTTCATCGTCGTGGTCATCGCCGGATTTCGGGCCGACGTCTTTGCCGCCAATTTCTGGGGTGGCCCTGCAGGGGATATCGGCAACGCCTTCGATCAGGCGCGCAGCACCATGCTGCTGACGGTGTTCGTGTTCGTGGGCATCGAGGGCGCCAGCGTCTATTCGCGCTATGCCAGGAATCGCGCGGACGTCGGACTCGCGACGGTGCTGGGCTTCCTCGGCGTCCTGTGCCTGCTCGTGTTGGTCACGATGCTGTCGTACGGCATCCTGTTGCGCCCGGACCTCGCGGCGTTGCGCAATCCGTCGATGGCGGGCGTCATGGAAGCGCTCGTGGGGACCTGGGGCGCCATCTTCATCAGCGTCGGGCTGCTCATTTCGGTGCTCGGCAACTACCTCTCGTGGTCGCTGCTCGCCGCGGAGGTCGTCTACTCGGCGGCGAAGAACGACACCATGCCGTCGTTCCTGGCGAAGGAAAATCAAAACGGCGTGGCGGTGAACGCATTGTGGCTCACCAACATCGTGATCCAGTCCTTCCTGATCCTGACGTCGTTCGCCGAGAACACGTTCACGCTCGCGCTCAAGATGACGAGTTCGATGACGCTTGTCCCGTACATGCTCGTCGCCGCGTATGGAGTGAAGATTGCGTGGACGCGCGACAGCTACGTTGAAAGCCCGCAGGGGCGCAGCGGCGATCTCGCGCGGGCGGCCATCGCGACGGTCTACGCGGCGGGAATGATCTACGCGGGGGGCCTGAAGTTCCTGCTGCTGTCCGCGCTCATCTACGCGCCGGGGACGATCCTGTTCGTGATCGCCCGCCGCGAGCAGCGGGCGCCGGTCTTCGCATCCGGCGAGCGCTACGTGTTCGGCGCCGCGGCGGTCGCGGCGCTGATCGGAATTTGGGGGCTGGTTTCCGGCGCGATCGTCGTTTAGCCAGGAGGCCGACACGCGCCGGCTATTCCTGCCAGATCCCGGGAGGCCCCGTGAACCATTGCGGGCCTTCGAGCGCGCGCTGCCGACCGACCTCGTAGAGCTCCTGCATCCGTGACGGGTCGAAGACTTCGTCGCCGCGAATCTCGACGCCATCGGGAATGTTGATCCAGCGAAAGTCGGCCTGCTGGCGCGTCACGATGCCATGGATGCGGAACAGGTCACCGACGGTCGCGGCCTTGCCGGCGGAGGCGAGCGTGCGCAACGCAATGCTGGCGAGCGTCCGGCGAGTGGCCTGAGGCACGGCGCCGAGCTGGCCATTGTGGATGACAAAGACCTCTTCGCGACCCATGTCGCCGCCCGCGCGCCGACGGGCTTCCGACACACTGAAGACGCCGCCGCTGAAAAAAACATTGGCCGCCACAGCGCCGTCGACGTGCATTTAATCATAGCGCCCGCCGTTCGCATCGACTTCGAACAACACCGGTGGAAAGGCGACGGGAACCGAAGCGGAGGCCAGCATGACCTTTCGGAAAAGGTCCAGCGCCTCCGGGCGCCCGCTGACGGCGATCAGGCCCATGTTCCAGACGATGAAGCGCTGCGAGTCGAGATCGGCCGCGCGCGGAAAGTCTTCCGGGCGCTCCTGCGCGAACGACGCCTCGAGATCGCGCATCATGGCGGCGCTTTGCCGGCCGGCCGCCGCGCGGACGTCCGGCATGCCCGGAATCGTCGCCTCCGCCATCATCTCCGTCGGCACCGCATTGCGGGGAAGCGTTCCGCATGCACCAAGCAGGATGGCAAGCGCCGCAGCGACCAGTGCCACAAGCAGGCGGGGACCTCGATCGGCGCAGTTGGGATTGAAATGCCCGAACGGCGCGTATTTCATGGCATTTCCTAAAACGCGCCGCGCGCGAAACTGTCAAGCCGAGGCGCTTGCCGCTCCGTCAAGTTCCATTGATCATGCAATGGCTGCGCGGGAACATGCACAGGGGGGCCGAGCTTCAACGCGCAGTGTTCGCGTTTAGCGTCGGAATGCGCTCGAGCGTTGTCAGCAGCGTACGGTCGCCGCGGTGGACGGGCACGGAATCCGCGCCCCGCGCGGCCAGCAGCGGCGTTCCTTCGGGCGGAAGGCCGGACGTTTCGTCGTCGACGGCGAATTCGCTGCCGTCGGAGGCGGAATCGATCTCGACGCCAACGATGATCCCCTCGGGCGGAACGGTATGAATGACGATGACGCCGGTCGTTCGCGAAATGCCGTGGACCGTCGTGTCGTCGACCGACACGAGGCGGGGGTCGAAATTCGCGCCAAACCGAAGTCGCATCACCTGCGCGCCGCGCGGCGAACGGATCTCGATGCGCAGCAAGGATCGATTGCCACGGGGCTCCAGGCTTACGACGCGCGCCTCGGGGAACGCGAGCGGCAGGGACGACGCATCGGCAGCGGTGCGCGGGCTCGACACGTTGCCCCGGCCGATGTCGAGTACGGGCATCGCCACGTCCCGCCAATTCGCCGCGCCCTTAAGCGCGGGGGGCATCGCTTCGCCGGGCATTTCAGCGAGCCAATGGGCGCCCGTCGCTCCGCGATCCATGTGATAGACGAGCGTGAGCGGGCGCGGCACCTCGGGCGTGTACACCGGCACAATGATGATCGCCGCGATGGCGACAAGCGCACCCGCTACCGGGAATAGCGCGATCCTGAACGGGTGCGGCATTTCGACGAGGATCGGCAGCAGGGGAGCGGAGGCGCTGGCGACGAGGACGGCGACACCGAAAAGCGTGCCGGCGCCCATTCCTTCGATAAGGTCGAGGCCGAACGGATAGATCAGCATCGACATGAGGACGAGCGGGATGACGACGGCAAGGGGCGAATCGACGACTTTTCTCCGGCTCCATGACACTCCGCCCATCAGCACGGCCGCGAGCGCCGGGACCACGAAAAGGTAGGCGGCACCCGGCAGCAGGAATGCGGCGGCAATTCCGAGAACGGAGGTGTCGATCCAGGCCGCCGTCCAGGCCGCCGCGCTGCGGATTTTCTTTCGCGCCAGCATCCCGCAGAGCGCGACCGCGGCGAATCCGCACATCCACGCGGCGAGCGTGAGCCAGCCTTCGCTCGCGGGCCACTGCGCGTGATCGAGATGCTGCGCGAGGGCGCTCGAGAGGGCAAAGCCCGCGAGCCCCGCGAGAAACAGCGGCAGCAGCCCGATGGCGATCGACCATACGAGGTTGCGGCCCGTGAAGCGCCTGGCGCGCAGTTGCAGCCCGGCGAGCGAGCAGAGCGACACCAGCGCGAGCACCGCGACCGGGATGTTGAACACCTCGGGCCAGCGGAAGACCGCAAGCGTGAGCACGTCGTAGTAGCTGGCATTGCCATTCTCCGCGCCGAGGCCGTTGCCCGCGATCTCCCGGGTGACGCCAAGGGCCGTGTCGCCCATGTGCTGCAGCGTCCCGTCGGGGACGTTTTCGATGCGGTTCTGCGGCGTGTGGTATTGCGCCGGATCGCCGATGAACGCCGCGGCCATCCCCTTGTAGCCTTCGCGCTTGAACGTCGTGAAATTCGTCGAGTTCGGCAGGCGCTCGTAGACGGAGAAATAGACCGAGCTCGTCGACGGCCGCGGCACGCTTCGGGCGTAGGCATCGACCAGCGCGCGATTGCCCGGGCTCGTTTCGAACATGAGCGTGCGACCGCTGCTGCCGCGCGCCTCGAACACGAGCACGGCCGAATGGTCGGTGGCGGAGTGTCGGTGGACGAAGGCTTCGGCGCCGAGCAGCCCCGCTTCCTCGCCGTCGTCGACGAGGAAGAGGATCGGATGGCGCGGCGGCGGAAGCGCGCGCATCGCCCGCGCGACTTCGAGGACCGCGGCGACGCCAGTGGCATCGTCGCCGGCGCCCGGGCCGGCCGGCACGGAGTCGTAATGCGCGTTGAGGATCACGGCGCCACCGGACTCGCGGCCGGGCAGTGTCGCGAGGATGTTCTCGACCCATGCGCACGAGCCGTTGGGCGCGCACGCCAGGTCGCGCTCGACGACCGGCACGTATCCGAGTGCCCGAAACTCGGCGATGACCCGGTCGCGGACGATGGCGTTCTGCGGCGAGCCAACGGGATGCGGAATCCCCTCGCCGACGAGGCGCTGCAGAACCTGCCGCGCACGGCCCGCCGAGAAGACGTCGCCGGGTGCGGTGTCGGAGACGGGAGACGGCCCGCGCGACGCGGCAATCGTCCCGATCAGGACCAGCGCGAGCAGCGCGACCGTGACGACGAATCGAGCGCGCATGGAAGGGATGGCGTCGGGCACGCCACGATTGTAGCGGACCTCACCGCCCACCCGTCCGGCGGATTCGCGGTCAAAGAGGTGTCGTCGCCGACCGTGGGCGGCCCTGCGGGATTGATCCAGGGCAAGGATTTCGGACCGCCGGTCGATATACTCGCGCGATGAGCCATCCGCGTCACTGGAGCCTGGGCGCGAAGCTTGCGCTCGTCGGCTTGCCGTTCCTCCTGCTGGCGTTGCTGTCGATCGCGTTGACCCTCTGGGTGTCCTGGCAGCTCGACGGCGGCGCGGCGGCGGTCAACGAAGCGGGCCGCATGCGGATGCAGGCGTACCGCATGTCGCTGGCGGCCGGCACCGGCGAGGTTGCCGCATTGCCGCGGCAAGTGGCGGAATTCGAGCGCAGCCTCGACGTGCTCCGGCACGGTGATCTCGAGCGGCCGTTGTTCGTGCCCTGGGACGACGTCGTGCGCGGCAGGTTCGCGGTGGTCGAACGGGACTGGACGCAGTTCCGCCGCCAATGGACCGCGGCGCCACCATCGACATTGATGGGATTGGACAAGGACACGGCCGCCTTTGCCAGCGACATCGACACGTTTGTCGCCGGCATCGAGCATCACATGTCGCGGTGGACAGCGCTGCTGCACATCCTGCAGATGGCGATGATGGCATTTGCGGTGCTCGGCGCGGCCGTGCTGCTGTACACCGGCTATCTGTTCGTGCTGGAACCCGTGAGTCATCTGAAACAGGCGACGGAACGCCTGCAGCGCGGCGACTTCGGCGCCCGCGTGGACCGCGTGACCACCGACGAATTCGGCTCGCTCGCGGAATGCTTCAATGGCATGGCCGGGCATCTGCAGTCGATGTATCGGGACCTCGAGGCCAAGGTGGCGGAGAAGACGTCGCAGCTCGAGGAAAAGCGCGAACGCCTCGAGGCGCTCTATGACGTGACCGCGCTGGTGGCGAAGGCGACGACACTGAAGGAACTCGCGGGCGGATTCGCGGCGCGCGTGGGACGGGTTGCGCACGCGGATGCCGTCGCATTGCGCTGGTCGGACGAGAGCAACGAGCGTTTCCTGTTGCTGGCGTCGGAGGGCCTGCCTGCGGCGATGGCCGAAGGCGAGCAGTGCCTGCGCGCCGGAGCGTGCCATTGCGGCGCGCTGACGGCGCCCTACGACGTGCGCGTCATTCCGATCGCCGAAACGCGCAAGCAGGGCATCCCCTATTGCTCCAACGCCGGCTTCGTCACGCTGGTTTCGGTTCCTGTCCGTCTCCACGATCGGCTGATGGGCGAAGTGGACCTCTTTTTCCACGCCGATATCGTATTGTCGCCGGCAGAGCGTTCGCTGCTGGAGGCGCTGACCGCCCATCTGGCTGGCGCAATGGAGAACCTGCGCCTCAACGCGCTCGAGAGGGAGGCGGCGGTTGCGCAGGAGCGCACGTTCATCGCGCGCGAGCTGCACGACTCGATCGCGCAGTCGCTCGCGTTTCTCAAGATCCAGGTGCAGCTGATGCGCGATGCGCTCGATGCGGGGGATGCGCAGCGCGTGCAGCGCGTGCTGGGCGAAATCGACACCGGCGTGCGCGAAAGCTATGGCGACGTACGCGAATTGCTCGTCCATTTCCGCACCCGCACGCATGGCGAAGACATCGAGCCGGCGCTGCAGACCACGCTGCGCAAATTCGAGCACCAGAGCGGCCTCAAGGCGGCGATGCAGATGCAGGGCCACGGCTTCCCGCTCTCGCCCGACCTGCAAGTCCAGGTCCTGCACATCGTGCAGGAGGCGCTGTCCAACGTGCGCAAGCACGCGCGCGCGACTCGGGTCTGGCTCGCGGTCGCCCAGCAGCCGCTATGGCGATTCGAGGTGCGCGACGACGGCGTGGGGTTCGTCCCGGACGGAGACCGCGACGACGAGACGCACGTCGGGCTGCGGATCATGGCCGAGCGCGCCGAAAGGATCGGCGGCACGCTCGACGTCGTGTCGACACCCGGTCGCGGCACGTCGATCATCCTGACGTTGTCGCCGCAGGTGCCGGCGCCCTCCACGGCACCGGCTGCGCCGGCGGATGCGTTGGCCGCGGATACGCTGCATTGACCGACATGGTTGCCGCGCCGCCCGTTCGCATCCTGGTCGTCGACGACCATACGCTGTTTCGGCGAGGGCTCACGGCGCTTCTCGCGCGGGACCCGCATCTGCAAGTGGTCGGCGACGCGGCAGACGCCGGCGAGGCGCTGCGGCGCGCGCAGGAGCTCCAGCCCGATCTCATCCTGCTCGACAATAACCTGCCCGGCGTCAGCGGCGTCGACGTCCTGCCGGCACTGCGCGACGCGGTGCCCGGCGTGCGCGTGCTCATGCTGACCGTGAGCGAAGACGAGCAGGATCTCGTGGCGGCCCTGCGCGGCGGCGCGAGCGGATATCTTCTGAAGACGATCGAAGGCGATGCGCTGGTGGCGGCCATCGCCCGCGCGATGCGCGGCGAGTCGGTGGTGGCTGAGGAAATGACGGGCAAGCTCGTCGCCGCCTACCGGGAAGCCACGACGGCGCCCGCGCCCGCGCCGCCGGCGCCGAAGGTCGCGCAGTTGTCGCCGCGGGAGCAGGAGATCCTGCGCGGCATCGCCCGCGGCGCGAGCAACAAGGAAATCGCGCGGGAGCTCGGCATCGCCGAGACGACCGTCAAGATCCATGTCCAGCACGTCTTGCGCAAGCTCGACGTGAGCTCGCGCGTACAGGCGGCCGTTATCGCATCCGAGCACGGGCTCGTTTGATCTGGCGCAAACGGCGCGCATTCTTTCCCCGCAGTAGTTCTTCCGGACGATGGGCGCGTGTCCCGGCGTCGTCCGTCCGCCTGTCGGCTGCTCTCCCACCGAAGGATATCTGCCACTCGTCGCGCTCCCTACACTCGATGCAATCGACCGAGGTGGAAAGCGAGGGGACGAATTCATGGGCAAGAGAAGCCAGGCGCTGTCGGTGCTGATTGTCAGCACGCTGGCGTTCACCGTGTGCTTCATGGTCTGGATGATGTTCGGGGTCATCGGGATCCCGATCAGGAAGACGCTCAACCTCAACGCCACCGAGTTCGGCCTTCTGACCGCCACACCCGTGCTCACCGGCTCGCTGATCCGGGTGCCGCTCGGCATGTGGACCGACAAGTTCGGCGGCCGCATCGTGCTCTTCCTGCTGATGCTCGCGTGCGTGGTCCCGATCTGGCTCATCGGATACGCGACGCAGTACTGGCAATTCCTCCTCCTGGGACTCTTCGTCGGCCTTGCCGGCGGCTCGTTTTCCGTCGGCACGCCGTATGTCGCCCGCTGGTTCCCGCGCAGGCAGCAGGGCTTCGCGATGGGTATCTACGGCGCCGGAAACTCGGGCGCGGCGGTCAACAAGTTCGTGGCGCCCGCGCTGCTTGTCGCCTTCGGCTGGACGCTGGTGCCGCAGGTCTATGCGGCAATCATGTTCGGCACCGCGCTGTTGTTCTGGTTCATGAGCTATTCCGACCCGCACCACCTGGTCGACTCCAAGATCACCTGGCGCCAGCAGCTGCAGGCGCTCAAGGACCCGAAGGTCTGGAAATACTGCCAGTACTACTCGATCGTGTTCGGCGGCTACGTGGCGATGAGCCTCTGGATGGTGCAGTACTACGTCGGCGAATTCGGCCTCGACATCCGCGCCGCGGCGCTGTTGGCCGCCTGCTTCTCGCTTCCCGGCGGCGTCCTGCGCGCGATGGGCGGATGGCTCTCCGACAAGTTCGGCGCGCATTCGATGACCTGGTGGGTACTGTGGGTCAGCTGGATCTGCCTCTTCCTGCTGTCCTATCCGCAGACCGACATGACGATCACGACCGTCGATGGCCCGAAGACGTTCCACATCGGCCTTAACGTCTGGCTGTTCACCGCGCTGATGTTCATCCTCGGCATCGCGTGGGCGTTCGGCAAGGCCTCGGTGTTCAAGTACATCTCCGACGACTATCCCGAGAACATCGGCGTGATCTCCGGCGTTGTCGGGCTCGCCGGCGGCCTCGGCGGCTTCATCCTGCCGATCATGTTCGGCGCGCTGATGGATCTCACGGGCATCCGCTCCTCGGCCTTCATGCTGATGTACGGCGTGGTGTGGGTGTCGCTCATCTGGATGTACTGGACGGAAGTGCGCGGCGCCGAGCTCATGGGCAGCAAGGCCAAGACGTTCCGGCTGAATGGATAGCCGCGCCCGACAATCAAGGAATGCCATGAATACGAACAATGCCAGTGTCAACGCTGCCACCGGTGCATTTCACGTAGGGAGCCGCGCGGACATTGCCGACTGGCAACCCGAGGACGACGCGTTCTGGGAAAGCACCGGCAAGAAGGTCGCCTACCGCAACCTGGCGCTTTCGGTCGGCGCGTTGCTTTGCGGCTTCGCCGTTTGGGGCATGTGGGGCATCATCACGGTGCAGATGCTGAACCTCGGCTTTCCGTTCACGCAGGCCGAGCTCTTCACGCTCACCGCCATCGCGGGGATCGCCGGCGCGACCATGCGCATCCCGGCGTCGTTCCTGATTCGCCTGGCCGGCGGCCGCAATACGATCTTCCTCACCACGGCGATGCTTCTGGCCCCCGCGATCGGCACGGGCATCGTGCTGCAGCACAAGGACTGGCCCCTGTGGGCGTTCCAGCTGATGGCGCTGTGGTCCGGCGTGGGCGGCGGCAATTTCGCGAGCTCGATGTCCAACATCAGCACCTTCTTTCCGAAGCGGCTGCAGGGCACGGCGCTCGGCATCAATGCAGGCATCGGCAACTTTGGCGTGACGGCGATGCAGGTCGTCATTCCGCTGGTGATGACGGTGGGGCTGTTCGGTGCGGTTGCCGGTGCACCGATGACGCTGGTGAAAGACAGCGGCTGGATTCTCGGCAAGATCGTGGCGGGCACGCCGACCTACATCCAGAACGCGGGGTTCGCGTGGGTGCTGTCGCTGGTCCCGCTGTCGATCCTGTGCTGGCTCGGGATGAACAACCTCAAGACGGTCTCGCCCGACACGGGCAATCCGATCGTCGCGTTCGCCAAGATCACCTGGCTCTATACGCTGGCGTTCATTCCGTCGATCCTGGGCCTGTATCTCTACCTGCCGCCGCCGACGGGCCTTGGCCTCATCAGCATGTGGGTCGCGATTCCGCTCGACGTGGTCGCCGCCCTCACCATCATGCGACTGACCGCCTACGGCACGATGAAGGAGGGTATCGCCAAGCAGTTCGCGATCTTTCGCAACAAGCACACGTGGGCGATGACGGCGCTCTACATCGTCACGTTCGGATCGTTCATCGGCTTCTCGATGGCGCTCCCGCTGTCGATCACCGTGATCTTCGGCGTGAGCCACGTGCCCGACGCCGCCGGCGTACTGCAGCACACGCTCAAGAATCCCAACGCGCCCTCGGCGTTCACCTATGCCTGGATCGGTCCGTTTGTCGGGGCCCTGATCCGGCCGGTGGGGGGCTGGATCGCCGACAAGCTCGGCGGCTCGATCGTCACCCAGGTGATTTCAGCGGTGATGGTGGTCGCTTCTGTTGCGGTCGGCTACGTGATGCTGCAGGCCTACAACTCCGCGACGCCCGAGCAGTATTTCCTGGTGTTCATGCTTCTTTTCGTGCTGTTGTTCGCCGCCAGCGGAATCGGCAACGGCTCGACGTTCCGCAGCATCGGCGTGATCTTCGATCGCCAGCAGGCTGGTCCCGTGCTTGGCTGGACCTCGGCGATCGCCGCTTACGGCGCATTCATCGCGCCCATCGTGATCGGCAACCAGATCAAGGCCGGATCGCCGCAGGTCGCGATGTACGGATTCGCGGTGTTCTACGGCGTGTGCCTGATCCTCAACTGGTGGTTCTACCTGCGCCGCAACGCCTACGTGAAGAATCCGTGAACGGCCGCCTCGGAGACACGCAATGAGCCATTTTCTCGATCGCCTGAATCACTTCTCCCTCCCGACGGAGTCGTTCTCCGACGGTCACGGCGTCGCCACCGGCGAGGACCGCACGTGGGAAGACGCCTACCGCAACCGCTGGGCGCACGACAAGATCGTGCGCAGCACCCACGGCGTCAACTGCACGGGCTCGTGCTCGTGGAAGATCTACGTCAAGGGCGGCATCGTCACCTGGGAAACGCAGCAGACGGATTACCCCCGCACGCGCTGGGACATGCCGAATCACGAACCGCGGGGCTGCGCCCGCGGCGCGTCCTACAGCTGGTATCTGTACAGCGCCAACCGCGTGAAGCACCCGATGGTGCGCGGCCGCCTGCTCAAGCACTGGCGCGCGGCAAGGCTGCAGCACGGTCCCGTCGAGGCGTGGTCGTCGATCGTCCAGGACGAGGCGAAACGACGCGATTACCAGAAAGTCCGTGGCCTGGGCGGTTTTGTCCGCTCGAGCTGGGACGAGGTCAACGAAATCGTCGCGGCCGCCAATGTCTACACGGCCAAGACCTACGGTCCTGACCGCGTGATCGGCTTCTCCCCGATCCCGGCGATGAGCATGGTCAGCTATGCCGCGGGATCGCGCTACCTGTCGCTGATCGGCGGCGTGTGCATGAGCTTCTACGATTGGTACTGCGACCTGCCGCCCGCGAGTCCGCAGGTGTGGGGCGAGCAGACCGACGTGCCCGAATCGGCCGACTGGTTCAACAGCACCTACATCATCGCGTGGGGCAGCAACGTGCCGCAGACGCGCACGCCCGACGCGCATTTCTTCACCGAGGTCCGCTACAAGGGGGCGAAGACGGTGGCCGTCACGCCCGATTACTCCGAGGTCGCCAAGCTCGCGGACTTGTGGATGCACCCGAAGCAGGGGACCGACGCCGCGGTCGCGATGGCGATGGGCCACGTCGTGCTGCGCGAGTTCTTCATCGACAAGCGCTCAACGTACTTCGACGACTACGCGCGCCGGTACACCGACCTGCCGATGCTCGTCATGCTGAAGGAGCAGGTCACGCCTGCCGGCGAGACGATCCTGGTCCCCGACCGGTACGTGCGTGCATCCGACTTCAACGGCAAGCTGGGCCAGGCCAACAATCCCGAATGGAAGACCGTCGCCTTCGCCGAGGACGGCAAGGTGGTGCTGCCGAATGGCGCAATCGGCTTCCGCTGGGGCCCCGACGGCCGCGCCGACCTGGGGCAATGGAATCTCGAGGCGAAGGAGGCGCGCCACGGGAGCGAAGTGAAGCTCAAGCTGTCGGTACTCGAAGGCGCGCAGGATGCCGCTGCCACCGCCCGTGTGGGATTCCCGTACTTCGGCGGCATCGAGAGCGCGCATTTCCCGAACAATCCGGGCGCCGACGTGCTGGTGCGGACGGTGCCGGTCCGGCGCATTGCCCTGGGCAAGGAAGGCGAGAAGCGCGAGGCGCTGGTCGCCACCGTGTTCGACCTGCAGGTCGCCAATTACGGCGTTGCCCGCGGACTTCCCGGCGAACACGCGGCGAAGGATTTCGACGACGACACGCCTTACACCCCGGCCTGGCAGGAGGCGATCACCGGCGTGCCGCGCGCGCAGGTCATCACGGTCGCCCGGCAGTTCGCCGAGAACGCGGACAAGACCCACGGGAAGTCGATGGTGATCATCGGGGCCGCAATGAATCACTGGTACCACAGTGACATGAATTACCGTGGCGTCATCAACCTGCTGATGATGTGCGGCTGCGTCGGCAAGAGCGGCGGCGGCTGGGCGCACTACGTCGGCCAGGAAAAGCTTCGCCCGCAGACCGGCTGGACGGCGCTCGCCTTTGCGCTGGATTGGATTCGCCCGCCGCGGCAGCAGAACAGCACCAGCTTCTTCTACGCGCACACCGACCAGTGGCGCTACGAGAAGCTCGGCATGGAAGAAGTCCTGTCGCCGCTCGCGGACAGGAAGCTCTACGCCGGCAGCATGATCGACTACAACGTCCGGGCGGAGCGCATGGGCTGGCTGCCATCGGCGCCGCAGCTGCGGACCAACCCGCTGCAAGTGGTGCGCGACGCGCAGGCCGCGGGCATGGAGCCGAAAGATTACGTCGTCAAGTCGCTGAAGGACGGCACGCTCGCCATGAGCTGCACCGATCCCGACCATCCCGCCAACTGGCCGCGCAACCTTTTCGTCTGGCGTTCCAACCTGCTGGGTTCGTCGGGCAAGGGCCATGAATATTTTCTGAAGCACCTGCTCGGCACCAGCAACGGCGTGCAGGGGAAGGATCTGGGCAAGGAAGAGGCCAAGCCCACCGAAGTCGTCTGGCACGACCAGGCGCCGGAAGGCAAGCTCGACTTGCTGGTGACGCTCGACTTCCGCATGAGCACGACGTGCCTGTATTCCGACATCGTGCTGCCAACGGCGACCTGGTACGAGAAGAACGACCTCAACACGAGCGACATGCATCCGTTCATCCATCCGCTGTCGACGGCGGTAGATCCCGCGTGGGAAAGCCGCAGCGACTGGGACATCTACAAGGGCTTCGCCAAGAAGTACAGCGAGGTGTGCGTCGGCCACCTGGGCGTGGAAAGGGAAGTGGTGCTGACGCCTCTGATGCACGACAGCCCGGGCGAACTGGGCCAGCCGTTCGAGGTGCGCGATTGGAAGCGTGGCGAATGCGAACTGATTCCCGGCAAGACCGCACCGCAAATCGCGGTGGTCGAGCGCGACTTCCCGAACGTCTACAAGCGCTTCACCGCGCTCGGGCCGCTGATGAACAAGGTCGGCAATGGCGGCAAGGGCATCGCCTGGAACACGCAGACCGAGGTGAAGCAACTTTCCGAACTCAACGGCATCGTGCGGGCCGAAGGCGCCACGCGCGGCATGGCGAAGATCGAATCCGACATCGACGCCTGCGAGGTCGTGATGATGCTGGCGCCCGAGACCAACGGCCACGTCGCGGTCAAGGCGTGGGAGGCGCTGTCGAAGATCACCGGGCGCGACCACAAGCATCTCGCGCTGCACCGCGAGGATGAAAAGATCCGTTTCCGCGACATCCAGGCGCAGCCGCGAAAGATCATCAGCTCGCCGACGTGGAGCGGCATCGAAAGCGAGACCGTAAGCTACAACGCCGGCTACACGAACGTGCACGAGCTGATTCCCTGGCGAACGCTGACCGGGCGGCAGCAGTTCTACCAGGACCATCCGTGGATGATCGCGTTCGGCGAGGGATTCTGCAGTTATCGGCCGCCCGTCGACCTCAAGACCACCGGCGCGATCCACAACAAGCGCGGCAACGGTAACCCCGAAATCCTGCTCAACTTCATCACGCCGCACCAGAAATGGGGTATCCACAGCACGTACACCGACAACCTGATGATGCTGACGTTGAGCCGCGGCGGGCCGATCATCTGGCTCTCCGAGGACGACGCGAAGAAGGCGGGCATCGTCGACAACGACTGGGTCGAGCTCTTCAACGTCAACGGCGCGATCGCCGCCCGGGCGGTGGTCAGCCAGCGGGTCAATCCCGGCATGGTGATGATGTATCACGCGCAGGAAAAGATCGTGAACACGCCGGGCGCGGAGATCACGGGCGTGCGCGGCGGCATTCACAACTCCGTGACGCGTATCGTGCTGAAGCCGACGCACATGATCGGCGGTTACGCGCAGCTCTCGTACGGCTTCAACTACTACGGGACGATCGGGACCAACCGCGACGAGTTCGTGGTCGTGCGCAAGATGAGCAAGATCGACTGGCTCGACACGCCCGTAGCTGCCGAGAAGATCGCCGTCGTGCAAGCGCAGGGAGAGAATCCATGAGCCCCCACGCTCACATACGTTCGCTGCCCCCGAAGGGGGCGCACGCCTCCCTTGAGGCTGCTCTGCGGGAGGCGCCATGAAGATCCGTGCCCAGATCGCGATGGTGCTGAACCTCGACAAATGCATCGGCTGCCACACCTGCAGCGTGACCTGCAAGAACGTGTGGACGAGTCGACCGGGCATGGAGTACGCCTGGTTCAACAACGTCGAGACGAAGCCCGGCATCGGCTATCCCAAGGAGTGGGAGAACCAGGACAAGTGGAACGGCGGCTGGATTCGCAAGGCCGACGGCGCGATCGAGCCGCGCCAGGGCGGCAAGTGGAAGCTGCTGATGAAGATCTTTGCCAACCCCAACCTGCCGCAGATCGACGACTACTACGAGCCGTTCACGTTCGACTACGACCACCTGCAAAGCGCGCCGGAGATGAAGGCGAGCCCGACCGCCCGGCCGCGCAGCCTGATCACCGGCATGCAGATGGACAAGATCGTCTGGGGGCCGAATTGGGAGGAACTCCTCGGCGGCGAGTTCAGCGGCCGCAGCGCCGACAGGAACTTCGACGGCTTCGAGGCCGCGCAGAAAGCGATGGTCGGCGAATTCGAGAACACGTTCATGATGTACCTGCCGCGGCTGTGCGAGCACTGCCTCAATCCGGCATGCGTGGCCAGTTGTCCGTCCGGCTCGATCTACAAGCGCGAGGAAGACGGCATCGTCCTCATCGACCAGGACAAGTGCCGCGGCTGGCGCATGTGTGTCAGCGGCTGCCCCTACAAGAAGATCTACTACAACTGGAAGAGCGGCAAGGCCGAGAAGTGCATTTTCTGCTACCCGCGCATCGAGGCGGGGCAGCCCACCGTCTGCTCGGAAACCTGCGTGGGCCGGATTCGCTACCTGGG